>JAEEGH010001689.1_pt1 | contig 62361 bp, 60 predicted proteins | sample 9134181 | NCBI WGS metagenome assembly JAEEGH01 (sample SAMN16246544, study PRJNA631951) | gut metagenome | biome: gut microbiome; feature: rumen; material: DP-attached | host: Bos | place: Iran: Karaj | collected 2018-10
CTTCTTCGCGGAAGCAGAACAGCAGGTAGAACAGCTGGAGAGTAATATTCTCGTTATTGAAAATGATCCTTCAAATCACGAAGCGATTGATGAGATATTCCGTGCCGCACATACATTAAAAGGCGGTTCTGCAACAGTAGAAATGATGGAGCTTTCTCACTTCACACATATTGTAGAAGATGTGCTTGATGAGATTCGTTCTGACAGACTCAAGGTTGACGAAGATGTTGTAGATCTTCTTCTTACTTCCATAGATGTTATTAAGGCAATGCTCGAAGCTCGCCAGAATGGAAGCGTTTACGAAGAAAATATTGACTCTATTGTAGAAAAACTTCATGGCTATATTCCACAGGGTGGTGGAAAAGCTCCTGCAAAAGCAGCAAAACCAAAGCCAGCCGCAGCACCAAAGCCTGCTGCGCCACAGCCGGCACCTCAACCAGTTGCCGCAGCTCCTTCAGAAACACTTATTCTTCCAGATATTACAGAAGAAGATTATACAGAACTCAAACAGACCTGCGAAGGAAATCAGAAGCTCTGGTGTATTGCAGTTAAATTTGATGAAAACAATCCTATGAATACAGTAGGCGGTATTCAGGTATTTGCCGCCCTCAAGAATGTTGGAAATGTACTTAAGACAGTTCCAGATTTTGATGCTCTTTATGAAGATCAGTTCTATGAGAATGTATTCTATTATGTAGCAACAGAAGCTGATGGCCCGGAAATTGAAGACTGTGCCTTCCTCAGTGATGTTACTCTTATTACAGATGCACATCTTCTTGAAGATTATACAACAGGAACTGCTGCAGACCCTGCAGTTGCAAAGGCTGCCGCAAGTGCACCTGCTAAGCCTGCTGCATCGGCTCCAATAACACCTTCAGATGACGTTCCTGCCGGCAATATGACAGAAGCTCAGTCTGAGCTTTTGGGCGACATTCTCAACGACAATGTTCTTAAGCCGGAAGCAAAGAAAGAAGAAAAGAAGACTGAACCTAAGAAGGAAGCTGCTGCTCATGCACAGCAGGGCTCAATTCTCCGTGTAGATTCACGCCGAATTGATAACCTTTTGAACCTTGTATCAGAAGCTGTAATTAATAAGGCTTCCTTCAACCAGCTTGCAATGCAGAATGCAGCTGAGCTTTCACGCTTCCAGTCAATCGAAGCAGAATACAAAGAAAGACTTCATAACCTCTTTGACAAGCTTCCTGATTACATGGAGCAGATTAAAGAAGGTGTTTCTTCCGTAGATATCCGTAAAGATATCCTTAAGGAATATGGTTCACTCAGCACAATGTTTGATGAGTATGAATCAGAGGCAAAGGGTATTTCAGGTAAGTTCCGTTCTTATACACAGAACCTCGGAACTATTGCTGGAGATCTTCAGGAAGGCGTAATGAAAATCCGAATGGTTCCTATCAATCAGATTTTCAGCCGTTTCCCTCGTGTAGTTCGCGACCTCCAGCGTGACCTTAATAAGAAAATTGATCTGGTAATTGAAGGTGAGGATACAGAACTTGATAAGTCGGTAGTAGAAGATCTTCTCGATCCGATTATGCACTGTGTCCGCAACTCTGTAGACCATGGTATTGAAACTCCAGAGATTCGTGCCGCTGCAGGAAAGCCAGAAACAGGAACAATTCTTCTTAAAGCTTCAAACGAAGGTAACCAGATTGTAATTGAAATTAAAGATGATGGTGCCGGAATTGATGTAGAAAAGGTTCGCAAGAAGGCTGTAGAACGTGGTCTTATTCATCCGGATAAGGCTGTTTCAGAACAGGATGCATTCAATCTTATCATGCAGCCAGGTTTCTCTACTGCAGACAAGATTTCAAATATTTCTGGACGTGGTGTAGGTCTTGATGTTGTTAAGACAATGATTAACAACCTTAAGGGAACTATTTCCATCAACTCAGCAAAGGGTAAGGGTACTTCATTTATCATCAAGCTGCCGCTTACACTTGCTATTATTCAGGGCTTGCTCGTAAGAGTTGGAAAAGAGGTTTACTCAATTCCAATTGCAAACGTAATCGAAAGTCAGTGTATTAATATTTCAGAAATCAACCATATTGATAATTACGAAATCCTTAATGTTCGTAATGAAGTAATCAGTATTCTCAGACTCTCACGTCTGTTCGGTATTCCGGATCAGGTTAAGGCTGATGAATGCTATATTGTAATTGTTGGTACTCAGGAAAAGAAGATTGGTGTAATGGTAGACGCTTTAATAGGCGAAGAGGACGTTGTAATTAAGCCTCTGAAGGATCAGTTCACTAATTCTCCTGGAATTGCCGGTGCATCTATTCTTGGTGATGGTTCGGTTTCATTGATTATAGACGTTGGTCAGCTTCTTGATCTTGGTGTAAAGCAGGAGCTTCTTGCTCAAGCCCAGGAACAGGCACAGTATGCTCAATAATAGAGGTATTTTATGAGTGCAGAAAATGAGACTTTAGTTGCAACCCAGCTTACCCAGCAGCTTGAAGAGAAAAAAGAAAATGCCGCTCTTGTTGATTTTAAGATGGTAACCTTCTCACTTGCAGATAAGGATTATTCAATCGACATTATGCATGTAAAGGAAATTGCTAAAGCAGGCCGCTTTACTTTTGTTCCTAATACACTTCCATTTGTTCTTGGTGTATACAATCTGCGTGGTGAAATCATTCCTATTCTTGATTTGAGAATCTTCTTCAATATCGAAGTTCCTCCGCGCGATGAAAATAAGCTTGAAAATATGCTTATTCTTCAGGTAGAAGACCAGAAGTTCGGTGTAGTTGTTGATAAGATTGATAAGGTAATTGGTGTTCAAAAGAGCACAATTCAGCCTCCACATCCTTTGTTTGGTGATATTAATATTAAATATATTGATGGTGTAGTAGAAAGCAATAACAGACTTTACGTTCTGCTTGATATAACACGCATCTTCTCTTCTAAGGATTCAACTGAAACTCCGGTTCCAGGGGCATCTTTTGAAAAACCTCAGAAAGTAGTAACTCAGAAAAAGCAGGCTGCTCCTGTGCCAAAGAATCAGGCTGCTGCAGTTTTGAAGGAGGGGCTTGTAAAATCTCCGTCAGATATTGCAAAGGGAATTTCCGGCGATACTGCTGCTTCAGAAGATGAAGCCTCTTCTGTTGATATTAAGTTCATAAGCGAAAGCCTTCTTACCTATAAGAACTTTACTGTTTCTTCAGTAAATTCGTCTTGGGTAAAGCACAGATATTTGGAATGGTCTAAGGAAACAAACAAGACTCAGCTTCAGAATTCAGAAGATGCAGATTCTTTCCTTAAAACCTTCTGGTCACCTTTTACAAATAACTGGTGGTCACAGGAATATGCTGATGCTGTTGCCAAGGTTCTTCCTGATAATGCTGCAAAGCAGATAGTTGTATGGAATCCGGGCTGTGGAAAAGGTACGGAAACATATTCTCTGGCATGTGTGCTTAAGAAACGTTATCCAGATGCGAAAATCAGAATCTATGCACAGGATATTGATCTTCTTAATGTTTCTAATGCGGGGCTTATGTCTGTTCCAGCAAATCTTGCTTCAGACTGGTATTCTCCTTATTTGACAAAGAAAGCAAACGGGGAGTATACTTTTAATCAGGATATAAAAGATAGCATTATGTTTGAGTATCATGACTGCAAGAACACAAATGCACTACCATCGGTAGACATTATTTTTGCACGTGATATTCTTTCCCTGCTGGATGAAAAGGCTCAGGAAACAGTAGTTGCAGACTTTATTGAAAAGATGAAGGGAAATGCAATAGCTATCATCGGAGAAAACGAGGATATGCCTGATTCCTTTAGTTTTGGTGAGAATGCTTCTGGTACGCTTGTGGCGTATACAAAGGATTAATTAAGCAAATAAATAGGAGATTAAGATGCGAGTAGAGTATATTAACCCGTTTGTTGAAACTTCATTCCGTGTACTTCAGGAAGTACTCGGTGGCGCAGAGGTAAAACGCGGTGATTTGTATTTGAAATCAACTGCTATGCCTGTTATGGGTGTTGCTGCATTGGTTGGTCTTGCTGGAGATGTAGAAGGTCGTGTTCTTTTTGATATGACTATGGAAACTGCATTGAATATTGCGTCTGCAATGAACGGTGAGACTCTGCCGGAATTTGATGATTTGGCTAAGGCTACAATCAGTGAGCTTGCTAACCTTATTACAGCTCAGGCTGTTACAAAGCTCCATGAACTTGGATTCAGATTCGACCTTACACCACCAGCTCTCTTTGTTGGTCAGAAAATGGAGATTGCAGCACTTGGTGGAACTACAGATAGTGTAGAGGCACTTATTGTTCCTCTTATTTCTGATTGTGGAAAGATTGAAGTAAACGTTTCTATCAGGGAACGTGCATAAAATATTCTAAAGGAGTAAGAAAATGAAAACTACAAACGATTTTCCAAACATTAACGAGCGTCCGCCTGAGGGTAGAAAAGACGACGGTACATCCTTCAGAGTATTAGTTGTTGACGACTCTATGTTCGTTGCAAAGCAGCTCGGACAGATTCTTTCAAGTGAAGGATATGAGATTGTTGCAACTGCTGCAGATGGAAAAGAAGGCGTTGATAAGTACAAGGAACTTTGTCCTAATGTTGACCTTGTAACAATGGATATTACAATGCCTAAGATGGACGGTATTACAGCTCTTGAACAGATTATGGCTTTTGATAAGAATGCAAAAGTTGTAATGGTTTCTGCTCTCGGAAAAGAGGAACTTGTAAAGAAGTCTCTCATGACTGGTGCTAAGAGCTATATCATTAAACCTCTTGATCGCAAGAAGGTTCTTGAACGTATTGCTAAGGTTCTTCAGTAGAAGTTTAATATAAAAGCGGTGAGTATTTCTCGCCGCTTTTTTTTATTCTACAATCCTTATTAAGCGATAGGTTCCCTTATCCTGATCAATTATAAACTCATGTTTCTCATCATTTCGGATAATACTTTTTAAATTTGAAATATGAACTCTAAGTGAACGTTCCGAAATCTTCTTACCATCTTTTTTATAGCAATCAATAATTTTACTCAGCTCCATAGGATGATCTTTGTTTTCCTCAAAAATATTAAGCAGATAGAATAGATTATTCGGCAGGTTATTTCTTAATTTGAAGGAAGTAATGTAATCAAGGTTATCGTTGTTGATTAGCTTAAGAAGATTGTTTTCATTCAGAAAGTTCTTGGGAAATAATTTAGGGGGCTGCAGTAAAGGAATGTAAGGAACTAGAGCTTCTGATTCAACAAGTTTTTCCAGGGTAGTAAAGATTTCTGAATAATTGCATAAGCCTTGTGTCAGATATTTTGTTTGAGTCATCTCTAAGATTGCTTTCCAGTGTGCAGCTCTGGTACTTCTTGTAAGGCAGGGATCATTAAAAAATATAACAGGGATTTGTTTGTTAAGTTTATTCAGATAGGTATAAATATTGAACAGGTCATGATTGAAAGAAAGGTAGTCTAAAATTATCAGGTCTGGACCTTTCTTCAGATTTCTGATCAACGAAGAAAGGTCCTCCAGATATTCAAAGATAACACACTTGTGACCCTGACAAGTCAACTGTTTCGAAATGATGTGACTTATTTCCTTTACAGGAGAATAAATAATTACTTTCATAAATTAAAAAAATCAGTTGTTACATAGCTTTGTTTGTCCATTCAATGGCCATCTGACGTAATTCGGCAGATGAAGCACAATGAAGCTTTCCTTTTATGTTTTCCTTGTGAGTATCAATTGTTTTAATGCTGAGGTTCAGTTTCTTTGCGATTTCTACAGTTCCAAGACCTTTTCCTACAAGAGTGAAAATCTGGAGCTGGCGGTCAGAAAGTGCACTGATAAGGTCTGAAAGTTCACCTGATTCAGGCTTACCCTGAGACAATTCCTTAATGCGGTTCTTCTCATTTTCGCTCAGATAAATTTCGCCGCTGGTAACAGTTTTAATGGCGTTGATAACCTGAGATTCGGCTTCTTCCTTCATGATATAGCCTTTTGCACCAGCCTTAATGGCACGTTCTGCATAAAAGCGTTCATCATGCATTGAAAGCACGAGAATCTTGGTCTGAGGATGAATTATGATGATGTCTTTAATCAGTTCAAGTCCATCTTCCTGTCCAAGGTTTAAGTCTACTATGGCAAGATCCGGAGTAGTAGTATCAAGAAGTGAAAGTGCTTCATTTCTGTCTTTTGCCATTCCAATAACTTTGTAGTCCTTCTGTGTTTCAATAAGCTGCGCAAGTCCGCGGCTGAAAAGAGGATGGTCATCAATAATAATTACATTACAACTCATACCTATATAATATCATATTTTTTAAAATAAGGGTATAATATATTTCTATGAGAATTGGAGTTGTTTTAAACATTCTTGATGAAGAATATCAGATTTCTGTATACAAAGGTATTGAACAGAAAGCACAAAGTCTTGGAATTGAACTGGTTTGTTTTCAGCAGGAAAATGCAAAAATTACAGAAGATGAACCGGTTTCGCGCTTTCCTCGAAAAGAGTATTTTGACCTTGATGGAATTATTCTTGTTACATCAGTTATTACAGGAAACGCTGATTTTACAACTAAGAATGATGTAGAAAGAATCTGGGGAAAGATTCCTGTTGTTTCTGTCGGACAGAAAATTGAAGGTATTCCTTCGGTTTTGATTGAAACAGAAGATTCCATGAAGCAGCTTGTTGAACACCTGATTCTTACACACAATTACCGGAAGTTTCTTTTTATCAGCGGTGCAGAAGATCATCCGGATGCAGAAGAACGAGAACAGATTTTTACTAAAACTATGGAAGCCTATAAACCATGGTTTTCTGATTTGCAGTATAAATTAAAACGAGGTTATTTTACCGAAGTGGCTGCCATTCGTGCTATGGGCGAATACATGGATGAAGAAAGTAAATTTCCAGATGTCGTTGTCTGTGCAAACGATAATATGGCAATTGGTGTTTATAAGTATTTTAAGATTCATTGTAACAAGCCGGGCTTTAAGGAATGCGCCGTTACAGGTTTCGATGATATTCCACAGGCACGCTTTGAAATCCCTTCACTTACAACAGTACATCAGCCTTTGAATGAAATTGGTGCAAAATCTCTTGAACTTATGAAAGAGGTTCTTGAAGGGAAAAATGTTCCTCAGGAAGTTTTTATTGAATCGCGTGTTGTATACAGAAAGTCGTGTGGTTGTAAAGGCAGTAAGGATGATTTTGCAACTGATGAAGATCAGTTCCGAGCAATGCAGGCAAATTACGTTCAGTCAGAAACCCTGCTTAGAATGGTAAGCCATATCGGACAGGATTTGAATTACGGTGAAACCTTTGGAGCTCTTAAATATGTAGTAAGGCAGAATCTTAATGAACTTGGAATGAATAACTTTGCAATTCTCCGTTTTTCAAATGGTGATTTAAAGAGCAGTCATCTTAAGAATATGCCGGTTGATCCTCTGTTTGTCCGCCGCAGCGGTAATGAGTGTTATGAATTTGACCGTGAAATGAAAATGCCTTTAGGTCAGTTTTACCGAAGGTTTTATGATATTGATCCGCATACTAAGCCTGCAATGATTTTGAAATTCCTTATTGTAGGTAACGAAATAATTGGCTGTATCTTTTATGAGGCAGATGAAAATGTACTTCCATACCTCAGTTCTATTGCAATCAATCTTGCACATGGTTTGAACCGAATGACAATGGCCGAAGAACGCCGAAAACATTCTGAGTTCCTTGAGCGTGAAGTAAATGAGCGTACAAAAGAACTGGTAGAAGCAAATAACCGCCGAATGGAAGTTGAGGCTGAGGTTCTCCGAATCAGTGAATTGGAGCGTCAGCGCTTTAGTAACGACCTTCATGATGATATCTGTCAGCGTCTGGCCGGTATTTCAATGCTGTGCCGAAGCTATTCAAATCAGGATACTCCGGTTGAAAAAAGTCAGATGCTTGAACTTGCACAGCTGATTGGAGAAACTCTTCAGACAACCCGTCAGTATGCGCATAACTCATATCCTGTTGAGCTTGAAAGCCTTGGTATGAACCATAGTTTAAGCAATCTGTGTAATTCCTTTGCTGCCCAGTCTGGAATTAACTGCCAGTATGAATGGGGGATGCCAAAAGGTGTTCATTTTGATAAGATTCAGAAACTTAATATATTCAGAATCATTCAGGAAGCCCTGCATAATATTCTTAAGCATTCAAAAGCAAAGAATGTATGGGTGAGTGTAATGCCCGAAACAAGAAAAACTGTTATTAAGGTAATTGATGATGGCGTTGGCTTTGTGAATGAAGAAAGCGGAAATAGTAAGGGACTCGGTTTAAACTCCATGCAGTATAGAGCCAATCAGATTGGTGCAAGCTTTGTGATTAAGAGTAATAAACCTCATGGAACCTGTGTTCAGCTTTCTCTGAGTAATAAACTTCTTGAGGATAAAAATGAAAAGTAAATTCAGGAAACTTGTGGAGCTGTATCTGGCATTTTTGAAAATCGGTGCCTTTACCTTTGGTGGTGGACTTGCCATGATGCCGATTATGCAGAGGGAGCTTATAGAAAAACGAGGCTGGATTACAGAAGAAGAACTTATTGATTATTTTGCTATAGGTCAGAGTACTCCGGGAATTATTGCTGTAAATGTAGCAACTTTTGTAGGTTATAAAAAACTCGGCTGGTTCGGCGGAATTATAGGAACTCTTGGCGTTGTAACCCCATCCTGGGTAATCATAATGCTTCTGGCCGGTGCCATCAGTTCTATTGATAAATACCCGATGGCTCAGAAAGCACTGCATGGAATAAATGTTGCGGTTGCGGCTCTTCTTACAAGTGTAATTGTAAAGTTTTCTAAAAAGACAATTAAAAGCGTATGGAATGCAGTGTTTATGCTTCTTGCTTTTGGTTTGATTTATTTTCTTAAAGTTCAGTCTGTGTGGATAATTGTTTCCGCCCTGATAATCGGAAGTCTGCTTACGCTTTACCGTCAGAAGAAACAGAAATCATCTGCTGAAGCAAAGGAGGGTGAATAATGACTCTCTTACAGCTGGCTTTAACATTCTTTTCTATCGGACTGTTTACAATTGGCGGCGGTCAGGTAGCCATTACACTTATGCAGCAGTCTCTGGTTTCTACCGGAATTATTTCTCAGGCACAGTTTTATAATATGGTAGCAATTTCTGAGAGTACTCCTGGTCCAATCGGAATCAATATGGCAACCTATATCGGTTATGAATTATATGGTGTTCCAGGTGCCCTTATTGTAACTGGTGCTCAGGTTCTTCCATCAATCATAATCATCCTGATTATTGCCCGTTTTCTAAAAAACTTTAATGATAACCCGTATGTAAAAGGCTCTCTTGCCTTTTTACGTCCGGTAACTACAGGTCTTATTCTTGTGCCGGTTATCCAGGTTATTATGTTTACACTTATAAATGTTCCCGAATCAATAAGTGTACTTACAACAATTGAAGGCTGGAAAGGGCTTTTTAACTGGATCTGTCTTGCTGCGTATGGAGTATTTGTTTTCCTTTTGTTTAAGGTTAAACTTCATCCGATTGCAGTAATTCTGCTTGGCGCGGTGTTTGGAATTGTTTTCTTATAGGAATTGAATTATAATACATAGTTATGAGTACACATATTAACGCTCCCGAAGGAGCAATCGCAGATAAAATTCTGCTTCCAGGTGACCCTCTGAGGGCTAAGTTTATTGCCGAGAATTTCCTTGAAAATCCGGTATGTTATAACGAAGTGCGCGGTATGTTAGGTTTTACAGGAACCTACAAAGGCGTAAAGGTTTCTGTTCAGGGAACCGGTATGGGACAGCCGTCTCTTTCAATTTATGTACACGAGCTTTTTGACTGCTATGGAGTTCAGAAAGCTATCCGCGTTGGAACTTGTGGCGCGGTAAGCGAAGATGTAGAACTTCGCGATGTAATTCTTGCAAATGGTGCATGTACAGACTCATCTCTTCAGAATCAGAGATTTGGTGGACTTCATTATGCACCTGTTCCAGATTTTGAACTTTTGTATACAGCTTTCAATAAAGCAAAAGAAATGAACCTTAAAACTGTTGTAGGACAGTGTGTTTCAAGTGACCGTTTCTATGATGATAATGAAAACTGGAAGCTCTGGAAAAAATATGGAGCAAAGGGAATTGAAATGGAGTCTGCTGAACTGTATACTTTGGCAGCTGAATTTAACAGAAAAGCTCTTACAATTCTTACAGTAAGTGATCATATTCTTAAGGGAACTGCTACTACAGCAGAAGAACGTCAGACAACCTTTAAGGACATGATGAAACTTGCTCTTGAAACAATAATTGCTTAATTATTTAAATTTCTTAGAGGTAGTATAATGAAACCAACATTGTTAGTTCTCGCAGCCGGTATGGGCAGCCGTTATGGTGGAGTAAAACAGATAGACGGAGTAGGACTTCATGACGAATGTCTTCTCGATTTTGCAACTTATGATGCTATGAAAAGCGGCTTTGGAAAGGTTGTATTTATTATTCGTAAGGATATTGAACAGGCTTTCCGTGAGCGCCTTTTTGACTGCGTTGCACGTAATTTTGATGCTGAATATGTTTTCCAGCAGCACGAAAGTCTTCTTACACCACAGCAGCTTAAAGACAGCGAAGGCCGTGAAAAGCCATGGGGAACAACTCATGCTGTCCTTTGTGCAGAAAAAGCAATAAATGCACCTTTTGCCGTTATCAATTCTGATGACTATTATGGACGTCAGGCTTTTGATGTGCTTTGTAAATATCTTTCATCAATTGATAACGATTGTACAGATCATGCAATGGTTGGATATATTCTTGGTAATACAATGAGCCGTTCTGGTTCTGTAAGCCGTGGTGTTTGTACTGTTGCAGATGAAAAACTTGTAAATATCGTTGAAAATCTCAAGATCTATTATGATGAAAAAGATCAGATTATCAGCGAGATGCCAGATGGAGAGAAAAAGCTCTTTACTGGAAAAGAATGGGTTAGTATGAATCTGTTCGGCTTTAGCCCAAAGGCATTTGAAGAATTCCATGTTTACTGGGAAAACTTTATTGCCAATAACTCTAAGGCTCCTAAGGCTGAGGCTCTTCTTCCTGTTGCTGCAAGTGATATTATTGCTCACAATAAGGGAATCATTAAGTTCTTTAATTCTACAGAAACCTGGTTCGGTATGACATATCCTGAAGACCGCCAGCTTGTAAAGGACGAAATCGCCAAGAAAATTAAAGACGGCTACTATCCAGAGAAATTATGGGAGAAATAACGTCATTGCGAGTGAAGCGAAGCAATCTATAAAAAGATTGCCACGTCGCTATCGCTCCTCGCAATGACGGATGGTCTAATATGTTAAAACTGAATTCAATAAAATCAGATAAAATCTGGGGCTATGAGCTCTGGATTGCATCTACGCATCCTAATGGCTGCCAGCAGGAATTTAAAAATTTCTGCGGCGGTGAATATCCGCTTCTCATAAAAGTTATTCAGGCAAATGATACTCTTTCCATTCAGGTACACCCGGATGATGACTGGGCTGTAAAACTTGAAGGCGAGGGTAACCGCGGTAAAACTGAGTGCTGGTATGTACTCGATGCCGCTCCTGATGCAAAACTTGTTTACGGAATTAAAGAAGGCTACTCAAACGAAGTGCTTGCAAAAGCAATTACAGAAAACAATCTTGAACAGTATCTTGAGTTTGTAAATGTAAAACCTGGTGACTTTGTTTATATTCCTGCCGGTACAGTTCATGCAATCGGCGGCGGTTTGAGACTTATGGAAACCCAGCAGTCCTGCGATTTGACATATCGTCTTTATGACTGGGGGCGCGGCCGTGAAGTTCATATTGAAAAAGGTCTTGCAGTAATTAAACGCGAGGAAATGCAGCCTGTAGCTCCATTCCCTGGTGATTTTGACTGTAAGTATTTTTCTCTTGAACGGATTGATGTAAAAGGCGGCTGGAGCATGTATTGTTCCGGAGATGCTGGGGAGCCTTCAGATGTACAGCTTTTGTATGTGCTTTCTGAAGATAAGGCTGTAATCCGTACATCAGAAGAAAAAATCGGGCAGAAGATTCTTGCAGAAGAAATTTATGCAGTAAAGCCTGGTGAAAAAATAACAGTGGAGGGCAGGGCAAGCATAATGCGCATCCGCGCTAAAAAGGTTGATTAAACCGGTGCTAAACTGTATTTTTTAAGCATGTATCTTTTTATGTTATTATTACTGCCATTGATTCTTGCATCCTGGTGTTTTTATAAAAGAAACCCGCACATGATTCCTGTTATTTTTACCGGACTCATTTCTGCCGTGCTCGTTTGTGGCTTCAGGGCTTTCTTTTTATATTCACACAGAGTAATTCCATATTCATTTGAACTGAATATGTGGTATCTGCTGCTTCGACAGTCTCTGCTTCCTGTAATTGTTCTTTACGGAGTGTTTTTTCTTATTTCTAAGGATACAATTTCTTATAAAATAGAAGCTCTTTTTCCACTTTTGATTTCTTTTTATTTGATTTATCTGCCATACACAATTCTGTCTGGCTCAGAAAAAATCATTACAACATTTCCATTGTTTATTAAACCAACTCTGTTTACGGTTATGATTTTTTCTTTGGGACTTAGTGCCAAGCATATTGAAAAAACAATAACTGCTAAAAAACATTTCTTTGCTGCTATCTGGATTATTACGGCGGTTGTAAGTATTGTTTTTCCATCTGTTGTGGAAACTATGTATATTCTTGATATGAGTTACTTTTTGATTCTGGTGCTCAGCGGAATATTCTGTGCAACACTGCCGATACTGTTTATTCTAAGCAGACTTGGCGTGTTTACGGTTCGGGATAAAGAATAAGGTTAAATAAAAAAGACTTCGTTATTCAACGAAGTCTTTTTTTATGGTGGTTTAGAAAAGTTTGACCACCATTATAGAGAACTAGTCGAGTGCATGACCAGCTGAACCGAATACGTTGCGGTTCTTGTCTGCATACATCTTTACGAGTTCTGCACGAGCGTCTGTGAGGTACTGACGTGGGTCAAAGTCCTCTGGATGCTCAACAAGGTGCTTACGGATAGCAGCTGTCATAGCAAGACGTCCGTCTGAGTCTACGTTGATTTTACATACTGCAGACTTAGCAGCCTTGCGGAGCTGTTCTTCTGGAATACCTACAGAGTTAGGAATCTTTCCGCCGTATTTTTCGATTTCTGCAACGTAAATCTGTGGAACTGAAGAAGATCCGTGGAGTACGATTGGGAAACCTGGGAGCTGCTTTTCGATAGCTTCGAGAACGTCGAATGCTAATGGTGGTGGAACTAAAGTTCCGTCTTCACGGCGAGTACACTGTTCTGGAGTGAACTTACAGCGTCCGTGTGATGTACCAATAGAAATTGCAAGTGAGTCACATCCTGTTTTAGATGTAAAGTCAATTACTTCTTCTGGTTTTGTATATTTTGATTCTTCAGCAGCAACATCTTCTTCTACACCGCCAAGAACACCAAGTTCAGCTTCTACAGTTACGTCGAATTTGTGAGCATATTCTACAACTTTCTTTGTGAGTGCAACGTTTTCATCGTATGGAAGGGCAGAACCGTCAATCATTACAGATGAGAAACCGTTATCGATACAGTCTTTTGCAACTTCAAAGTTTGGACCATGATCAAGGTGAAGAGCGATTGGAATATCACATCCGAGTTCGTGTGCATATTCTACAGCACCGCGAGCCATATTGCGAAGGATGTTTGCATTTGCATATGCACGGGCACCTTTTGAAACCTGGAGTACAACAGGAGATTTTGTTTCAACACAAGCCATAATAATAGCCTGCATCTGTTCCATATTGTTAAAGTTATATGCAGGAATTGCATATCCGCCTTTCATAGCCTTTGCAAACATATCACGTGTGTTTACGAGGCCTAAATCTTTGTAACTAACTATTCCCATAAAATTCCTCTTTGAGCATTTCTGCTCTTTGTATCTTTTATATTATCAATATAATATGTTATTCGCAGTAAAAATTCAATGCTGCCACAGCTTCTTTAATCCAAAGAGGCCTGGAGCTTTAAAAATAGGGGTTTTACATTTGACAAACAACTTTATAGCAAATATAATTATTTAAAGTTTATAATTTAGAAAGATTATGCCGATTATTAAGAGAAGTCTTTTAATCGGAATGATAAAAGTTTCAAGGAGTTTTGCATGAAAAGGGGACTTAAAGTCTTTATCGGTCTTGTATGTTCTTTTGTAATTGGATTACCTGTTTTTGCACAGCCAAGTTCAAAGAGTATAGAGACTTTCGTTATGGAAAGTTTTGATCAGGTTGGAAATCAGAACTATCTTTTCAAAGGCGAAAATTTGAGTTGGGAATGGGAAGTAAGTTCAAGCCGCTTTATGGCAGAGGGCTTTCCTAAAACAATAACAACAGTTGGTATTCCAAATTCATTAAAGAATTTGCGCGCAAATACTGCTGAGGATCCTTTGGTATTTGGTGTACAGGTTGCATTTAATCGTAAAGGTGATAACTGGTTTGAAGTTTATCCAGTAAAAGACGGAGTTCCATACGAAATTCCATTTATTGGTAATGTAAATCAGATGGACTTTTGGGTATGGGGTGCAAACTATAAATATTATCTTGAAGTTTTACTTCGTGATGCAAATGGTTCTGTACATGTTCTTCCTGCAGGAGATTTATTATTTTCTGGCTGGAAAAATAAGATTGTAAATATTCCTGGCTGGGTTCAGCAGAGCTCACATTTACGTTCAGGTCCAGAAAATATGACTTTTGTTGGATTCAGAATTCGTACAGATGCTTCTGAATATGTAGATAATTTTGTAATCTTCTTTGATCAAATGAAATATACTACAAATTCTCTCTCATTCATCTACGATGGATATGAGTTAAAAGATGTAGATTTCGGAAGTTCTGATTCTGGTGATGAAGTAGGAGATGCAAAATAATGAAAAAGTTAGTTGTTTTTAGTTTAGCATTAGTATTAAGTGCAGGTTTTGTATTTGCACAGAATTCAATTTTATCAGATCCTAATCCTGAAACAATCGGAGCAGATTCTGCAATGCAGGCTTTACGTGAAGTTTCTGTAGATAAGTTTGAAAGAGAAGGTTCATGGAACGTTCATATGTCACCAGACTATGGTGTAATTACAGGACGTTTATTCAATGGTAATCCGGCAATGAAAGATCCTTTACCAGAAGACGAAGGAAAAGAAGATGAAGATACACAGGTTCTTGGTGTACGCGTTGACTTCTTCCGTCGTGGTGTAAACTCTTTTACAATTAAAGCTGGCCGTCCACTCCCAATTGAAGGAACTGTTAAAACAATTTCTATGTGGGTTTGCGGTAGAAACCAGGATCATGAACTTTATGCTTTAGTTCAGGACTATTTCGGAAGTAACTTTGAACTTTATATGGGTTCTCTTGGCTTCAGCGGATGGAAAAAACTTACTTGTGTAGTTCCACCAAGTCCAGATGGAGAACATGGAATTGTTCAGAGTAGTGTATACTATGGCGATAAACCTGGTCTTAGAATTGTAGGATTCAGAATTGACTGTAATCCTATGCAGGCTCGCGGTTCATATTATGTTTATTTTGATGACCTTCGTGCAGTTACAGACTTGTACGACATGGAAAATCATGATGAAGATGATATGAGCGATAACTGGTAATCAAAGCTACTTGAAATAAAATATAAAAAAAACAGTCTTGAACTTCAAGGCTGTTTTTTTTTATATCTAAGCAATTCTGTAAAATCTGCTTCTTTTTTCTGTTTTTGTCTGAATAATTAGTCCCATTTTATTTAAAACCCAGACTATAAGGTTTGAATTATTGTATATTCTGGCTGGAGCAAGTTTATTATCTTTTAAGGCTTCCTTTATATTTTTTGCAGAAAATTCTTTTTCTAAGCCAGGTGGCAGCAGGGAAAGATAATCCCCCTTACAAGTGAAAACTTTCCTTTCTGTAATTTCATCCAGTCTTTTATTTGCCTTAAGCCAGTTTTTCCTGTATCTTCGCTGCCTGTTCTTTGACTGTACAGCTTCTTCTGTAATGATTCTTTCTTCCGTAATATTTACATACAGAACTTCCAGTTTAAAACCCGGTCTTAAAAGTAAATCATATATGCCGGTAATTTCCTTAAAAATATCATAAATACTGCCTTTTACAGGACTTGTTCTAAGGCTTTTTTCTTTATTATCTCTGGTAATTTTTGCTATTTTTCTTTTTACAACAAGAGGGTAGACAAGAGTGATTTTTAAGCCCTTTTCTAAAGTATCTTCAATCTTTCTTCTTAATTTAGAAAGGTTTTGTGTCTGTATTTCATATACATCTTTATCTTCTGTAAGAACATCGTAGATGTGGCCGTAAAGTTCAACTTCAGTCTTTGCATTAAATTTCCGGGCATAGTAAAGCTTGAGGTAGTTGTGAAGGCTGCTTTCGTTTAGTACTGAAAAATCTGACATATCATTTCGTTATATATACGTAAAATAAATATACTGTAAATATGTATTGTTATAAAGTTAGAAAAAAATCCCTTTTTTATAATTATTGGCATAAAAAACCTTTGACTTTAATCTTTTTTCGGTTAAAATGGTGAATAAGTGGGAAAAAGTGGTAAAAAGTGGTAGTAAGTGGGTATGAATCTTCTAACTGGTGAATACTATAATACAATTGATGATAAGGGTCGCGTCTCATTTCCTGTAAAGTTGAGAACTTCTGTTAATCAAAATGTACTTATGATCACTAAAGGTTTAGATACCTGCTTATGGCTTTTTACTATTGAAGAATGGGAACTTTTTGCAGGAAAAATAATGGCTAATGCATCAATGATGAAAAAGAAGAATCTGGATGTAATCAGACATTTTATTGCACCTGCACAACAGGTAGAATTTGATAAAACCGGTCGCCTTTCTATTCCACAAAGTTTAAGAGAGTATGCTCATCTTTCTAAGGACTGCACTGTTCTTGGAATTGCAAAGTATATTGAGTTGTGGGATTCAAATACTTATGAGGAATACTTAAAAGCATCTGAAGACTCTTTGAGTCAGGCTGCTGAAGAATTTAACGATATAAGTTTTTAGAAATGGAAATAGTACATAAACCTGTTTTATTAAAAGAATGTCTCGAATACCTTTCTCCTGTAGGGGAGCCTTACGAAAATAAAGCTCTCATGATTGATTCTACTCTTGGAGAAGGTGGTCATACTTTTAATTTCCTTACAAAATACCCGGGTCTCAGTGTAATTGGACTTGATGCCGACAGCGTAATTCAGGCCAGAGCTAAAGAACGTTTAGCTCCCTTTGGAAAGCGCATGAACTTTTTTAACGGCTGGTTCAATGATTTTTATGCTAACTATCCTTCTGAATACGATAAACCTGATTTAATTTTATTTGATCTTGGAATTTCTGTTTTTCATTACGAAAAATCTGAAAGAGGATTTTCTTTCCGTTATGATGAAAAACTTGATATGAGATTAAATCCTTTGAGCGAAAAATCGGCTGCAGATTTAGTAAATACTCTCAGCGAAAGTCAGCTTGCAGACTTAATCTATTTATATGGCGAAGAAAAATTAAGCCGAAGAATTGCTAAGGCAATTGTGGAAGCCCGTGCTTTAGGAAAAATTGAATCTTCTAAGGCTCTGGCAGAAATTATCTGGAATGCTGTTCCTGCAAATTACAGATATGGACAGATTCATCCGGCAACAAGAACTTTTCAGGCTCTTAGAATTGCTGTAAACGGAGAATTAAAAAGGCTTCCAGAGGCCCTTCATAATGCATTTAACTGTCTTAAAGTCGGCGGAAAAATGGGAGTTATAACCTTCCATTCTCTTGAAGACAGAATTGTTAAAAATTATTTTAGAAATCTTGGTAAACAGTGTGTTTGTCCTCCAGAAGTTGCTGTATGCCGCTGTGGTGGAAAAAAATGTGCAGAAATTCTTACTCATAAGCCTGTTTGTCCGACTGAAGAAGAGGTTAAGGATAATTCTCCTTCCCGAAGTGCAAAGCTCAGAGTGGTTAAAAAGCTTTGCGATGCAAGTCAATATCATTTAGAGGGAGTTATTGGATATTAAAATGGGACGAAGATTAAGAAATTTCTTTAAATCATTTTTAATTATTTTAAATGTCAGTGCAATTCCTCTTTTACTGATTTTATACGCTGTGTTTGCAAATAAAAATACAGAATTAAGTTCAAAAATCACAGAACTGGAACAGAGGCAGGAAAAACTCATTGAAGAAAATAAAAGGCTGGTCAGCGATATAAGTCTTCTTACAAGTGCAGAAAGAATTGAAAAAATTGCAGAAGAAGAACTTGGCATGCATAAAGCCGAAACTGAAGATATTGTAAGAGTAGAGATGACAGGAGAGAAGAAAAAATGAGCGAAACTTTATTAACCTTAAATGAACTTCTCCAGGCTACAGGCGGAAAACTTATAGGTTCTGCCTCTGAATGCACTTTTACAGATGTTCAGACAGATTCAAGAAATGTTCAGAAAAATACTCTCTTTGTTCCTTTAATTGGAGAATTTCAGGACGGACATAAATATGTACCTTCTGCAGTAGAAAAAGGTGCCTCTGTCGTTTATATCTGTCAGAGTGAATATGAAGCAAAGAAGGATTTTTACCTTTCTTTAGCTGAAGAAACAAAAGTTGTAATTATTGCCGTAGATAATACTTTATATGCACTGCAGAATACAGCAGAATTTTATGTTGCAAAATTTCCTTTGTTAACAAAGGTTAGCATTACCGGTTCCTGCGGTAAAACAACAACAAAGGAATGCCTGGTAAGTCTTGCAAAGGTTCACTACGGAGAAGAAAATGTAGCCTATACAAAGGGCAATTTTAATTCCGAAACCGGACTTCCTCTTTCTGTTTTCCAGATCAGAAAAAATCATAAAATTGGAATTTTTGAAGAGGGTATGAACCGGGAAAATGAAATCGGTGAAATTTCTAAGGTATTAAAATCTCAGTATGGAATCATAACAAACATTGGAACAGCCCATATTGGAATTCTTGGAAGCAGAGAAAATATTGCCAGAGAAAAACGTAAGAGCCTGGCTTATATTCCGGAAGGGGGAGCCGCTTTTATTCCTGAAGCTGATGATTTTGCAGATTATTGTTTTGAGAATGTAAAGGGAAAGACATTTAAGGTAAATGAAAAACTTTGTGGTGTTGAATATTTAAGTGATAATGGTCTTGCAGGCTGCAGCTTCCTTTTACATGGTAAGAAGGTAAACTTCCCTTTAAGCGGAAAATATAATTTTTATAATGCTCTTCTGGTTATTGCCTGCGCCCAGACTCTTGGATTTAGTGATGAAGAAATAAAGCAGGGGCTTGAAAATTTAAGCCATTTAAATGGCCGTATGGAAATTAAAAAAGAGATCTTAAAAAACGGAAAGGAAGCTTTCTTAATTGAGGACTGCTATAACGCAAATCCAGATTCAATGAAAGAAGCTCTTCTTTTTTGTGCAGGTCTTAAAGAAAAGGGAAAGAAGATTCTTGTACTTGCTGATATGAAGGAGCTTGGAAAAGAATCTTATAAGGCCCATTTTGAAATTGGAAAGGTTATTGCAAATACAAATGTTGATGCAGTTTTCTTACTTGGACCGGAAATTATGGCTGCAAAAGATGCCCTTGAAGGAAGAAATAATCTTTTCTGTTATGAAAATAAAAATGAGGAAAGTTTTAATGAAATTGCAGAAAAAATCAACGGAATCACAGAAGCCGGTGATGTTCTGCTTTTTAAAGGTTCTCACAGTATGGAACTTGAAAAACTTATTCCTTTAATTACAGGGGGAGAAAAATAATGGATTTTACCTTATATGCTAACCGCCCTGTAGAAAATTATCATAAAATTGATATCTGGCTGCTCGTTTCAATTCTATTGTTATGGGGACTGGGTATTTTTACTCTGTATATAAGTTCGCAGGATTTTGCAATCAGACGTTTTCATAATCCTATGTACTTTGTAAACAGACAGTTGATTTGTTCTCTTGTAGGCTTTGTTTTGTTTTTTGCCTTCCTCTTTGTAGATATGAACATTATTAAGAAGTTTGTGGGCATTATTGTTCTTGCTTCTATAATTCTTTGTATCTTTACCTTTATTCCGGGAATTGGCGAAGAAAAAAATAATGCCAGAAGATGGATTAAAATGCCTTTTAATTTTTCTTTCCAGCCTTCTGAACTCGTAAAACTTTCGGTAGTCCTCTTTCTGGCAAACTACTTTGAAAAGCAGAGCGAGCTGGCCGATCCGGAAGAAAAAACTGTTTTCCCGGCTGTTGTCGGCTTTGTGCTTATGTTCTCTCTGGTTTTTGCCCAGAAAGACTTTTCTACCGGACTTTTTATTTTCCTGGTAGGACTTCTTTTATTCTTTGTTTCCGGCTCTAAGCTTACCTGGATTTTTCCTTTTATGCTTATAGCCATACCGGCTTTAATTCTTATGATATCTTTGGAGCCTTACCGACTTGAGCGAATCATCGGTTTTTTACGTCCGGACGAATATGGAAGAACCATAAACTATCAGATTCTTCAGGCAAAAAGAGCTATAAGTGCCGGAGGTTTCTGGGGAAATGGAATTGGAGCCGGTCTTATAAGAATAAACAGTATTCCGGAAATTCAATCGGATTACATTTTTGCCGGCTGGACAGAAGCAATGGGACTTTTTGGTGTAATCATCTATTTTATAATTCTTGTATTCTTTGCATACAGGGGTTACAGAACAGCCCTGCTTTGTCCAAAAAGATTCGATTCTTATGTAGCTTTTGGCTGCGTTACAATTATTGTTATGCAGTCATTAATAAATTGTGCTGTTGTATGCGGATTTTTCCCTACAACAGGTATTCCTTTACCTTTTTTTAGTCTTGGAGGTTCTTCAATAATTATAAGTCTTGCAATGGCAGGCCTTATTTTGAATGCTTCAAGATGTGAAGAAGAAGTGGAAAGATACAATAAAACTGAGGAAGTTGATATAGAAGCACTTACAGTATTGTAACTATTATAATTTGAATTTAAAAACGCGATATATAAAAGGTGGAAGTAATAAATGAGTGATTTAAGTTTATCAGTAAATGATGATTACATTGAAGATTTCTTTTCAGATGCTGCTGTAAAGGAAAGTGACAATTCAGAAAAAAAGATTAAGGTAATTAAAGTTATTTTCTTTGTGCTGACTTTTTTAATGGCAGGAGAATTTTTAATTTACAAGTATGCTATTCCAAGCCTTTCTTCGCCAAAGGTAACAATTTCCGGACAGAAAATGTATACTGCCCAGGAAATTGCATCAAAGCTGCTTGTTATGAATTCTGCAAACTGGTTTACATTTAACGTTAACCAGGCAACTGCAATTATTGCTTCAGAAAGCGGCATTGAGTCAGTAAAAATTCACAAGCAGTTCCCTGATAAAATTTTTATTGATATTACAGAAAGAAGTCCTGTTGCCGTTACCTTTGTTTTAAATGGTAATTTTACAATCCCTGTTCAGATTGATAAAAACGGTGTTTTGTTTGAAGAAAAAAATACTTCAAATGCAGATTTAAATTCAATTCCTATTATTTCGGGCCTTCCTATCGAATATATGTCTGGCGGAATGAGAATTCCTTCAACCTTTAAGCCTCTTATTGAGCAGATTGGAAAAATTCAGACAAGTCCTCAGAAATATTTTGCAAGCATTTCTGAAATTTGTGTACTTCCTAAAGAATATGGAAACTACGAGCTTGAATTAATTCCTTCTCAATCAAAAGTTAAAGTAATGATGGATCGTGCATTGAATGAAGAGGCATTAAAGTATATGATGATAGTATTAGATGTTGTAAATCAGCTTGAAACTCCAGTTAGTGAAGTTGATTTACGATACGGTTCAGTATCTTACAGGACAAAGTAGGGGTTACCAGAATGGCTGACAGTAAGGTGGTAGTAGGTTTAGATATTGGTACTAGTGAAATTCGGGTTGCTATTGGGGAAGTCGATCCTTTAACCGGTGCAATCTCTATTGCAGGTACATCATCTGTAAAATCTGCCGGATTAAGAAACGGCGTTATTGTTAATATTGAAGACGCTAAAGATAAAATAAAAGAAGCAATTGCTGCTGCTGAACAGGATGCCGGAATTCTTGTTGAATCTGTTATAACAGGAATTGGCGGTGCTCAGATTGAAAGCCAGAACTGTAAGGGTGGAGTTGCCGTAAATTCTACCGGAAAAAATAATAAAGAAATCAGCCCTGATGATGTAAAAAGGGTTATAGAAAATGCAACTGCAATTCCAGTTCCTGCCGACAGGGAAAAACTGCACGTTATTCCAAGAGATTATATTGTTGATGGCTTTGACGGAATCTCTGATCCTGTGCATAGAATTGGAACCCGCCTTGAAGCAGAGGTGCACATTGTAACAGCTGCTAAAACAATCATAGAAAATATCCGTTCTACAATTTCACGTTCAGGTTACTTCCTGGATGCTGTTATTTTAAAGACCCTGGCTCAGACTTTATCTGTCTGCCATCAGGATGAAATGGAATTAGGTTCAATTCTTATTGACCTTGGAGCCGGAACTACAGATGTAATTGTCCTTCTTAATGGTTCACCAATTACTACAGCTTCTGTTCCTGTAGGCGGAAATCTTGTAACTAATGATATTGCCGTTGTAACAGGAATCCCTGTAGCGACTGCAGAAAAAATAAAGATTGAATCCGGCTGCTGCTGGATTGATAATATTACTGAAGATAACGATAATGAAGTTATTTTGCCGGGAGTTGGCGGAAGAGCTCCTGAAATTATGTATCAGTCACAGCTTTGTCAGATAATTCAGGCAAGAATGGAACAGATTTTTGCTATGGTAAAATCTGCAATCGTAAAAAATTCTTCAGAAAAAATTAAGCAGCTTTCTGGAAATATTATTCTTACCGGTGGCGGAGCTCAAATGGATGGTGTGGTTGAGCTTGCTCAGAATGTGTTTAAAACATCATCTGTAAGACTGGGACTTCCGGAAAATCTTGGCGGTATTGAAGAAAAATACAGACGTCCGGATTTTGCAACTGCCGTTGGTCTTGTTTTATCAAGCAAAACTCTTCTTAAGGGAAGGGAAAGCAAAAGAAAAGCAAAACCTTTTGGCTCTAAAGCAGAAAAAAACAGGTCAAATGAAAATCCTGTTAAAAAGTTCTTGAAAATGTTTTTTTAATAATGATATAACGCAGGGGGAATCCTTGAAAAAGGATGCGTGTGGGAGGAAAAAATGGATAATCTAGGTCTTTCAATTGTTCAGGAAGATGACAGACTGGCTCAGGCAAATAATGATTACAATCAGACAATTATTAAAGTTGTTGGTTGTGGCGGCGGTGGATCAAATGCCGTAAATCGTATGATTTCGCGTAAATTGAGCAACGTTGAGTTTATTGTTTTAAACACAGATTTACAGGCCTTAAACCGTTCAAATGCAGATACAAGAATTCCAATCGGACAGAAGGTTACCAAAGGACTTGGTGCCGGAGGAGACCCTGCAATTGGAGAACAGGCAGCCGAAGAAGATAAAGAAGTTATTACTGATAAACTTCGTGGTGCCAATATGGTATTTATTACAGCCGGTATGGGTGGTGGAACAGGAACAGGTTCTGCTCCAATTGTTGCTCAGATTGCAAAAGATTTAGGCTGTCTTACAGTTGCCGTTGTAACAACTCCTTTTAATTTTGAAGGAAAGGCCCGAATGAGAAGGGCAAGCGAAGGTCTTCAGAAACTTCATGATAATGTTGACTCTTTAATTGTTATTCCAAACGAAAAATTATTCAGCAATATAGACAGAAATACTTCTGTAACAGAAGCCTTTAGAATGGCAGATGAAATTCTTTGTCAGGGGGTTGAAGGTATTTCGAATATCATTACAAAACCTGGTGATGTAAATACCGACTTTGCTGATGTAAAGAGAGCTATGACCGGACAGGGAAATGCAATCTTTGGAATTGGTCTTGGAGAAGGCGAAAACCGTGCTTCAGATGCTGCTTATGCGGCAATCAATAATCCAATGCTGGAAGATTCAAGAATTGACGGAGCAAAGAATATTCTTGTTAATATCTGCGCTTCTGAACAGATTTCACTGGTAGAAGTAAATGAAATTTGTAATATTATTTCCGGTTCTGCAGACAAAGACTTTAATATGTACTGGGGACAGGTAACTGTTCCTGAACTCGAAGGAAAAGTAAGCGTAACTGTAATTGCTACAGGATTTGAAAATAATAATGTTAATAAGGTAAATCAGCAGGAAGAAGTTTCTGAATCAAAACCTCTTGTTCAGCAGGAAGAATATCGTCCTGATGTAGTTCGCGTAGATGAACTGGACAGCATTTTCCATCCTGAAAAGGCAGGGGCAAATCCTTTAAGGTCAAATTTTGAAAGTGCAGATACTTCTGCAATGGAAAATGAAGAAAAAGAAGCTGTTGAAAAGAAACATCCTCTTTCTGATTCTTTATTTGATTTTGATGACTCTTCTTATGCAAGACCTGCTAAAAAAGTACTTAATCAGCCACCTGCAGGCTGGACCGATACAAATGATTTAAGCCAGCCAGCCATCTGGAAAAAAAGCAATTTTGGCAGAGGAATTAATTTAGAATAAAAGATGACAATAGAATTATTGTTGAATCAGTTTTATTCAGATCTTCTTCTTGTAAAAAGAGATTCAGAGCAGACAGCCTTGACCTACAAAATTTCCTGCTCTGAATTCTTAAAATGGCTTTCTGTAAATAAAATAAAACTCAGGGATGTAGAAGTAAGGGATCTTGTTTTTTATTTAACAGAAAGAAAAACTACCGGCTGCAGTGAACTTACCCTGGCCAAAGATATTTCTGCCTTAAGGGCTTTTGGTGAATATCTGGTGCGTAAGGATTTCTGGAGCGAAAATCATGCATTAATTCTGGACCGGCCAAAAGCTAACAGAAATTTACCAAGAGTACTTACTGTAGAAGAAGTTGACTCTCTGCTTTCCTGTATAGATGATACAAGTGCTCTTGGAAAAAGAGACTCTGCTTTATTCGAATTAATTTATTCCTGCGGCTTACGAATAAGTGAGGCCTGCGATCTTCTTATGGCAAATGTTCATATGCAGGAAGGTCTTATTCTGGTTCACGGAAAGGGTGATAAGGAAAGACTTGTGCCTTTTGGTAGTCGGGCAGCAGATAAACTTTCGCTTTATTTAGATGAAGTAAGGCCGGCTCTTGTTAAGGGTAGAAATGTTGCAGAAGTTTTTGTAAATTATAAAGGAGAGCCTATTTCCCGTAAGGGGGTATGGAAGCGCTTTAAGGAGCTGGAAGCCCTGAGCGGACTTACTGCTAAAGTTCACACTTTAAGGCATTCCTTTGCAACTCATCTTCTGGAAGGTGGAGCAGATTTACGTTCCGTACAGGAACTGCTTGGTCACAGCGATTTAAGTACCACGACAATTTATACTCACGTAACAGATGAGCAGTTGCGAAAGGTACATGATGAATATTTTAAGATGTAGTTTTATTGGGAGGAAACATGAAATTTAATTTAAAAAGTACTTTGTCTTTTGCTCTCCTGGGAGCTCTTTTCTTTACATCCTGCGGAGTTTCTAATAAGAGTGTTATGCGCTATCAGAAACTGGAAGAAAATGTTTCAAATCCTACTACAATTGATGAATATAAAGATGCCATAGAAAAATACGAAAAAAGGGTAGCAGATATTCAGCTTGCCCAGCAGCAGATTGGTATCTGGTATAAAATTCTTGGAACCAAATATCTTGAAAACAAAATGTACGGCGAAGCCCTTAAAAGTTTTCAGACAGCCCTGGAATATTATCCTGACAATCAGAATCTTTATTACTGGGTTGGCGTTTGTGCCGGTTATATGAGTCACGAAGCCCTGGATTACGGCGGAAGCGGTTCAACAACAATTCAATACAATTATCTTAAGCTTGCAGAAAGTGCTTATTTACAGGCCCTTAAAATTGAAGATCGTTATGTAAGAGCCCTGTATGGTCTTGGTGTTCTTTATGTTTTTGAACTTGAAGAACCTGCAAAAGCAATTCCTCATTTAGAAAAACTTCTTACCATCGATACAAATAATCATGATGCCATGTTTGTTCTGGGAAGTGCCTATTATCTGAATTATGATTTTGACAAATCTGTAGAAATGTATGATAAAATCATTAAATCAACTAAAAACGCTTCTATAAAAGCTCAGGCAGAAGCCAATAAAAAGCAAGTATTAGATGTGCAGTATTCTACAAAATAGCAGTTTTACTGAAGAACAGTTAATTTTTCACCTTTTTCTTTCCCGAATTACCTTCCTTTCCTGCGAAGAGAAAAATTTTTTATATAAAAAACTTGACAGTGTAAATAGACTTGCAATATCTTCTATAAATGATATAGAAAATCTGGTTTGCCGGAGCTTTTCTAAAAAGGTTGTATGGCGGCCTCAGGAAAATCTCAGAATGGCCAGGTTAGCCCTGCATTACTGCAGGCAGTTAAATATCACTATTTTACTGAACACAGAGGAAGAATTTTCTCCTCTTTTGAGAGAGATATCAGATCCTCCTTATTTACTTTTTTGCAGGGGAGATGTCAGTCTTTTACAAAAGAAAAGTATTTCTATTGTCGGAACAAGACGAGTTACTGCTCAGGGCTCACTTGCGGCAAAAGATTTTGCTTATGCAGCCGTAAAGGATGGCGTAAATATTGTAAGCGGACTGGCAGCTGGTGTTGACGGCGCTGCACATCTTGGTGCTGTGAATGCACTTTTTGACTGCCGCGAAAAAGAAGAGGATGAATCACTTCTTGGCAGAACTATAGCAGTACTTCCAAGCTCTATAGATTCTATTATTCCTGCCGGAAACAAGATGCTGGCAGAAAAAATAATAAAATCCGGAGGGCTGCTGATTAGTGAATACGAGCCTAAAATGGAAATGGCAAAGTGGCATTTTGTTGCAAGAAACAGAATAATTGCCGGACTTTCCTTTGCCACCCTGGTAATACAGGCTCCGGTAGGAAGCGGGGCTCTGATTACGGCAGATTTTGCCTTAGATTACGGAAGAGATTTATTATTCCATAAGGCTTGTCTTGAAGATTCTGCAAAGATGATTTCTCAAAAGGTAAAAGGGGAATTACAGACTTCCTTTGCAAAAGGCTGTGTCAGTAAATATAAAATTGAAAACTGTATAGAAAAATTTATAAGTGCAGGGGCGCCTGTAATTAATGACTATGCAGATTTTTGTATTGCAATAAATGAAATGCCAGGAAAAAGAGCCGGGCTTTTGCAGTCAGAATTATTTTGATATTAATTATTTTTAATATATAGGAAAGATTTTATGGCAGAGAAGAAAACATCAAAAAGCAAAGAAAAAACACCACAGACACTGGTAATAGTTGAGTCACCAACAAAGGCTCACACAATAGAAAAATATCTTGGACCTGGTTATGTGGTAAGAGCATCTGTTGGTCATTTGATTGACCTGCCAAAATCACGTATGGCAATTGATATAGAAAATGGTTTTCAGCCTGAATATATTACTGTTCGTGGTAAAGCAAAATTATTAAAGGAATTACAGAAAGAGGCAAAAAAATCAGCAGCTGTTTTACTTGCATCCGATAATGACCGCGAAGGAGAAGCTATTGCCTGGCATTTGAATCGTGCTCTCAAAGATAAAACAGAAGCAAAAATCAGCCGAATTGTTTTTAACGAAATTACACCTGCAGCAATTACAGAAGCTGTAAAACACCCCGGCGAAATTGTAGAATCTAAGGTAAATGCTCAGAAGGCAAGACGTGTTCTTGACCGTCTGGTAGGTTATAATTTAAGTCCGCTTTTATGGTCAAAAGTAAAGAACGGACTTTCTGCAGGCCGTGTTCAGTCTGTAGCTTTAAGACTCATCTGCGAAAGAGAAAAAGAAGTTGAAGACTTCCTTCCAGAAGAATACTGGTCTTTAGACGCAGATTTTTCTAAGGGAAAATCAAGCTTTACAGCACAGCTGGTAAAATACAAGGGAGAAGCTCCGGAATTAAAATCTGAGAATGCAGTTAAGGAAATTATGGAAAAAATCCAGAACAGTCCCTGCATTGTTTCTTCAATAAAAAAATCAGAAAAAACTGTAAGACCAAAACCACCTTTTACAACTTCAAAATTACAGCAGGCCGCCGCAAATCGTCTTGGCTTTACTTCAAGAAAAACCATGCAGATTGCCCAGCAGCTTTATGAAGGTATTCAGATTGGAACAAATCATGTCGGTTTGATTACTTACATGCGAACAGACTCTGTACGAATTTCTGAAACAGCCCTTGCAGATGTAAGAGACTGGCTTTCTAAAAATTATCCTGCAGAATTGCCGGAAGAAGCAATTCACTATGCAGTAGGAAAATCTGCTCAGGACGCACATGAAGGTATTCGTCCAACTTATACAAGTTATACTCCAGAAAGCATAAAAGAATATCTTACTCATGATCAGTTCCGCTTATATTCAATCATCTGGGAAAGATTTGTTTCTTCTCAAATGGTAAATGCAAAAATGGTAACAACCTCTGTAGAAATTAATGCTGATGATGCTGTATTCAGAGTTGCTGCAAGTAAAGTATCAGAAAAAGGTTTTTACCAGGTAATAAAATTACTTTCTTCAAAAGAAGAAAAATCATCATCACTTCCTTCATTAAAAGAAGGTGAAGAAATCACTGTAAATAATTTCCACCCTGAACAGCATTTTACCCAGGGACCTGCCCGCTATACAGATGCTTCAATTGTAAGAATGCTGGAAGAAAAGGGAATTGGTAGACCTTCAACTTATGCAACAATCATTTCGGTTTTACTTGACCGCTATTATGTTGTTCGTTCAAATAAACAGCTGGTTCCAACAGAACTTGGAAAAATGATTAATAAGATTCTTATTGAAAGTTTCCCTGCTGTTATTAACGAAGAATTTACTGCTAAAGTAGAAAATGACCTTGATAAGGTAGAAGCTGATGAACTTGTCTGGAATAATATTATCTCTGATTTTTACGGACCATTTAAAAAGACTGTAGATGATGTTATGGAACATCAGGAAAGTATTAAAGGCTTCCTGGATGAAGAAACAGATAAGGTTTGCGAACTTTGCGGAAAACCAATGGTAAAAAAACTTGGAAGATTCGGTTTCTTCCTTGCCTGTACAGGTTTCCCTGAATGTCATAATACAAAATCAATTCCACTTGCAAAATGTCCATGTAAGGGTTGTGGCGGAGAAATTGTTGAACGTAAAAATAAGGGAAGGGGAAAATCTTTCTATGGATGTACAAATTATCCAACCTGTACCTTTATTTCTCACTTCAAGCCAATTGATCAGTACTGTCCACAGTGCGGCTGGTTCCTTGTTGAAAAATACGATAAAAAGAACGGAAGCTATAAATCCTGCATCAATCCGGACTGCGATTACTTACATACTTCAGGCGAAGAAAGTGCCCTTGAAGATAAGGAAAGTCAGGAATAAAGAATTTGCGTTCTGCTGATAGTAATGCTATCATTAATTATAAGCATTAATGATAGCGGAGGCAGAAATGGCAAAAAAATATGTAATCTCATTAGATGAAGGAACAACTTCCTGCAGGGCTGTTTTGTATGATAAGAATGCAAATCCCCTTGGTTCTAAGCAGAGAGAATTCTCTCAAATATATCCTCACCCGGGCTGGGTAGAGCATGATGCAGAAGAAATATTTAAGTGCCAGCTAAAAGTTCTTCAGAGTCTTTTAATCGAAAACGAAATCAGACATGATCAGATAGCCGCTATTGGTATAACAAATCAGAGGGAAACTGTAGTTATCTGGGATAAAAATACCGGAAAGCCTGTTTATAATGCAATTGTATGGCAGTGCCGCCGTACGGCAGATTTTTGTGAAAAGCTGATGAAGGAAGGCTGGACAGAAAAAATCAGAAACAAAACCGGTCTTTTGATTGATGCTTATTTTAGCGGCACAAAAATCAAATGGATTTTAGACAATGTGAGCGGAGTTCGTGAAAGGGCAGAAAAGGGGGAACTCCTTGCCGGAACAATTGACAGCTGGCTTATCTGGAAGCTTAGCGGCGGTAAGGTCCATGTAACCGATTATACAAATGCCTGCAGAACAATGCTTTTTAATATTTATTCCCTCAGCTGGGACGACGAGCTTCTTAAATTATTTAATATTCCAAAATGTATTCTGCCCCAGGTAAAAGATTCTTCAGAAATCTACTGTAATACAGATCCTGATATCTGTGGATTTGATGTTCCTATTGCAAGTGCGGTAGGAGATCAGCAGGCCGCTCTTTTTGGTCAGGGCTGTTTTGAAAAAGGTGATGCCAAAAATACTTATGGAACCGGCTGTTTTATGCTTATGAATACCGGTTCAACTCCGGTTGTATCTAAAAATCTTCTTACAACAATTGCCCTGGGCATGAATGGAAAAATTGCCTATGCCCTGGAAGGTTCTGTTTTTATTGGCGGGGCTGTAATCAAATGGCTTAGGGATGAACTTGAACTTATATCTTCTGCTCCCGAAATTGACCGTCTTGCTGAGTCTGTGCCGGATTCAAACGGGGCTTATCTTGTTCCTGCTTTTGTAGGTCTTGGAACTCCTTACTGGGATATGTATGCCCGGGGAACCATAGTAGGCCTTACCCGGGGGGTAAAAAAAGCCCATATCTGTCGTGCTGCACTTGAAGGTATTGCCTACGAGGTAAAAGACCTCCTTGATACAATGGTTAATGATTCCAAAACTCCAATAAATACTTTGAATGTTGATGGCGGTGCCTGTGTCAGCAATATTATGATGCAGTTTCAGGCAGATATTTTAAACGCAAAGGTTTGCCGTCCTAAAAATGTTGAAACAACAGCCCTGGGCGCTGCCTTTCTTGCAGGCCTTGCAACCGGCTTCTGGAAAGATAAGGATGAAATTTTAAAGCATCGTGAATGCGAAAGAATATTTGAACCTGATATGTCTGAAGAAAAAAGAAATGAACTTTACAGCGGCTGGAAAAAAGCCGTGGAAAGAGCCAAAAACTGGGCAGATTAAACAAATGGGGGGAAGAATATGATTTATGATGTTGCAATAATTGGTGCGGGAATTATAGGTTCCTGCATAGCAAGAGAACTTTCAAAATATAAATTAAATATCTGTATGATTGATAAAGCAGATGATGTAGCCTGTGGAACTTCCAAAGCCAATTCCGGAATTATACACGGAGGCTTTGATGCAAAGCCCGGAACTTTAATGGCAAAACTTAATGTTGAAGGCTCTGCCATGTATCCTGAACTTTCGCAGCAGCTTCATTTTGATTATAAAAACAACGGCTCTCTGGTTGTAGCTTTTTGTGATGAAGATATGGAACACATCAAAAAACTTTATCAGCGTGGAAAAGATAATGGAGTTGAAAAACTCAGAATAATAGAACAGGACGAATTAAGAAGACTTGAACCAAATATTTCTGAAGAAGCTGTGGGGGCCCTGCTTTCTGAAACAGCAGGAATAGTTTCGCCTTACCAGGCAACCTGGGCCTTTGCAGAAAATGCTTTAATGAACGGGGTAAAGGTTTTTCTTGAGCAGGAGCTTCATTCTATCAGCGTGCCAAAAAAGGATGACGATAATTTTATTCTTCATACGAGCCGCTTTGATATTGAAGCAAAAAAAATTGTGAATGCGGCCGGTCTTTTTGCAGATGAAATTTCTGCAATGGCAGGTGCCCGCGAATTTGTCATCAAGCCAAGAAAGGGAGAATACTATCTTCTTGATAATAAATGCGGAAATCTTGCAAATCATACACTCTTTCAAACTCCTGACAAAATGGGAAAAGGAATTCTTGTAACTCCTACTGTTGACGGCAATATTCTTTCCGGACCAACTGCACTGGACCTTGATGACAAGTACGCAAGTGAAACTACAGCATTGGGCCAGGAACAGGTTTTTCAAAAATCAGAAAAAACAATTCCGAATATTCCAAGGCGAAATGTAATTAATTCTTTTGCTGGTCTCAGGGCAATTGCTTATAATCCTGACGGAAGTCCTGTAAATGATTTTATTATTGAAGAGGATGCTAAAGTAAAAGGCTTTATTAATGTTGCAGGAATCTGTTCTCCAGGTCTTTCTGCTGCCCCTGCAATTGGAAAGTATGTGGCTGCTCTTGTAGAAAAAGCCTCCGGTAAAAAATTCGAAGAAAATAAGGATTTTATTGCAGTCAGAAAAGGAATTGAATCTTTTAAGACAGCCTCTGACGAAAGAAAAGCCCAGCTGATAGAAAATAATCCTTTGTATGGCCGTATGATTTGCCGTTGTGAATCAATCACAGAAGCAGAAATTGTTGCAGCTATAAAGTCTCCTTTAGGTGCCCGTGATTTGGACGGGGTAAAAAGACGAACCAGGGCCGGAATGGGCCGTTGTCAAAGCGGCTTCTGTTCTCCCCGGGTTACAGAAATTATCAGCCGTGAACTGAATATTCCAATGACCAGCGTTACAAAAAACGGCGGATGTTCTTACATCTTAAACAGTAAAACAAGATAGGGGGGATTATGAATTACGATATAGTTGTAATTGGTGGCGGTCCTGCCGGAATGGCAGCTGCAATTGCCGCAAAAAAAGCCGGAACAGACAGTATTTTAATTCTGGAAAGAGATACAAGAATTGGCGGAATTCTGCTTCAGTGCATTCATAATGGATTTGGCCTTCATTATTTTGGAGAAGAATTAACTGGTCCTGAATATGCTGCCCGTTTTTCTGATCAGGTAGATGAACTTGGAATAGAGTATAAAACCGATACAATGGTGCTTGCGGTTGAAAAGGCTGCCTGTGAAGAAGCCTGCCATTGCGTAACTGCAATTAATACTGTGGACGGTTTAATGAAGATAGAAGCAAAAGCCGTTATTCTTGCAATGGGCTGCAGGGAAAGAACCCGCGGTGCCTTAATCATACCGGGAACAAGGCCTGCAGGAATTTTTACCGCAGGTGCTGCCCAGCGCTTTGTAAATATTGACGGTTATCTTCCCGGAAAAAAGGTAGTTATACTTGGCTCCGGTGATATCGGTCTTATTATGGCCCGCAGGCTTACTCTTGAGGGAGCTGAGGTAAAGCTTATTTGTGAAGTTATGCCCTTTTCTGCAGGCTTAAGAAGAAATATTGTTCAGTGTGTTGAAAACTTTAATATTCCTCTTAAGTTCAGCCATACGATTGTAAAGATTCATGGCCGCGAAAGAGTTGAAGGAGTTACTGTTGCAGCGGTAGATGCTAACCGTAAGCCTGTTCCCGGCAGTGAAGAATATGTTGAATGCGATACCCTGCTGCTTTCTGTAGGCCTTATTCCCGAAAATGAAATATCCACCGCCTGCGGAGTTTCAATAGATTCATCAACCTCGGGACCTCTTGTAAATGAGCATATGCAGACTTCTGTTCCCGGTATTTTTGCCTGCGGAAACACCGTTCATGTTCATGATCTGGTTGATTTTGTAACGGCAGAAAGCCTCAGGGCCGGAGAAAATGCTGCAAAATATGTGCAGGGAAAAATAAAGAATAAGGGACAGCATGTAACTCTTCGTCCCGGAAACAGAGTTCGTTATACTGTGCCTCAGTACATAGAATCTACAGAAAGCGATACAAACACTTCAATCATGTTCCGTTCTACAGATGTTTATAAAGATGTATACATAGAAATATACAGCAATAATGAAAGGATAAAATCTGTGAAGAAAAAGGTTGTAAGGCCGGGAGAAATGCAGGTTATTGAATTAAGTCCCGAACAGCTTTCTAAAGTTCGTGATAATCTTACAGTTTCAATTGAACTTCCTCAGGAGGTAGCAGAATGATGGCTTCAAATGAAAATCAGACAGCAGGCGAAATCCGCCACGAAAAAATCCCCCTTACCTGTATAATCTGTCCTATGGGCTGTTCCATGGAAGTAAGTGTAGAGACAGATGCCGGCGGCCACAAGACAGTAAGAGCCGTAAAAGATAATGGCTGTAAAAGGGGAGCTGATTATGCTGTAAAAGAGCTGACAAATCCTACAAGAACCCTTACAACTACAATCGCCATTGAAGGAGCAAAAGCAGAAGATAATGAACTTGCAGTGCTTCCGGTAAAATCAGCCGGCGAAGTGCCTAAAAATATGCTTTTACAGTGCATGGAAGTTATACGAAGGGCAAAATGCAAGGCTCCTGTAAAAAGAGGCGATGTCCTTATTTATGATATTCTTGGAACAGGTGTAAATATTATTGCCTGTGCGGATGTGGGGAAGGTGTAGAAAGAATCATTAATACTTTTCTATTATACTAAGCATTTCGCTTTTTAATCTGTTGTATTTATATAAATAAACGGCTTCTTTATTTGTAACAAGAAATTCAACAGTTGTGTCAAGTGCCTCTGCAATTTTTACTGCCTGGCTAGCTCTGGGCTCTGTATTTGCTTTCCTCATGCTCGAAACAGTTGTTTCTGAAACTCCCATTTTAGAGGCAATCCAGCGATATGTTGTATTTTGCTCTTTTCTTAAAATTTCAACATTTTCCCAAAAGCTCATAGATATAATTATATAGCAGTAAAATCTTAAATTCCGTAGTTTTATTATTGCAAAATATGAATGCAAGTATTAAAATTAAGTATTACTACGAAAATAAGTAATGATTAACAAAAAATTTTATTTTTTAGGAGTTTTAATAAAATGAAAAAAATCTCATTTACTACCATTCTGGCAACTGCAATTATCGCTATATCTCTTTCTTCTTGTGCTACAACAAAAGCTAGTGTTGGTCTTGATACAAAATCAACAGAGACCAATATTGTAGATTGGTCGAACCGAAATTTAGATGTAGAAGCAAAACCTGAATGGTTGAAGAAACTTGTTTGTGGTAATTCAGATATTTTTAAAAGTGAGTTTGGTGTACAAAAGGATGCAATAGTAAAATACGGAATTGCAACGGCAAAAACACGTGATACTTCTCTTGCTGCTAGCCGTGTAAATTATAACGCAATGCGAGCGGAAGAGTTGAAAACAAAAGTTGTATCAGAAGCTGCTTCTACCTTAAATGATGAAGGTTATACAGAAGCTACAGCAAATGCTGCAACTCTTGCAAAAGTTGATTTGAGCGGTCATGAACTTGTAACTCAGTTCTGGCAGAAGGTTGAATATTTTGATAAGGAAACTGAAGAAAAGAAAATAGAGTTTATTTGTTACAGTGTTTATCAAATTTCTAAAGAGGCATGGCTCAATACATTAAAGGGATATCTTTCACAGGTAATTCCAGGAATTCCAGATTCTAAAGCTCAGGTAAAAATGGCAAATACAATCCAGAGCCTTTATGACGATACAGCAAAAGAAGCAGAAAAATCAGAAGCCGAAGCAAAAGCTGCTATTCAGGCACAGGTAGATTTGGCACGTATAGAAGCAGAAAAGGAAATTGCAAAGGCACAGGCTTCTCAGCCAGTAGTTGTTCAGCAGGCAGCTCCACAGGCAAATGATTCCAGCTTTAACTGGATGGATGCCCTTGAGCTTGCAGCAAATGTAATTTTCTAAAGATTTAATGAGGGGGAAAGCCTTCCCCCTGGCCTCAAAACCAAGTTTTTCGACACACCCCCTTCTCCTAAGGGGCAAGCCCCTTAAAATCTCCTTCGTGTTGAAGAAAAAAATCATCCATAAGGAAATAAGCTTTATGAAAAAAAAGTTAACCTTGTTCTTTTTTCTATCCGTAGTTCAGACTTTATTTGCAACCCCTTCCTGGGTAACTGATCAGGGACGACGAAAGTTTTTTCCAGAGGCAGAATACATCTCTGCGTTAGGAAGTGCCTTTAATCAGGAATCTGCAAAAAACAAAGCAGCGGCTGGAATTTCAGAATATATAAAAACCGAAGTTTCTTCTTCTACAAAATCGCGATATTCTGCAAGCGAAAAAGCAGGTAAAGTAACAGAAGAATCTGAACTGGAAGAAGAGGTCTCTCTCATTTCAAATTCAGATCTTTATGCCCTAGAATACACAGAGGTTTGGAAAGAAGAAGATTCTGGTCGTTTTTACTGTGTAGCCTTTATAGAAAAATCCAGTGCCTGGAGAATTGTAAATCAAAAGCTTCAGAAAATTAATATGGAAGTTTCTAGCCTTTTAGAAGGTGCAGAAGAAGACCGTTCGGGCTTTTGGAAAACTCTGCGATATGGTCAGGCAGCAGCTTTTGAAAGAGACTTCTATTCTCTCTATGATTTTGCAAACCTTGTAAATAAATCGGGAGTTGTAAACTTTGAACCATGTGCTCAAGACATTCAAACAGCAAAAAATATTCTTTTGCAAAACAAAGATACAGAACGTGTTTTACTCAAGGTTCAAAACGATAAAAATGGAATTATTTATAGAGTTCTTGCATCTTATTTCGAGACAAACGGATTTACAGTAAGTAGCGAACGGGGAAAGTATATTTGTAATGCTCTTGTAACAGTAGAAGTCCGTGATGACAAATCCTCTTTTGTAAGTTATCCCGGACTTACACTTACAGTAACCGATGCCTTTGGTACACAGATTGCCAGCTACAACACTACAGCAAAAAAGACTGTAGGCTTTAATAAGGATTCTACAATAGAAAAATCATACCGTACGTTGGAAAACTCTTGCGAAATAATTGATTGGATAAAATAAATTGGAGGAAAAAATGAAAAAAATAATTATGGCTGCAATTCTTGTGATTGCTGGAATGACAGCATTTGCAGCAGGGCTTAAACCAAATGAAGGTTACCTGAAATTAAAATGGGGAACTTCAACAGATGATGCTAAAAAAGCTGGTTACACACTTTCAGATTTAGGTTCAAGCGATAAAGAATTTATAAAACAAAATTATGCAGATGGTGTTACTTCCTATTCAGTCACATCAAAGGATAAAACTCCTACATTATTAACTTTTTATTACTATATGGGGCGTCTCTTTCAAGTTACAGAAATGTTACCTGAAAATCAGTCTTCCCGCGAAAAACTAGAAAAACGCTATGGAAAATTTTCTGAGATTGGAGTTTTTGAAATTGGGGAACAATTTGCCTGTGTAGAAGTTACAAAAGAAGGCGGTATTGGTGCTTGGTGGCTTGTGATTACAAAAAATCCAAGTGGTGGACTTGTAGTAAATTTCTTTGACTGGAATATTTTTAAAAACGTAAGTGAGCTTGGAAAACAACTTGCAGGAAATGATTCAAATGCAGGTAACTCTTTTGTTGGAGAATTATCCGATTTGGCAGAAAAACTCGTTCAAGACGGAAGTGGTAAGCCCACCTATGCCTTCCTGGCCCTTACTAGCGATGACGGAAATGCCCTTGTAGAAAATTATGTTACAGATGCCTTAACAGAGGCTATGTTTAATACAGGCAAAATCAAAATTGTAGAACGAGCTAGCATTGAAAAGATTTTAAGTGAGCAGCAGTTCCAGGATTCTGCTTTAGTAAATGAGAACACAGCCAGCGAAATTGGTAATCTTACCGGCGCAAATTATGTATGCTATGGAACAGTAAAGGATTTAGGGAATCAAGTAACTCTTAATGTAAAGGTTGTAGAAGTAAGCACGGCTGAACTTTGTTCTATGGGGCGTGAGACTGTTGCAAAAGATGAGTATTTGAGCGGTGTTGGTTTTGAAGCCAGGAAGGCTGGTGGAATCGCAAAGAAAGGTTCAAGTACTAACTCTATAGCAAATAAAAATTTTGATATTACAAAATCAAAATGGGAAGTAAAACAAAATCGCAACGAATTTGATGAATACACAACATATACATTTATATGTCGTACAACAACTGGACAATTCTTGTTTGTGGGTTATGATAAATATGATAAGTCGATTTATTCATTAGTAAGAGTTGGTTTTTATTGGTCAAGTAAGCCTGATAGTGTATCTTCATATGATGGACAATGGGGAGCAGTTTTTGATGTAAAAACAGAAAGTGGTGATATCTTGAAATATGATTTATCAAATTCTTCAAATGATAATAAATGGTCTTATAAAACCGGATGGAAAAAAGGGAACGACGATATAATACAGATTACTTGGACAAAAAATCTTAATCAAAAAGAACTTCTTGAGATTTTTGGTTCAAATAAAATTTTATCAATTCGCAATGAAAAATATCAATTTGTAAAGCATTTTGAAACAGAATATTTCTGGGAAACATTGGAAGCCAATGGTATAACAAAAGAAGAACTTTTTGCCGCTATCGATAATGAAAAATTCTAAAAATTGATGATGTAACCTTACCCATTGGTACAGTTGTATTATTTATGGATGTAAAATTATGAAACCAGATAAAATAAATGATTATACTTTTCAATATTACCGGGATCTAAAATCAATTTGTTCAGATAATATTGGAAAATATTGTGTGCGTGTCATAAATAAAAATGAATGTCCATTAGTAATTGAAATAGGACAATACATAAATAACTCTGTACCAAGCATAATTAATAGTATTGATTTTATTTCTGAACGAATATTAGATACTGTGAAAAAATAATTATCAAGTTTAGGAAAAGATTTGATAATTAGATACCATCGTCAAAAGAAGTGCTTTTAAATCTTACAGGTATTTCAGAAAAGGATTTAGTAATTTCTAAAGATTTTTTGCGGTAATTTTAAATCTGCACCAGCGCTGGGAGCCCCTGCGAATCAGTCGACCGCAGGAGCGGAGCGACGAGGACGATGAGCGTTAGCGAAGGGCGGACATAGCGGGTGCCAGCCATCGGCTTGCAAGGTGCCAATCAAAAAAAAGGAGTACAAATTATGCCTATAAATCAACAAACATCTACTCCTCAAAAAAGGTTAGAAAGTCTTATGACGGCTCGGCTGGCTGATGGGGCTGATAAGGAAAAAATAGACCAGCGCATTTGGGATTCTTTTGGAGAAAAATGGTGCGTTATGTTTACCGACCTTTGTGGCTTTTCCCGAGGAACTGAAAAATTTGGAATTATTCATTTTATGCAAATCATTTTTGAGTCGGAACGTCTTATTCTTCCGATTATCGAAGACTTTGATGGATTTTTGATTAAGAGTGAAGGGGACAGTCTGCTTGTATTATTTAAAAGGCCAGAAAAAGCACTCTTGTGCTGCAGAAAAATCCATGAGGATTTGCAGGAATATAATAAAACTAAGAGTGAAGAAGAACAGATTTTATTTTGCGTCGGTCTTGGTTATGGCAATATTCTCAATATTGGCTATGCTGATGTTTTTGGTGCAGAGGTAAATGCTGCGAGTAAGCTTGGTGAAGATACTGCTAAAGCCTGGGAAATCCTTGTAACAGAAAATGTAAAAAATGAGGTTGAGAATATAATCAAAAATGATAAGACTGTGCTTGGTGCAAGTTTTACTCCTATTGATTTTGTTCCACCCGGAGCTAAAAGAGCTTATAAAGTTGATTTTAATTAATGAACGAACCTCGTTGCAGAGCGTTCGGGGTATGTAACCCAAATTTAAGAAATTAAACTCCTGATTTTTTTTACAGCCACCACTCTGCAAAAAAAATTATATACTTATGAAATTTCTGCGAATGTAAATATCAAAAATTTGGTAATTACCCTGTGTAATATGTGATAATTAACAAAAATTTGATAATTAACTTTACAAGCGCTTTAAAATGGTGTACAGTAATACTGATGAAGATAAATAAAGGCTTGTCAGATTCAGATATTCTCATTGAAATTGGAAAGCGCATAAAGTCTGCCCGCATAAGAAGGTCATATACCCAGGCTCAGCTTGCAGAAATTTCCGGCGTATCAAAAGGTACGGTTGCAAATATAGAAAGCGGCGAAAGCGTTCAGTTTGGAACTATTCTTAAGATTCTGCGTGAATTGGATTGCCTAAACGCTCTTGAACTTCTTCTTCCATCTTCTGAAAGCAGTCCTATGGAGTTGATTCACTCAAAATGTCAGCATGAACGTCAGAGAGTTAGGTCTGTGGCTTCGGCTGTCCCCAAATATAAAGATGGCTGGAAATGGGGAGAAGATGAATGAAAACAAATGCCGAAGTAAAGCTCTGGGGAACAACAATAGGTGCCGTTTCTCTTGATGATCAGAATCGAACAGCTGATTTTGAATATAATCCTTCCTTCCTGCAAAGCGGAATTCAAATTGCTCCAATTACAATGCCCCTTAAGCCGGGTATTTTCCGCTTCCCGGAACTTCCTTATGAAACTTATCACGGACTTCCCGGCTTAATTTCAGATTCTATTCCGGACAAATTTGGTAACAGTATTATTGATGTCTGGCTTTCAAAACAGGGACGAATTCCAGAATCTTTTAATGCAGTTGAACGCTTGTGTTATACAGGAAAACGCGGCATGGGGGCTCTGGAGTATTATCCTGTTATTTCCTCTGATAGTGTTGATGAAAAAGTAAATGTATCAGTGCTTGTAGAACTTGCTTCAATTGTTTTGAGGAACCGGCAGAATCTTAAAACTGTCCTTGATGAATGTAATAAGTCTCAGATGAATGCAGCCCTGGCTCAGATTATAAGTGTGGGGACTTCTGCAGGAGGGGCCAGGGCAAAGGCTGTAATTGCCTGGAATCCGAGAACAAATGAAGTTCGTTCCGGCCAAACTGAAACATCAAAGGGCTTTGAGCACTGGCTGATTAAATTCAGCGGAGTTGAGGGAAATAAAGATAAGGAAGATGAAGACCGCGAGGATTTTGGAATCATTGAATATGCTTATTATCTAATGGCAAGGGAAGCTGGAATCAATATGAGTAAATGCCGCATTCTTGATGATGGGAAAAACTCTCATTTTATGACAAAACGATTTGACCGTGATGATAATGGAAATAAATTTCATATGCAGACTTTGTGCGCACTTGCTCATTTTGATTTTAATCAGGCGGGGCTTTACAGCTATGAGCAGTTGTTTTCAATCCTAAATCAGATAGGAGCTCATCACACGGATTCTTTAGAAGCTTTTAGACGAATGCTTTTTAATATTTTTGCATTTAATTGTGATGACCATACAAAAAATATTTCATTCCTTATGGATAAAAGCGGGCAGTGGAGTCTAGCACCTGCTTATGACCTTTCCTTTGCCTATAACCCAAATGGATTATGGACTTCGAGTCATCAGATGACGGTAAACGGAAAACGAAAAAATATAACAGAAGATGATTTTGAAACCTGCGCAAAAATTGGAAATCTTACGTCAAGGGAAGTCAAGGCGGCAATAGATGATGTTCGTGCAGGCATATCAAAATGGAAAACGCTTGCTAAGGATGCTGGGCTTTCAGAAAACAGAATCAATGAGATTTGGGCTTTGATTGGGGAGAGAGGGCTGGAGTGATAGCGGGATACACACAGAAAATCATAAGTTTTGATTTATTTTTTCCGATAATTACAATATGACTTTACACGAGTTGACAGATGAATTTCTTCTTTATCTTTCTGCTGTAAGGGGCCTTTCAGAAAATACTGTAACCGGCTACAGAAATGATTTAAAAGAATTGCAGGCTTTTCTGACCCCGTCAATTGATATAAAAACGGTAACAAAGGAAAATCTTCTTCTTTCAATCGGTCAGTTATCTAAAGAAAAAAAAGCCGCTGCCAGTGTGAACAGGTTTATTGCTGCTGTAAGAACCATGTTTTCTTACGCATTAAAATTCGGTTATATAAAAAAGAATCCTGCCTTAGAACTTAAAACCGTAAAGCTTCCAAAAAGAGTTCCTAACTTTATGACTAGTCAGGAGGTTAATCTCTTGTGTTCTGAGCCTGTTAATAACGAACTGCTTTGGGAAAGCCGGGACAGGGCACTTTTTTTAATGTTGTATTCATCCGGCTGTCGTATCAGCGAAATTACAAATTTACGCCTGGATGATTTTATGGATAACTATCATTCTGCAATCGTAACCGGAAAAGGTAGAAAACAGAGAAAAGTTTTTTTTGCAGAAGAAGCAAGAAAGGCCCTGGCAATTTATTTGCAGGACAGAAAAAAACTTATGGCAGAAAAAGGGGTTACAGAGAATGTAAGACAGGTTTTTGTAAATCAGCAGGGGCATGCTATGTCGGTAGGCGGAATCCGCTTTATTATTTCAAAGTACTCCGGAGCAGAAGGAACAAATCATCCTGTTAATCCTCATGCCTTCCGTCATACCTTTGCAACAACGATGATTGGAAATGGTGCAGATGTCCGCCTGGTTCAGGAAATGTTAGGCCATGCAAGTATCAGTACCACCCAGCGTTATACCCATATTACAACAGAAAAACTGATTGAGACTTATAATAAGTCTCATCCGCATTCTTAGTTTTTTTTAATTTTATTTAAAAGCATATAAATGAGGGTAATAAGACCAACCCCTGCACATTCAGCAAGTAAAACTAATAATACGATTTTTATATAATGCAGCATTATGCTACCTCCATAACAGTTTTTTTGTCATTTTTATTTCTTCTGGATATGTAAAGATAGACAAGAGGAAGTCCTACACAGACTGCACCTCCTATAATGTTTCCAATAGTTACCGGAAGAAGATTGTTTACTAAATAATTTTTAATATTCAGGGCTTTTATCTGGTCCAGGGTGTATCCATATTTTTCAATTGCCAGCTCAACATAAGCTTGCGAATGACTGGCAATTAAACCTGCTGTAATGTAGTACATGTTTGCTACGCAGTGTTCAAAGCCTTCTACAACAAAAAGCATAATTACAAAAAATACTGCAGTAAGTTTTCCTGTAATATCTTTTGCGGCTCCAGCCATAATAATTGCCGTACAAACAAGGATATTACAAAGAATTCCCGAAACAAGTGCTGACCAGAAGGGAAGAGTTACTTTTCCAAGTGCGACTTTAATTGTGTATGCACCAAGAAGCCCGGCTGAATAATCAAACTGATGACTGTAAAAGGCCCCAAAAGCAAGCAGACTTGCTCCAAGAAAGTTGCCAAAGTAAACAGTGGCAAGAACTTTTATAATACCTGATAACTTCTCTTTCCTTGTCATGAAGCTCATAAGCATAAGACAGTCGCCCGTAAATAATTCACATCCCAAAAGGATTATCATCATAAGGCCAACCGGGAAAACCAGAGCACTGGCAAATCTTGCAAGACCAACATTAGAAATTGCGTGGGAGGCTACGTTTCCGGCACTTGCTCCAAAAGAAATCATAGCTCCTGCTAAAAGGGCTTTAATAATAAGTTTAGAAAGCGGGCATTTGATTTTGCCCTGGCAGCTCAAGATATAATCTTCTACGACCTGCTCAATATTTTTAAATCCATCCATTTTTTTCTGCACATCCTGTGAAGAATTGGAATCCTAGTTCTTCCTTCTGCTTTCTTCAAGACCTTAAGAAGGTTAAAAAAGTAAAAAAAGTTTTAAAAGTTTCCGGGGCCTTTTTATCCGGGACCTTTTTAATAAAATAATGCAGTCATTTTTATTTGCCGATTCTGCTTCAAATCATTATATTAATTGTATGGGAAATAAAACAAAAATCAGAAGTACTACAATTCTTGCTGTCCGCCGTAATGGACAGGTTGCTATGGCTGGCGACGGCCAGTGTACTTTGGGCGAGACCGTTTGTAAGGGAAACTCTCGCAAGGTCCGAAAAATTTATGATGGAAAGATTCTTACCGGCTTTGCAGGTTCAGTTGCAGATGCCTTTACTCTGCTTGACCGTTTTGAAGCAAAGGTAAAGGAGTATAACGGAGATATCATGCGTTCTGCCGTAGAACTGGCCAAAGCCTGGCGTACAGACCGCACTCTGCAAAAACTTGAAGCAATGCTTCTTGTTGCCGACAAAAAACAGATTCTTTTAATAAGTGGTGATGGTAACGTAATTGAGCCGGAGAATGATGCAATTGCAATCGGTTCGGGCGGAAACTATGCTTACTCTGCAGCCCTCGCTTATCTTGATACTTCAGATTTAAGCGCAAAAGAAATTGCCGAAAGATCCTTAAAGATTGCCGGCAGCATCTGTATTTACACAAATCAGAATTTGACTATAGAAACTCTGGAATAGAACATGGAAAATAAATCAGAACTTACACCAAAACAGATTGTTGAAAAACTTGATCAGTATATAATCGGGCAGAACAGTGCAAAAAGAGCTGTTGCAATTGCCCTTAGAAACCGCTTCCGCCGTCTTAAGCTTGCTGAAGACATTCGCGATGAAGTTGCTCCAAAAAATATTCTGATGATTGGACCAACCGGTTGTGGTAAAACAGAAATTGCAAGACGTCTTGCAAAACTCTGCGGGGCTCCTTTCTTAAAAGTTGAAGCTACAAAATATACAGAAGTCGGATATGTCGGCCGCGATGTTGAATCTATGATTCGTGACCTTATGGCTGTCGGTTACAACGATGTAAAGGCAGAAATGGAAGAAAGTCTTCGCGAAAAATCTGTAAGCGTTGTAGAAGAAAAATTACTGGATCTTTTACTGCCTCCTTCTCCAAGTGAACTTAATAAAAAAGCAGAGAATAAAGAGGACCAGGATGCCGCTTCAAGCCTTGAAGTTGCACCTGTTCAGGAAAATTCTACCCGCGAAAAATTCCGCCAGATGCTTAGGGACGGTCAGCTGGAAGACCGCGAAGTTGATATGCTTGTGCATCGTCAAAGTACTGCTCCAAGTATGGAAATTATTGCAGGCGGCAGTATTGATGACCTTCAGAACAGCATGCAGGGAATTTTGAACATGATGAACGGTTCTGGACGCAGTAAAAAACGTACCCTGACAATAAAAGAAGCAAGAAAAATCCTTACAGAAGAAGTTCTTGATTCTATGGTTGACCACGATAAGGTTGCAGATGAAGCTAAAAAAAGAGTAGAGCAGAGCGGAATTATTTTTATTGATGAAATTGATAAGATTGCCGTTCATGGAGAATCTCACGGTCAGGATGTAAGCCGGGAAGGGGTTCAGCGTGATATTCTTCCAATCGTAGAAGGAAGCAATGTAAATACAAAATTTGGTGTTGTAGATACAACTCACATTCTTTTTATTGCAGCCGGTGCCTTTAGCGTTGCCGCTCCAAGCGATTTAATTCCTGAACTTCAGGGCCGCTTCCCGCTTCGTGTTGAACTTGATTCTTTACACAAAGAAGATTTTAAGCGCATTTTAAGCGAACCAAAAAACAGTCTTATCATGCAGTATACTTCACTTCTGGAAACAGAAGGTGTAAAGCTTGATATTACCGAAGAGGCTATTGACCGCATGAGCTGTGTTGCAGAAGAGGTTAATGCCAGTGCAGAAAATATTGGAGCCCGCCGTCTTCATACAATTATGGAGAAGGTTTTGTCTGATATCAACTTTGATGCAGATGAACACAAGGGCGAAACAATTACAATTGATGCAGCCTATGTAGATTCTAAGCTTGGTGATGTAGTTCAGAGCCAGGATCTAAGCCGCTATATTCTGTAACCTGCAGATTATAAAAAAAAAGACTAAACAATATAATTTATCCTCCGAAAATCAAGTAGGTGTAAACAAAAATTTTCAGGAGGATAAATTAATCTATGAATTCTTTTACTCGTTCAATAGATCTTTTGCAGCGGGAAATGGATGTTACTACGCTGCGTTACCAGGTTACCGCAAATAACCTTGCTAACAGCGAAGTTCCAAACTTCAAACGCTCAACTGTAAACTTCGAAAGCGAATTAAAACGTGCTTTTGAATCAGAAGAAATTGCAAAAAATTCTTTCCACCTTACAACAACAGACGAACGTCATATCCAGATTAATACCCCTTATGATTACAGAAAGGTAGAGCCACGCAGAGTGCTGGATTATACAAGTACAGCTAAAGCAAATGGAAATAATGTTGATGCAGAAACTGAAGCAAACAATATCCTTCAGATTCAGATGCAGTACAGAATGCTGAGCCAGTTGACAAGCTTCCAGTTTGATCAATTGACAACAGCCATGAAAAAATAAGGAAAAAAATCACTGACATATACGCCTTCGTCAAGGCACGCTAAAGCTTAAAGCCTTGACAAAGTCGTTTATCAATTTTATAAGGAGTATAAAACTGATATGGGAATGTTTACCAGTATAAATATTGCTGCAACAGGAATGAGTGCAGAAAGACTTAGAAGCGATGTAATATCAGATAATATTGCAAATGCATCAACCACCAGAACACAGGATGGCGGTCCATTTAAAAAATCAACCGTAGTTATGCGGCCGGTTGCAGATAAATCGGCTCAGTGGAGAACACCTTTTACTCCTGCCTCTTTAGATAACGGACCTGGAAAAGGTGTAAAAGTTCTTGAAATTACAAAAGATACTTCTCAGGGTCGCCTTGTTTATGATCCTGATCATCCGGATGCAATTCAAAGTGGTCCAAATAAAGGTTATGTAGAATATCCTAATGTAAATATTGTAAACGAAATGGTAGATTTAATTGCCGCTTCCAGAGCTTACGAAGCAAATGCTACAGTAATTGACGGTGCAAAAGATATGTTTTCTGCCGCTTTAGATATCTGCCGTTAGGTAAGATCATGTAAGATTAAGTCAGATTAGTTTTTGCCGCCGGTATCTGATTTTCATGCGGGTCCGGCAAAAATCTAAATTGACATTACTTCTCTTTGAATATAAAATTCAAGGCAGGTGGAAGATGAATATGATAATTAATGATTTTGGTTCTTTACAATTAAATCGTACAGACCCCCAGCATTTTACCCAGGCTGGTGGTATACAGACAGAGGGAAGTCAGAAATCAAAAGGTTTTGAAGAATATCTGATGGAAGCCCTTAATACCGTAAATAATCAGCAGAATGATGTTTCAGCTATACAGGAAAAATTAATTACAGATCCAGACAGCGTTGATGTTCATGACGTAACAATTGCCATGCAAAAGGCAAGAATGAGCTTAAATCTGGCACAGACTGTAATCGACAGACTTGTAACTGACTGGAACGAAATTACAACAACCCGCTAAAAGCCGCTGAATTGTTCAAGTCCAGGCAAGTTATAAAACTTTCTAATTGTCAAATTTATTCTCCTATGGTATAATTAATTAAAATTTACTATAAATTTCTATAAATTCGTTCACGGGAGGGGAACTAATGAACGAATGGTTTAAAAAGTTTTTTGCCAAAGTTAAAGAACTCTGGGCAAAATGGAAACCAATACAAAAAGTGATCATAATCGGCATCGTTGTAGTCGTAATTGTGGCTATAATAGTTGCTGCTTCAATGTCATCTAAACCAAGCACAGTAAGATTATTTAATGCTCCTGTATCGGAAGAATCTGCAAGAATTAAGATTCTGGACCGTATCTCACAGGAAAATATCGAAGCTAATTCCACTGCAGAAGGATATATTGTAGTTCCTGATGAAAGAAGTGCAAGAAAAATGCGCGAAATATTAATCAGCGAAAATCTTGTACCTTCATCAATTGATCCATGGGCCGGCTATTTTACAAGAAGCTGGAACACCACAGATGCAGACCAGAACGTAAAGCAGAAAGTCACAATCCAGAAGCAGTTAAAACAGCATATTGAAACTATTGCAGATGTTCAGCTGGCCGATGTAAATATCGTTTTGCCCGAACGTCAGCTCTTCAGCGAAGACCAGCAGCCGGTAACCGCCAGTGTTATCCTGAAAGTAAATCCTTCAAGTTCCCTCCTGCAGGATAAAAAACGAATTCAGGGTATTCAGCGGGTAATTTTATCTGCCGTTGAAGGTCTTAAGGCTGAAAATCTTATTATTGCAGATGCCGAAGGTAATCAGATTAACGATTTTGAAGGCATGGCAGAAACAGACCGAATCAATAATATTGAAAAACAGAGACAGCTGATTCATAAAGAGGAAGTAAAAATCCGTGCTGCAGTTTTAAAACTCTTCCAGAATACTTATGGACAGGACCGTTGTAGAGATATGGTTGTAGCTGTTGAAATGGATATGTCTCAGAAAACAAGCGATTCAACAGAGTACAGTCCTATCGTTCGTAAGGCAGATAACCTTGATACCCCTTACGACGATTCAGAAATCGTAGATACTCTTCCGGTTTCAACTCAGACCATTACAAGAGAATGGCAGGGAACCGGCTATAATCCGGAAGGACCTGCCGGAGTTGAAGGTCAGAATCCTCCTGTTTATTCAGATAACAGTAATGTAATCGGCCGTTCAACAGAAACCGGTGTTACCCAGAATAATGTAATTAATACTAAAAAAACTCAGGAGATTTCTTCTCCTAAGGTAGATAAAGTTTCTGTATCTGTAAACCTTGATGGAACCTGGAAGAAGATTAAAGATGATAATGGAAATCTTGTTGTTGAAAACGGTTCTATAAAACGCGAATATACAGCAATTCCTCAGAGAGAACTTGATGATGCAGAAAAATCTATAAAAGGTGCAATCGGCTATAATCGTGACAGAGGTGACCTTGTTGTTGTAACAAATATCCCTTACAACCGTCAGGATGAGTTCGATGCAGAAGATGCTGAATATTTTGCCCGAATAAGACGCAGAACAACAATTATGCTTGTCCTTGTTGCAATTGCAGTTGTACTTATTGGCTTTATTCTCTTTAGAATTATCAGCCGCGAAATTGAACGCCGCCGCCGCGAAAGGGAAGCCCGGCTTCTGGCAGAACAGCAGGCCGCCCGCGAACGGGCCCTCTGGGATGCAAAAGAAGATGGAATGGAAGTTACAATGTCTGTCGAAGAAACAAGACGAATGGAACTTCAGGAAAATGCAATCACAATGGCAAAGGAACATCCGGAAGATGTTGCTATGCTCATAAGAACATGGTTAATGGAGGAATAGTATGGCAGATGAGAATGTTAGTGCAGACAAGCCAGCTTCAAACCCAAAACCTATCCCAAAACCAGGTCAGTTAAAACCTGCAGGGGCAGGTAAATCTAAATCTGGAGCTAAGGATTATAAAAGTTTAACCGGTCGCCAGAAGGCTGCCATCTTCCTTATTTCTCTTGGTCCGGATGTTTCTTCAGAAATCATGAAGCATCTTAGAGAAGATGAAGTTGAAACACTTACCTTTGAAATTGCACGTCAGGAAAAGGTTAATCCGGAATTTAAGGATGCAGTTCTTGAAGAGTTCCAGGAGCTGATGAATGCCCAGAACTTTATTACAACCGGTGGTATTGATTATGCCCGTGAACTTCTTGAAAAATCACTTGGTTCACAAAAAGCTATAGATATTATTAACCGTCTTACTTCAAGTCTTCAGGTACGTCCTTTTGACTTTATCAGACGAACAGACCCTGCTCATTTGTTAAACTTTATTCAGCAGGAATATCCTCAGACAATTGCCCTGATTCTTGCTTACCTTGAACCGGGAAAAGCTGCTATCATCCTTCAGAATCTTCCTGAAGAAATGCAGGCCGAAGTTTCCAAGCGTCTTGCAACCATGGACCGAACTTCTCCAGATGTATTGCGTGAAGTTGAACGAGTTCTTGAAAAGAAACTTTCTACACTGTCTTCAGAAGACTATACTGCTGCCGGTGGTGTTGAAGCAATCGTTGAAATTTTGAACCTTGTTGACCGTTCTTCTGAAAAATCTATTATTGAAAGTCTTGAAGAAGATGATCCAGACCTTGCAGAAGAGATCAAGAAACGAATGTTCGTATTCGAAGATATTGTTATGCTTGATGACCGTGCTATTCAGAAAGTTCTTCGTGATGTTGATCAGCAGGAACTGGCAAAAGCCCTTAAATCTGTTGATACAGAAGTACAGGACAAAATCTTCCGTAACATGTCTAAACGTGCAGCAAGTATGCTTAAAGAAGATATGGAATTTATGGGACCTGTACGATTAAAGGATGTTGAGGAATCTCAGCAGAAGATAGTTTCAATCATCAGACGCCTTGAAGATAATGGTGATATCGTTATTGCACGTTCTGGTGAGGATGAATTAGTTTCATAAAGCAAAGGATCGATGTAAAAAATGGCTAAGACAGTATTCAGACCAGGAGAAGCAAAACAGACTGAAGAAAAAGTTATGTTACCTCTTTTTAAAGATTACTCTCCGGTAGAAGAAGTAGAAGAAGAGGTTGTTGAAGAGTATACCGGCCCTACAGCAGATGACTTACGCCGAGAAGCAGAAGAATTTAAAAAGCAGTGGGAAGTTGAAAAGCAGAAAATGCTGACAGAAGCCCAGGCTGCTGCAGATTCTATTGTAAAAAAAGCTGAGGATACTGCTTTTGATGAAGTAAAACGCCAGTCAGACCAGGCTGCAATTATTAAGGCAGATGCCGAAAACGAAGCTGCAGCAATTATTGAAAAGGCTAAAAATGAAGCCGCTCAGATTATTGCAGAAGCCCAGGCAGAAAGAGATAAACAAAAAAGCGATGCCCAGAAAGAAGGTTTTGAACAGGGCCACAGCGAAGGTTATGATAAGGGAGTAGACGAAGTAAACCGCCTTATAGAAAGAATGCATAAGATTCTTGAGGCCGTTATGCAGCGTCGTGATGAAATTCTTCAGGATACAGAAAGTCAGATTGTAGAACTTGTAATCTTAATGGCCAGAAAAGTAATTAAGATTTTAAGTGAAAATCAGAAGAATGTAATTATGGCAAATACTCTTGCAGCCCTTAAAAAGGTTCGTACCCGTGGCGAAGTAACTTTGCGTGTAAATCTTGAAGATGTAAAACTTACAACCCAGCATGTTGAAGAATTTATTCAGCATGTAGAAAATGTTCAGGGCATAAATGTTCTTGAAGATTCTTCTGTAGAGAAGGGTGGTTGTATTGTTGAAACAGACTTTGGTTCAATTGATGCAAGAATTTCAAGTCAGCTTACTGAACTTGAAAACAAGATTCTTGAAATATCTCCTCTTAAAACTATTAAACGTTCTGATCCATTAACAGCTTCGGAATAAAAGTAAGGGGGAAGGTATGCGTTCTTCTTATCAGCGAGAATTTAATTTTACAAAATATCTGGAAAGTGTTGTTGAAGCCGAAACCATAAAATATACAGGAAGGGTAATAGCCGTTCGTGGTTTACAGATTGAAAGTAACGGCCCCCGCTCCGTAATTGGAGAAATGTGTTCAATAGTCCTCAGGGACGGAACAAGCCTGCTTGCAGAAGTTGTCGGTCTTGAAGATAATAAAGTCCACCTTACAGCCTTTGGCGAGACTAAAGGTATAGAAGTTGGAAACGAAGTTATAGCATCAGGCTCTGTTTTACAGGTACCGGTCGGAATGAATCTGCTTGGAAGAACCCTTGATGCAACAGGACGTCCCTGCGACAATCTTGGTGAACTTGTTCCAGAAACTTATTACCCTGCAATCAATACAGCTCCAGATCCTCTTACAAAACTTCCTGTTAATAAAAGACTTACTACCGGAGTCAGGGCCATTGATAGTCTTTTGACAGTAGGTAAAGGTCAGCGAATTGGAATTTTTGCGGGTTCAGGTGTTGGAAAATCAACCCTGCTCAGTATGATTGCCCGCAATACAGATGCAGATATAAATGTTATAGGCTTGATTGGAGAACGTGGTCGTGAAGTTCTCGATTTTATAAACAGAGATTTAGGTAAAGAAGGCTTGAAGCGTTCGGTTATTGTTGTTGCAACCGGAGATCAGCCTGCAATCTGCAGACTTCGTGCGGCTTATGTTTGTACAGCTATTGCCGAGTACTTTAGAGATAAGGGAAAGGATGTAATGCTGATGATGGATTCAGTTACCCGTTTTGCCCAGGCACAAAGGGAAATTGGTCTTTCAAACGGAGAACCTCCTGCCCAGAGCGGATATCCTCCAAGCGTTTTCGATTTAATTCCAAAGCTGCTTGAAAGAGGCGGTACCAACGATAAGGGCTCAATTACCGCTTTTTATACAGTTCTTGTTGATGCAGATGATTTTAATGAGCCTATTACAGATAAGGTTCGAGGAACTCTTGATGGTCATATTGTTTTAAACCGTCAGCTGGCCCAGGCTTATCACTATCCTGCAATTGATGTTCTTGCTTCCATAAGCCGTTTAAGTAAACGGGTAAGCGGAAAAGTAACCCAGAAGGCTGTTGGAAAAATAAGAAGCTGGATGGCTACTTATCAGGAAAACGAAACAATGATTACAGCCGGAATCTACGAAAACGGTAAGAGTCCTGTAATTGATGAAGCAATTCAAAAGCATGAAGAAATAGAAGCCTTCTTAAAGCAGGAAGAATATGAACCTTCCTCTATGGAAGAAACCCTTAAAAAACTTGCGGAAATTGCCCAGATAGAAATTCCTGAAGAAGAATTCTGCGAGCAGCCAGCCTTAAACAATCCCTCTACTGCAGAAATTGTAGACCAGGCAAAACTTTCGCAGGAAGAGAATTCTTAATAAATGAAAAAATTCAATTTTGAACTTGAAAAGATTCTCGAATACAGAAACTTTGAAAAGCAGCAGGCCGAGGCAGAACTAGCCAAAGCTATTGCTGTAGAAAATCAGATAAACGAAAATTTAAAAACTATAGCGGCTCAGTATCTGGCTTCCAAAAAAGAAATGGAAGGAAATTTAAATATTGATGATATTTTGAGCCTCAGCAGATATAACAAACTTCTGGATTATCAGAAAGAAGAATTATTAAATCAGCTTGCCCAGGCAAAACTGGTTACCAGCGAAAAAAGAGAAATCCTTGCCCAGATAATGAAAAAAACTACAGCTCTTGAAAAGTTAAAGGAAAAAGAAGAAAAGACTTACAAGGAAGAAATGAAGGCAGAAGAAAAAAAGTTTTTAGATGACCTTGCAAATAAAAAGCGGAATATCATCTAAAAACTTTTGGACGGCCGGCTGGCTGTAAGCGGCCCTCTAGTAGTGGAAGGCAGAACCTCCAATGAACTCTCTTATAATTGAGCGTGGTGGAACTTCTGTTGGTGCAATTGTTGCAAAGTTTTCAAGGAAGCTTAAAAGTCTCTGAGCTTCGCAGTATTCACTCATATTTGGAGTTACTCTTCTTAAAAGAGGAGCGGCATATACCCTTAATACAGAAAGTTCATAGTCTAAGGCTGTGTTCAAAATTGCATCTGCATTATTGTGGAATGGGAAGATGTGTAATTCTTCTCCCTTTTGAACGCTTGGCCACATGGCAATGGTTCCTTCTGCAGGCTTACCGCGGAAGTTATTGTCTCTTACAATACGGCGGATAAGACGGTTATCGCTGGTTGAAACCCTGTTGTGGTCATCAAGATTCAACTGGGTAAGGGCAGAAAGATAAATCTTAAATTTCATTTCATCAGGAACTTTTGGAGTTAGCTTTGGATTTAAGCCGTGAATTCCTTCCATAATTAAGATTTCGTTTTTCTCGAGGGTCATTTTATTTTTTTCGTCAAAATAACTGGTTCCGGTGTGGAAATCATAACTTGGAATATTTACTTCTTTTCCTGCAAAAAGATCTACAAGATTCTGATTTAAGAGATCAATATTTAAGGCTTCAAGACATTCAAAATCAGGCTCTCCGTTTTCATCTAAAGGAGTTTTATCTCTTCCTGCATAGTAGCAGTCAAGACTGATTACCTTTGGCTGGTAACCCATAGCCTGAAGTTCCAGTCCCAGTTTTTTTGCAGAAGTAGTTTTTCCCGAAGATGAAGGGCCTGCAATTAAAACAACCTTTACCTTTTTGCTCTTTACAATCTGGCTTGCAATATCAGAAATGCATTTTTCCTGGTGGGTTTCAGAAATATCAATAAAGTCGTTGATTTTTCTGTTGGCAATCAGGTCATTTAAAGAGGCTGCAGAAGTTACATTAACTCTTTTTCCCCATTCCTTATACTGCTTAAAGATATTAAATAGTTTAGGTTCATCCTTAAATTTTGGAAGAATATTTGGTTCCTTTGTTTTTGGGAAGCGGAGGAGTAAGCCGTCCTGATATTTTATTAAATCAAAAACCTGAAGAGAGCCGCTTGAAAGTACAAGAGGACCAAAGTAGAGGTCAGAAAAATCATCAATTTTGTTTATGAGGATTTTAGACTTGCAGCTGTGGTTTAACTGTTTGCGGGTTTCCTGAAGATTGAGTTTTTCAAAAAGGTCAGCGGCCTGCTGCCATGAAATATATTCTGTATGAATACGTAAATCAGAAGATATGAGCTTCTGCATTTCTTTTTTAAGCACTTCTGCTTCAATTGCAGGGCCGTCAAAGGTGTAGTAGTAACCATAGCAGATGCTGTTTCCTACAAGAAGTCTTGTCTTGGGATTGATTTTATGAGCGGCAGCAGCAAGAAGAAGACAAAGTGAACGTCTGTAAACGGCCATGCCTTCTTTAGTATTATTGTAAACTGGTTCTACTTTACAGTCGAATTCAAGAGTAGAATCGAGTGAACATAATTCGTTATTGATTTTTGCAGCAACAAGCTGTTTTCCGTTAATTGAAAATTCCGGCATAAAACTGAAAACCTGACTACCGGCTTCTGTTTCTGCAGTTTCTTCTTTTCCATTTCTAATGTATGTGATTTTAATTGGTTTAGACATATTAAGCCCTCCTTATGTTTGCGACATTATTCTACTATTATAATAGAATTAGTTGAAATTGTAAAAACAATATGTTATTTTGCTAATATGAAAAGTATAAAAAATTTAATAGTTTTGTTTTTAATGTTATGCAATTCCATGCTTTTTGCTGCATCTTTGCGTGACTATGTTTGTGTTATTCGGCCAAATCTTTCACAGAATACAGTTGATTTTTTAACCGAATATAAGGATGAACTGATTTCAAAGGGTTATAAGAATTATGCTTCAAATATTGAAAGCTTTTTGCAGGGCTCTTTTGGTTCCGGCTTTATTTATTATGCTTCAAACGGAAAGCCATACATTGTAACTAATCGTCACGTTATTTTTGAAGCAGAAAGTGCAAATGCTCAGTTCGAAAACGAAGACGGTTCTGTTTCTGAATACAAAGATCTTAAAATTATTGCCATAGATGAAGATATTGATATTGCTTTACTTGCTTTACCTGATAACTTTAAAAAAGCAGGACTTCTCCTGGCAGATTCAAAAATAAATGAAGGGGATGATGTCTGGTCGGCAGGTTTCCCAGGTCTTGGAGATGATCCTGTATGGCAGCTTGGAAAGGGAGTTGTTTCAAATGCTTCTGCCAGAATTAAAGAACTTCTTTCTCCGGATATTTCAACTTTAATTCAGCATTCAGCTCAGATTGATGCCGGAAACTCTGGCGGTCCTTTAATGATTAAAGATTCTAAAAAGGCAGCCGGTTATTCTGTAATTGGTATTAATACCTGGAAGGCTGTGTATCGTGAAAATACAAACTATGCAATTCCAGCCGCTGTAATTAAAAAGTTTGTTGAAAATGCAATTGCCGTAAAAAATAATCAGGAAGATTTTGCAAAAAGAATTGAAATGTTCAATAAAGCTATCCGCGATAAGGATGTAACTTACAAAAATATGTCCCGTTTTGTTTCTAATCAGATGATTAATGATTGCGGAAAAGACGTTTTTGTTACAATTCTTCAAAAAGCCTCTGTAGATGTAAGATCTTACATTATAAATGCCTTTGCATACGATCCTATTGAAGGTATGCGTTACGCAATAGCCTATACTGTATGGAAAAAGTTCCAGTCTTCTGACGGAGTTTTAGATTACAAAACAGGCGAGGCAGAAAAGTCTGAATTTGGTTATACTCTTCTTTTTGCTCTTTCTGATACAGAATCTGTTGAATCAATCTGGATGTCTGAAAGCGGACTGTGGAAACTTAAAGATTTTAATAAGCTCTGTGTAAAAGAAAAGGCAGAGGACAATTCAAAAAAGAAGAATAAGAAAGCTTCAAACTCAGATAAGAAAGTAAATACAAAAGAAAACTTTGGAGAAGCATCAGTTACTCTTGAAGATGACTACGACATGAGTATTACCGGCGGTTATATTATTCCATCAAAAGGTTTACCAGGCGGTTTTAATTTTGAATTTAATTATGCAATTGAGTATGTTTCATTTGGTGCATTCTTTCAGTCTGAAACAATTCCTCTTGCCATAAGTGATGACTGGGGAAACTATGAAAAAACTGAAGATACAAAAATGAATACATTTGGACTTGGAATAAGATTACAGCTTCCTGTTAATTTTACTTATGTAATTGTAGAGCCTTACATTGATGCAAAATTTGGTTTTTCAAACTTTATGCAGATTTTTGACAATAAAGACAGAATCTATACAGGCTTTGGCGCAGGCGTTGATTTTATATTCAACGGTATGTCAGATTCTATTGCACCGGTAATTGGCGTTAAGTATATTCATTCAGGTTATAAGTCTAACAAATCTAACAGATTTGCCATTGAAGCAGGCATTAAACTTGGTGGTTCCGGATTATTCTAGTTTTAATTAAAAACGAGAGGTTATATATGAAAAAAATTAAGATTTTAACAATTTGTACAGCATTACTTTTATCTATTTTTACTTTTACAGGATGTATGTCAATGGTGGTGGGAGCTGTAATGGAAAGTTCCCTGGCAAGTGATTTTAGAAAAAATTTAGAGAAGCAGGAAGTAAAATATACACCTGAAAACTCCATTCTTTTCTTTGGAACCGGTTATATGTCTGTAAGCCTTATTCAGCAGAAGCCTGAGCTTGGTGTTAGAAAAATTGGTTCTACCGGAATGAGTGCATCAGGCCGTTCATATTTTGTTTTTATGCCAATCCCTCTTAATAGTGAACTCCTTATAACATCTGCAACATATCCTATTTCTAACGGAACTATGACAATCAGATATGGAATTGCCGGAGTTGACTTTGTTGCTAATAAACCTGGTCTTTTATACTTTGATGATAATGATCCAAAACACGTAAACGAAAAGAGAGCTCTGGATTTCATTAAAGATTTTTATAAAGAAACTGAATGGGAACCTCTTATTGAAGCCCGTCTTCAGGAATTGAAATAAGCTTAAATAAGTGAGGAAAAGAAAATGAAGAAAAACTTTGTATTATTCGGATTATTAGCATTTGTACTTTCTGCACAGCTTTTTGCTGCAGATGTAAAAGCAGGTTCAGTAAAAGCTCCTGGAAAAGGAAAGGTAATTCTTGTTGGAAGAGTTTCCCTAAAAAAAGATTTTGATTTTAAAGCCCGCGCCCTTGCTTTAGGATACGGCGAAAAAGCAGCCTCAACTCCGGTAAAATATTGTATTGGAGACGCTTCAGTTGGTACTCAGGCTTATGAACTTTCAGAACCATTTTATTATACAGTTAAGGTTGAAAAAGACGGAACTGTAAAACTTCCTTACTTCCATGTTGTTGTTGCAGGATATGAATATTTCCGTTTACCTTGTGCTGCAAAAGTAACTGTACCTGAAGGTTCCAGCTATGTTTATGTTGGAAACTTTGAATATGATCTTGATTATGCATTACGCGTTGCAGGTTTTAAACATTACGATGAGTTTGATAAGGCAGAAGAATGGATTAACACTGCTACCGGTAAAGAATGCAATTTAATTCGTGCAGAATTTGAGTTCGAATAGATTATTGAACAACTTTTTTAATTGTGATAAATTAATAGAATAAAATTTGTATTCTATAATTAATATAAGGAGTTCCTAATGTCAGGACACAGTAAATGGGCCACCATTAAACATGCAAAAGGATTAGCCGATGCAAAACGCGGTAAAATCTTTACAAAATTTATTAAGGAAATTTCTATCGCAGCAAGAATGGGCGGTGGAGATCCTAATGCTAACCCTCGTCTTAGAACTGTAATTATCAAAGCTCGTGCAGCTAACATGCCAAAAGATAATATTGAACGTGCAATCAAAAAAGGTACTGGCGAAGACGGTGGAGCAGCATACGAAGAATATCTTTACGAAGGATACGCTCCAGGTGGAGTTGCTGTAATGGTTGAAGTTCTTTCTGATAATAAAAACCGTGCTGCAGCAGACGTTAAAAATATTTTTGCTAAATCAGGTGGAAACCTTGGAACTTCTGGTTCTGTATCTCGTATGTTCCAGAGAAAAGGTACAATCGAACTTGATGCTGAAAAAGTAAATGAAGACGAAGTAATGGAAGTTGCTTTGGAAGCTGGTGCAGACGATATCGTAAACGAAGACGGAGTTATTACTGTTACAACTACTCCAGATGCATTCTCTGCTGTAGCTGAAGCTTTACAGGAAAAAGGTTTCGAAACTCTTTCTGCTGATGTAGGAATGGTTCCAGATGCTTATACTCCAGTTGATAAAGATACTGCTGCAAAAGTTCAGAAACTTATCGATCGTCTTGAAGACAATGATGATGTTCAGAATGTTTATCACACAGCTGAATATCCAGATGATTTTGAACCAGAAGCATAATTCATACTTCATATAATTAAGGCAGAATATCTGCCTTCTTTAAGAAAAGTCCGCTAAGGCGGGCTTTTTTTTTGAATAAAAAAAATATATGGCAATGGCAGAAGAAGAGTTTTCTCCGCTTCCAGGAAGCGAAAAATCATCAGTACAAAATCAGAATATTAATAAATCCTCTATAAAAAGGGTTCTGGGAATTGATCCGGGCCTTGCAAATACAGGATTTGGTATTGTCGATTTTTATAAGGGGCGATACCGTATGGTTTCTTATGGTTGTATCACAACAAAAGCAGACCAGGACCATGGCCAGAGGCTTATGACAATTTACAAGAGACTCTGCGACCTGATAGAAGAGTTTAAGCCGGACCAGGCCGGAATGGAAACTCTTTATTTTGCACGTAACGTAACTTCTGCCATGCAGGTTTCGCAGGCCAGGGGAGTTGTAACACTTTGCCTTGCCCAGCACAATATAAAACTTGGAGAATATACTCCTAATCAGATAAAGCAGGCTGTCACCGGAACTGCAAGTGCAGACAAAAGTATGGTTGAACATTATGTAAAAATCCTTTTAGGACTTGAAAAAGAACCAAAACCGGATCATGCAGCAGATGCTCTTGCGGGTGCAATAACTCACATTCATAATTCTATTCAGGCATTTTAAAATAAAGTCAGGTACTTTAAAATAAAGGCGGTAAAATATGGATTTATCAAAAATCAGTAAAAAAGATTCAGCAAAAAGTAAAATGATTTTTCATGAAAATACAGATATCCTTCATTATGGAAGCTTAAATAATCATTGTTACTTTATTCCTTTTGCTCCAGACCAGGACCCTTTTTTGCCACGAAAAGAATCAAAACGCTTTGAGCTGTTAAATGGAGAATGGGACTTTTCTTTTTATAATAGCATTGTGGACCTTGAAGATGATTTTACAAATATCAGACTGAAGACAAAAATTACTGTTCCCGGTAACTGGCAGCTTTGTGGAGATTACGATAAGCCTCAGTATACAAACATTGCTTATCCAATTCCTTTTGAACCACCTTATGTACCTGATGATATTCCCCTTGGCCTTTATAAAAGGGAATACAATTATAAAAAAGACGGTCTGCAGAGAATCATAACTTTTGAAGGGGTAGACAGCTGCTTTTACCTTTATATAAACGGAAATTTTGCAGGTTATAGTCAGGTAACTCATCATACTTCTGAATTTGATATTACTGATTTATTAAAGGAAGGTAAGAATCAGATTGTAGTTGCCGTTTTGAAGTGGTGCGACGGAACATATCTTGAAGACCAGGACAAGTTCAGGCTTTCGGGAATTATCCGTGATGTTTACATTCTTTCGCGACCGAAGGCCCGCCTCGAAAACTACAGGCTTGCGGCGGACGCGGAAGGAAACTTTTCTTTTACAGCCTGGGGCAGTGATGTAAAGCTTTCTTTATTCGATAAGGAAAAGCTTTTGTTTGAGGCCTCTGTAAAAGATGGCCAGACTTATAATACAAAACTTCAGAATGTAAAAAACTGGTCAGCAGAAAATCCTTACCTTTATAAGCTTCTTATTGAAAGCAATGAAGAAATAAGTGGAGAAAGGGTAGGTTTTAGAAGTGTCTGCATAGACAAGGGCATTTTTAAGGTAAACGGAAAGCACATAAAAATTTACGGAGTAAATCGTCACGATTCTTATCCGGATACAGGTGCTTACGCAAGCGAAGAAAAAATGAGAATGGATCTTGAGCTTATGAAAAAGCACAATATCAACGCCATAAGAACTTCTCATTATCCTAATGCCCCGCTGTTTTATCACTTATGTGATGAATATGGATTTTATGTTATAGATGAAGCTGACCTTGAAAGCCACGGCTGTGTCTTTGTTCACAATCCTTTTGCCTGGCCTGCAGAAAATGCCTATAACGGAATTGCCCTTATTGCAAAAAATCCTCTTTTTAAAAAGGCAATACTTGACCGCGAAGAACTGCTTGTAAGCCGCGATATCAACCGTCCCTGCGTAATAATCTGGTCTTTGGGAAATGAAAGCGGTTATGGCGAAAACTTAAGGGAAGGGGCAAAACTTATAAAATCTCTTGATTCAACTCGCCCGGTTCATTACGAAAGTACTCATAAACTTGATGACACCAGTGATGACATTCTGGATTTTGTTTCAAAAATGTATCCTTCTATTACGGAAATAAGGGCCTTCCTTGATGATAAAAAAGACAGCCGTCCATTTATTCTCTGCGAGTATTGTCATGCAATGGGAAACGGACCCGGAGACCTGGAAGATTATCATAATCTCTTTATGGAAAGCGACAGGCTTGTCGGAGGTCTTGTCTGGGAATGGTGTGACCACGCAGTAATCTTAGGTAAGACTAAAGACGGTAAGGTAAAATATGGTTATGGCGGCGATTCCGGGGAGCCTCATAATGACGGTAATTTCTGTATGGATGGTTTATGTTATCCTGACAGACGTCCTCATACCGGCCTTCTGGAATTAAAGCAGGTTTATAGACCTGTAAGGGTAAATCAGGGAAAGAAGGCTGAGGAATTTATCCTTAATAATCTTTATGACTTTACAGATGCCGGAAAAGTTCTGGACGGTCATTTTGAAATCACCTATGACGGCGGAATTTTTACAAAAGGGGATTTTGATTTTTCTGTGGAAGGAGGAAAGTCTCAGACTCTTGTAATTCCAGAGGTGCTTTCTGCTCCGGAAGAGTCTTATATCAGATTTATCTTTACGGCAAAAAAGGATTCTGCTGCTTATAAAAAAGGTTATGAAATCTGTTTTGATCAGATAAAGCTTATGACTGTGCCGGGCGAAAAGAAAACAACTTCGGATCAAAAGAAGTCTGATGATGACGGAAAGAATGATTCTTGCCTCAGCCTTCAGCTTTTAGAAGAGCCTCTTCGTTTTACAATAAGCTGCTGCGATAAAGAATTTGTTTTTGACAGAAGAAAGGCTTGCTTTGAAGCTATCAAAAAAGGTAATAAAAATCTTTTAGAAAAACCAATGGAATACAATTTTTTCAGGGCTCCTTTAGACAACGATCCCGAAAGAGGCGACTGGTACCGGGCTCATTTGAACGATTACAGGGTAAAGGTTTACGAAAGCTCTGCAAAAAAACTTTCTTCTTCTGTAGAGATTTATGCAAAATCATCTTTTGGCTGGAATATTCACGAACCTTTTGCTTATCTTGAAGCGCTTTATACAATTGATAACAAGGGCTCTTTAACAATTAATGCAAAATTTAACTTTTCTGGAAATAAGGTCACCCTGCTTCCCCGTTTAGGACTCCGCTTTTTCCTTGCAAAGGAAATGAACAAAGTAGATTACTTTGGCTATGGACCAAACGAAAGTTATATAGATAAGCATCAGTCATCATATCTTGGAAACTTCAGTGTAAAAGTTTCTGACTTTTACGAAGATTACATAAGGCCTCAGGAAAACTCTTCTCACTTTGGCTGCAAGCATATGACAATTTACGGAAAAAATGAAAGTCTGTCTGTTTTTGCAACAGAAAAAGCTCTTTCTTCTAGGTGGAAGGGATTTTCTTTTAATGTAAGTCAGTATAGTCAGGAAGAATTAGCCGGAAAAAGGCATAATTTTGAACTGGAAAAATCTAACTACAATATTCTATGTCTGGACTTTGCTATGGCAGGCGTTGGTTCTCATTCCTGTGGACCCGCTCTGGACGAAAAATACCGTATACCACTTCCTTTATTTGAAAGCAGTATACGGCTTGAGTTTTAGTTTAAGGCTTCTTTAAGAATCTGGAGATTGTCTTCCATTATTTTAAGGTAAGACACTCCATTTTCTGCTTCTTTTAAAGTGGTTGACTGGAGAGAATCCATTGTTAATACTTTTGCATTCTTTTTCTTTGTATTTTGAATGATTGTATTTGCAATTTTTCCGTTGCCATTTTCAATTTTAAGAACAGAATTAAGACTCAGTTGGTCAACTTTTTTTGCAAGGAAAACAATTGTTTCAAAACTTGCTTCACTTTCTGCAGAACATCCTGCAAATGCTGCAAAGTAATCTAAGTCGTAATCATCAACAAGATATCGGAAAGGAAAACGGTCTCCAAAAAGCAGTGTTTTCTTTGAGGCGGCTTTTACAGCTTCTGCATATTTTGAATCAAGGTCATCAAGCTTTGCTGTGAATGCTGAGAGGTTTGCTTTGTAGCTTGTTGCGTTAGCAGAATCTTTCTCGCAGAGGGCAGAAGCGATTTCTGCGCTGAGTACTTTAGCAAAGCGGAGAGAAAGCCATACATGTTCATCATATTCAATTTCCTCTTCTTCACTGTCATGGTGATGA
>JAEEGH010001690.1_pt1 | contig 62322 bp, 54 predicted proteins | sample 9134181 | NCBI WGS metagenome assembly JAEEGH01 (sample SAMN16246544, study PRJNA631951) | gut metagenome | biome: gut microbiome; feature: rumen; material: DP-attached | host: Bos | place: Iran: Karaj | collected 2018-10
TTGCGGATGCCCTGATGATAGGTGTTTTCACGTGTATTACTGCGGGTAATAACCATCGTTTCATCAAGTCCTACCTTCGAATAGCTACTTGCCAACGACTCTATCAACTCGTCACCGGGTACCATTCGGATATCCTCGAAACCGTCGAATCGAATCTTAGGCAACTCACATCGGCCTTCAGACATCCCATTCCTGACGTCTGTCGCATTCCACAGAATACCCGATTCCTGACTTTGTCGCAAAACCTCCTGAAGGTTACATTCATAGACATGAAGACCATAACCTCTCAGCACATCCGCCATCAGCGCAGGACTCTCCTCTTCGCCTACTGGGGGCAACTGGGCTTGGTCGCCTATCAGCAACATACGACAATTTCGCCCATTATACACAAATTGGACCAAATCGTCCAACAATTGTCCATTGGCAAAAGGCGTATCACCATAATTGCTGGCATTGGCAATCATCGAGGCCTCATCAATTATATATAAGGTGTCTTGGGCTGAATTGTAATTCAAGTCAAATGAACTCTCGAGCGATTTCTGTCTATAGATGCGACGGTGGATGGTGTAAGCCGGTTGACCCGCATAAAGCGAAAACACTTTGGCTGCCCGGCCGGTAGGAGCCATCAGCACCATCTTCTGCTGGAGCGACAAAAGGGCCTTGACGATAGATGCAGCCAACGTTGTCTTACCCGTTCCGGCTGAGCCACGCAATATCATAACCGTCTGTTCATGACGATCTGTCATAAACAGGGAGAATACATCGATGGCATGCTCCTGCTCTGCCGTCGGTATATGTTCAAATGCTGAGTGGATACGATATTTCAGTTCGTCGTTTATCATTATTTGCATGCAAAGTTACAAAAAACTCTAAACTCTAAACACTAAACTCTAAACTTTTTATTACCTTTGTAGCCGATATGAAGATTCCCAACCGCATCACCAACATGATACTTGCCATAGTAGCCGGCATACTTGCCATACTCTGTGTGCTGAGTATCGTGCAACACTAAATACAGGCAGATATGCAGAATACCAACATTCCCCATAGGCAGCGACTCGTTATCCGTATCAGTCGTAACAGCCTTTCCTTTGCCACCATTAGCAACGAGGTGAATGGACAAATCACTTTTAAACCTTATATCCTGAATACAGGAATCTCCATTGCTGCCAATCTGCGAGAGGCTTTCCGTACACAAGAATTATTACAGGACACATACTTCCGTGTACTGATTATGATTGACACCCCATCCCTCATGGTTCCTATCGAGCTGTTTCATGAGGAAGAACAGCGAAGCCTTTATCTGCATACCTTTCAAGGACATGAACAGGATGAGATTGTCAATACGGTACTACCAGATCTCAACTGTGTGGCGGTGTTCAGCGTAAACAGGGATTTGAAGCTCGTACTGGACGATCATTTCGCCTCCCCCACCTTCATTGCCGCCACCGCCCCTGTGTGGCGCTATCTCCACCAACGCAGTTATATGGGAGTAAGAGAGAAACTATATGCGTATTTCCATGACCGACGCATGGAGGTGTTCACCTTTGGGCAGAACCGTTTTAAGTTCTGTAACACCTTTGAGACTCATGATGGTCATGATGAGTTGTATTACCTTCTTTACACCTGGAAGCAGACAGGTTTGCAAGCCGACCGCGACGAGATGCACATCGTTGGTGACATCCCTGATTGTGAATGGTTGATGGAAGAGTTACAGAAATATATCAAGCGGGTTTATACCATCAATCCCGCAGGCGATTTTAACCGCTCTGCCGTCACACAGATTGAAGGAATGCCTTACGACCTTATGACCCTTTTCGTGAAAGGACGATGAGAATTATTACAGGAAAATACAAAGGACGTCATTTCGAGATACCCCGTTCCTTCAAGGCACGTCCTACCACAGACTTTGCCAAGGAGAATATCTTCAACGTGCTCAATGGTTATATCGACTTTGAGAATACCACAGCACTCGATCTGTTCTCGGGTACGGGCAGCATTACGCTGGAACTATTGTCAAGAGGATGCAGTCAAGTCATTAGTGTGGAACTGGACCGTGACCATCATCGCTTCATACAGGAATGCCTGAAAAAACTCTCAACAGTCAATTGTATTCCCATCCGCGGGGATGTGTTCCGCTTTGTAAAGTCATGTAAGCAACAGTTCGACTTTATCTTTGCCGACCCTCCTTATGCCTTAAAGGATTTGCCAGAGATACCAGACCTTATCTTTGAAAGAAAACTATTGAAAGACAATGGTGTCTTCGTCTTTGAGCATGGCAAAGACCACGACTTCTCACAGCACCCTCATTTTGTGGAGCACCGCTCCTATGGTAGTGTGAATTTCACGTTATTCAGAGTAACGGAGACAACAGACGAATAAGACTTTCCCACAAACGCTTCTTGAATGACGGATGTATCCTTTGAGGCAAATCACTCAACAGGACAGCATTCTCCTGATCACGCAAGAACACATTACGCAACCTAATCGCCACTCCCTCATCGTAGATAAAAGCATTAGCCTCGAAGTTATTCTCGAAAGAGCGGGAATCGACATTCGTAGAACCACAGGTGACGACCGAATCGTCACAGACCATCATCTTGGAATGCAGGAAACCTGTTTGATAAAGATATACCTTTACCCTGGCTTCGAAAGCCTCACGGAGATATGACCGGGAAGCCCATTCAACAAAACGGGCATCAGATCGACGAGGACACAAAATGCGCACATCAACGCCAGCCTGCGCTGCGGTCTTGATGGCAAACAATACAGGCTCGTTGGGAAGAAAATAGGGCGTTTCTATATAGACATAGCGGTGTGCCGCCAGTATGATACGAACAAAACCCTGCATAATTTCCGGATAAGGGGTTGTGGGACCACTCGTCACAATCTGTGCAAGACAGTTATTAACGGAAAGCGGAGAACGGAAGGCAGAGAGTGGAGGATAATAGACACGGTTGGTAATCAGCGTACGATCCACAAAATACCAGTCGATGAGGAAGGCACGCTGGAGCCCGTAGACAGCTCCGCCTGTGATGCGCAACATCGTGTCACGCCAAGAGGAAGACACATAACGCAAGGCGATATTCATACCTCCGATATATCCCGTCTCACCATCTATAATGATAATTTTACGGTGGTTGCGATAGTTTACCTTACTCGTAAACGAAGGGAAGCGTACAGGCAGATAGGCAGCGACCTCAATACCCTCCTCCCGCATCTTTTCAAAGAATTGATGCCTGACATTCCAGCAGCCCACATCATCATAGATAACACGCACCTGCACCCCTTCTTTCACCTTGTCAATCAGTGCATCAGCCACTAGATTTCCCAAGGCATCGTCTTCAAAGATATACATGTCTATATGGATATGATGCCTTGCCTTTGAGATATCTTTCAGTAATTCCGGGAAGAAGGCATAGCCATCTGTCATGATATCTATCTGATTATCCTTAAAAGGCAGAGAAAACGATTGATTGACAAAGAGATCGACCAGTTGTTTGTGGTGCTCTGGTACTCTCAGATTTTGTTGTTCTACGAACCCCAACATCGAGCGTTTCGTCAACTGGTCGACAGACATTTGGCTGATCATCCGCTCTTTTCGGTGGTTCATGCCGAAAAAGAGATAGAATACCAGTCCCACCACAGGAATGAAGATAATCACCAGAGCCCATGCCATCGTCTTGGCTGGCTGACGATTATCCATCACCACATGAACCACTGCCATGGCGACAACGATCCACATGAGGGTCATCCCTATGATATATAATAATGAATGCATCACATTTTCCTTAACGTCCTAACATTTTTCCAATCATCTGACATAGCTCTGACAGGGACTGATACTCACTCATGAGTTCCTTTACGCGAGCCATATCCTTCTCTGTCTTCATGTCACGCATGATCTCCTTTTGACGACTCGTCACGATATTATACCTAAAGTCGAGGTCCAGGTGCTCCACTAACTGACGCAGTTCTTTCGCTGTGGGCTCTTTCTGGAAGTTGCGTCCTAGTTGGTAATTATCCACGGCAAGACGATGAGCGACCTGACTGACCTCCACATCAGGATGCTGGGTGAAATAAGTCTCCGCTTTGAACCCTTCATCCTCAGAATGCTCCACCGCCTCCTGCAGAATACGGTTATAGAGGTCATTACCAAAAGAAAGGCCGTCGTTGCCAAGATCATAAGCGACAAACTGGGCAACATTCATTTTCAGATGTCCATCCTCCTGTGTGTCTTCGTCAATAATAACGATCTCACCATGTCGGATGACCTGCTGGATGAGCAGACGCTCCACTTCCGTCGACTGTTCCTGAGGAGTATGAAGACCTATCGGCTCCTGCGTTACCAGAGTAGTTTCCTGCTGCCATCCCTGACGTGCTGCCTCTTTCTGCTTCTCCTCCTTATCACCGGCGATATATTTGTTTGCCTGTGAGATTAATGTCTTCTCATCCATGTTCAGTCGCTGAGAAGTATCTTTGAGGAACAACTGACGCTCCACAGGATCTGGGATGACACTCACAGAGCGTACGATACTATTGATAGCCTCTGCGCGTTTGATAGGATCTTTGACACCATTTAGCAACAAATCGGTTTTAAATTGGATAAAATCTGTCTGATGCTCCTCAATATACGCTCTGAATTCTGCTGCTGTATGCTTACGGGAGAAGGAGTCGGGATCGTCACCATCTGGCAACAGCAATACCATCACCTTCATACCCTCCTGCAATAACATATCTGTTCCACGCATAGCAGCATGGATACCAGCCTCATCACCATCGTAAAGCAACGTAATATTTTGGGTAAATCGACGCAGCAAGCGTATCTGATACACAGAAAGTGCCGTACCTGAATTCGCCACCACATTCTCCAGTCCACACTGGTGCATGGCAATCACATCAGTATAGCCTTCCACCATATAGACTCGCTCTTCTTTTACAATTGCCTTTTTTGCCTGATAGATACCATAGAGTTCACGCTCCTTGTGGTAGATTTCTGAGTCAGGGGAATTAACGTATTTCTGTTGTACACCCTTCGTGGCAGCATCGAGTTTACGACCTCCAAACGCAACCACCTTACCACTGACATTCAGCCATGGGAAGATGGCACGACCCGCAAAGCGGTCGTAAATGCCCCGTTCGTTCTCAATACACAAGCCTGTCTTAACCAGAAACTCATCCTGATACCCTTTCCGGTGTGCCTCGTTCACAAGGGCGTCACGCTTGGTAAGGGCAAAGCCCAACTGGAATTTCGTAATGATATCATCACGGATGCCACGACTACGGAAATATTGTTTACCGATTGCCTGTCCGTCCACGTCATTATTCAAGATATCGTGGAAATACTGACAAGCCCACTCGTTGACGATAAACATCGACTCACGATCGCTTTGCTCTTTCTTTTCCTCATCGGAAAGCTCACGTTCCTCTATCTCGATATTATATTTCTTCGCCAACCAGCGCAATGCCTCCGGATAGGTGATCTGTTCGTGCTTCATAAGGAAATTGACAGCATTACCGCCCTCACCACAAGCAAAACAATGACAGATCTGTTTTGATGGCGATACCATAAACGACGGTGTCTTATCATCATGGAAAGGACATAGTCCCTTATAGTTAACACCCGCTTTGCGAAGGTTAACAAATTCACCTACCACATCCACGATATTGGTAGCATCCATGATCTTTTCTATAGTCGCCCTGTCAATCATAAGTGCAAAGATAGTGCAAATTTTCGATTAAACGAAAAGAAAGCGCATTAATTCGTTTCCTTGAAACAGAAAAAGAAGCTTCAAGTCTTTGATGACTATCTGCTTCTTTCCTCTGTCGGGATTACTGGACTCGAACCAGCGACCTCGCGCCCCCCAGACGTGTGCGCTACCAACTGCGCTAAATCCCGATCCTTTTGAAGTGATCTCTTTCGAAATCGTGTGCAAAGGTACTGCTTTATTTCTGTATTTGCAAATTTTTAACTGACTTTTTTTACTTATTCAGGCAATTTGAAGTACCTTTGTGTCGTTAAATATAATGATTATAAAATAGGTACGCAAGAATGACACAATATTCAATTACGGCACCCAGCCATCTCCAGCACACCGCTAAACTACCTGCATCAAAGAGTATCTCCAATAGAGCATTGATTATACATGCTCTGTCGGGAGGCAGCATCCTGCCAGATAACCTTTCCAACTGTGACGACACCGAAGTGATTGTGACAGCTTTGAAGGACAATCCTTATGAAATCAACATCAAAGCCGCGGGCACAGCCATGCGTTTCATGACCGCCTATCTCGCTGTAAGAGATGGAGAGGAACATATACTGACTGGTACAGAGCGGATGAAGCATCGTCCAATTGGTATCTTGGTAGATGCGTTGCGTTTCCTTGGTGCCGATATCGAGTATGTAGGTGAAAAAGGGTTTCCCCCACTCCGCATTCGTGGTAAGCGACTGGAAGGTGGTCTCCTGGAGGTCCCTGGTCATATCAGTTCACAATATATCTCCGCTTTACTGATGATTGGTCCCGTCCTTGACAAAGGACTAACACTACGTCTCATAGGCGACATCATCTCACGTCCCTACATCGACCTGACATTATGGACGATGCGGGAATACGGGGCTGATGCGGAATGGAGTGATTTTGAGACCATCGAGGTACATCCGAAGCCCTATCAGGAGCGTCCTTACTATATCGAGAACGACTGGAGCGGCGCTTCCTACTGGTACGAGATGATGGCTCTATCGAAAGACAAAGAATCCACAGTTCGTCTGGAAGGCCTGATGGACGGGTCTAAACAAGGTGACTCTTCCCTGCGTTATATCTTCAGCCTGTTGGGAGTGAAGACACTATTTAAGACCAAGCAACAAGGGGTGCCTACCACTATCACCCTCCGGCAGTCAGGACACTGCGTACCCCGATTGGAATATGATTTCGTCAATGCTCCTGACCTTACCCAGACATTTGTCGTAACCTGTGCACTGCTGAATGTGCCTTTCCACTTCCGTGGACTTTCAACTCTTAAAATCAAGGAGACCGATCGTATTGAGGCACTTAAGAAAGAGATGCGCAAACTAGGGTATGTCATCAAGGATGTCAATGACAGTGAGCTTATATGGGACGGAGAGCGTTGTGAGCCTGACCTGCAGAAAGGCATCGACACCTATGAGGACCACCGTATGGCTTTAGCTTTTGCCCCCTGTGCCTGTAGTATTGGGAACATTCTCATCAATCATCCACAAGTGGTCAGCAAGTCCTATCCCAACTACTGGGAAGACCTGCGCAATGCACAGTTTAAAGTAGAGAGTTCAGAGTAAAGCATTTTTATGACGTTTGCCCTCATCATCATAGGTTCCATTATAGCACTCGGTGTGATTGCCGCCCTTCTCTCATGGGGTGACAAAGATGAGCCTGTCGTTAAGAGTGAAGGCGACTGTAGTTCATGCAGCAGCAGGGCAGAGTGCAAGCTCGCCGACCTTGTGAAAAAAGGTGAGAGGAAAGAAGAGAAAGGAGAATGTAACGAAAGCCGCCACAGTGTCTTAGGTGTGATATTGGTGTTCTCTCTCCTCTTACCTCTCTCCTCCTTCCTCATGACCAGCTGCTCTACTAAGAAAAACACAGCAAGTACCCGATGGTGGCATTCATTCAATGCCCGCTATAACACCTACTTTAATGGTTCTCAAGCATTCATCGAGGGCAGTCTGGAGAAGGAGAACGGTAACAAAGACGATCATACACAGTTGATTCCACTTTATACGGTTGCCAACAAAAACAGCAAGGCACTTGGCAGTGGACAGTTTGATCGTGCCATCGAGAAGTCAGAAAAAGCCATCCGCCGACATACTATCAAGGCACGTCCTGTATGGAAGAAGTCACGAAGGAAGACCCAGAAAGACATTGAGTGGCTGAACCGCCGGGAATACAACCCCTTCCTCTGGCGTGCCTGGCTGTTGCTGGGCAAGTCACAGTTCCAGAAAGGTGAGTTTGAGGAGGCATCTGCTACCTTCGGCTATATGGCACGACTGTATCAGACACAGCCTGTCATCCTGGCACGTGCCAGGGCGTGGCAGGCGAAATGCTATGCGGAGATGGACTGGCTCTATGAGGCAGAGGACCTGATTACCAAACAACGTCGTGACTCCATCCCCAGTCGGGCTGCGGCAGACTGGGACTATACCCTTGCCGACTACCATATCCGTAGTGAACACTGGCCGGAAGCAGTCACTTTCCTCCGCAAAGCCATCAAACATGAACGACGCAGGAAACAGCGTGCCCGTATGTGGTTCCTGATGGGACAGATAGAGTCGTTGCAAGGACACCGTCAGGAGGCATATGATGCCTACCGTCATGTCATCCGACTCAGTCCACCCTATGAACTGGAGTTCAATGCACGTATCGCCCAGAGTGAGGTGATGGCAGCCACAGATGCCAAGAACACCATTAAGAAACTACGCCGCATGGCTGCCTCAGACAACAACAAAGACTATCTCGACCAAGTATACTATGCCATTGGTAATGTCTATTTGGCACAACATGATACCCTCCAAGCCATTGCCGCCTATGAGAAAGGTAACAAAGAGGCGACACGAAGTGGTACGGAGAAAGGTGTGCTGCTGTGGCAATTAGGAAACCTTTACTGGCAACAAGAGAAATACAGTGACGCACGGAGATGCTATGGGGAGGCTATCGGTCTTCTAGACCAAGACCGCCCGGGTTATAAAGAGCTGGCACAGCGATCGAAGGTGCTTGACGAACTGGTACCCTATACAGATGCCATTCATCTACAGGACTCCCTCCAGGTATTAGCGAACATGCCTGAGTCAGAACGTAACAAAGCCATTGACCGTGTCATAGAGGCTCTTATTAAGAAAGAAAAAGAGGAGAAGCGCAGGCAACAGGAATTGGAGGCGGAACAGCAACAGATACAGAACGGGGGAGATAACATGCCTCAGCCACAAACCACTAACCGCCCCGTCACTCCGACTACCCCACAGAGCAATCTCTGGTATTTCTATAACCCTCAGGTTGTCGGTCAGGGAAAACAACGCTTCGAGCAACAATGGGGAAAGCGCCCCAATGCCGATAACTGGCAGCGCTCCAACCTCACCGTTCTCAAGCTAGACGCAGGAGATACAGAGAATCCTGAGGTTCCGGATAGTCTGGAGAATGTGGAGAGTCCAGAGATCTCTGACTCTCTCGCCACCACCCCCGACAGTATCTCCTCTGACCCTCATACCCGTGAGTACTACCTGGCACAAATACCATTCACTGAGGAACAGAAAGCCGCCAGCGATGCCATCATCATGGAATCATTGCTAAAGGCAGGTATCATCCTCAAAGACAAACTCGACAACCTGACTCTCAGTCACAAGATGCTCTACCGACTCGTCAACCAATATCCTGATTACGAGCATAACGACGAGGCATGGTACCATCTCTACCTTATCTATGCCCGTCAAGGAAGATGGGCGGAGGCGGATATGGCACTCGAACAGATGAAACAGCGACATGCGGAAAGCCAATGGACCATCCTACTCTCCGATCCTTATTATGCGGAGAACCAACGTTTCGGACAACATATCGAGGACTCGCTCTATGCTGCCACTTATAATGCCTTCCGTGAGGAACGATATAAAGAGGTGGAGACGAATGTGAGACTGTCGGCAGAACGATTCCCTAATGGAGAGAACCGCGCCAAGTTCCTGTTTATTGAGGGACTGAGCCTGCTCAACAACAACCATGCGGACAGCTGTGTGGCACGGATGCGCCAGATCGTAGAGCAATATCCACAGAGTGAGGTCAGCGAGATGGCAGGACAGATCGTGAAGGGTGTACAACAAGGAAGGAGGCTACAAGGCAACAGGATGACTGCCGCGGATATCTGGCGACAGCGTCAGAACCTGGAGAATCCAAATGATTCCTCTGCGATCGACACGCTCAGTACTCAGCGCGACACCCGCTATACCTTTATCCTCGCCTACTCACCCGACAGTGTCAACCAGAATCAGCTGCTCTACGACATTGCGAAATACAACTTCACCAGTTACCTCGTCCGTAACTTCGATATCAATATCGATACCGACGGACCTATCAGCCGTATGATGGTCAGTGGTTTCCGCAGCTATGACGAGGCACTGCAGTATGCCCACCAGCTCTTCGCCAACTTACAGATGGGTGAGCGACTGGCTGGTTGCCGGCGTATCATCATCAGTGACCAGAACCTGCCATTATTAGGTACCGTATTCAGCTATGACGACTACGACATCTTCTATCAAGAGGAACTGGCACCTGTCCCCGTTCCACAACAACAACTGCTGACACAGCCGGACACGATTGTCGAGGAGCCGGAGGAAGAAGAGGAGCAGCCATCGCAAGAAACAAACGATGACGACTTCTTTAATAATGACGCACCTCCGCAGAACATAGAACCTGTTGACTTCCCTGACGATTTCTTCCGATAGTTTTTGGGGGAAGAGTACACAAATGATAACCGTTCACGTATCAATAAAGCACAGATTACCACTTAAATAAATATCATATGACAAACGGACTATTACTTTGGGCTGACGACGAGATGGAGCTACTCCGTCCGCACCTTCTTTTCTTGGAGAAGAAAGGCTATGAGGTCGTCACTGTCACCAATGGAACAGATGCTATTGAGGAATGTCGCCAACACACTTTTGACTTAGTCTTGCTCGATGAGATGATGCCGGGCTTAACAGGATTGGAGACCCTTCAACGAATCAAGGAAATCCAACCTACCGTTCCCATCGTGATGGTAACCAAGAGTGAAGAGGAGGACATCATGAACCAAGCAGTAGGACAGAATATCGCTGACTACCTCATCAAACCTGTCAATCCCAATCAGATATTACTCACACTCAAGAAGTTTATCCATAGAAGGGAAATAGTGGCAGAGGTGACCCAGACAGCATACCAACAGCAGTTCCAGCAGATGAGTATGCAGATGATGGACTGTAGGACATGGGACGATTGGACGGAAATGTATCGACAACTGGTACGTTGGGAACTGCAACTCTCTGCCACCGACTCAGCGATGGCAGATATGTTGCGGATGCAGAAAGAAGAGGCGAACATCGGCTTTGCCAAGTTTGTGAAGAAGAACTATATGAGTTGGCTGGGACAGCGGGAGATGATGATGAGTCCCGATGTCTTTAAACTGAAAGTATTCCCCACCCTCTCCACAGGAAAGAAAGTCTTCTTCATCGTCCTCGATAATTTCCGTTACGACCAATGGAAGACCATAGAAACAGAACTCTCAGACTTTGAGATTGACGAGCAACTCTATTGCAGTATCCTGCCTACGGCAACACAATATGCACGAAACGCTATCTTCTCCGGTCTGATGCCAGACCAGATAGCGCGCATGTTTCCTGACCTCTGGGTGGATGAGGATGAGGAAGAGGGTAAGAACCTCAATGAGGCACCCCTTATCCAGACACAGATAGACCGATACAGACGACACGACACATTCTCCTATCATAAGATCAACACGACGGATGATGCGGAACGCTATATGAACCTGTTTCCCTCTTTGGAGAAGAACGACCTCAACGTGCTGGTCGTCAACTTTATCGACATGTTGTCACATGCCCGTACGGAGTCCAAGATGGTACGTGAACTAGCACACGATGAAGCCGCCTACCGATCACTGACCGTGTCGTGGTTCCGTCACTCCATCATGTCACAACTGTTGCGACAACTGGCACAAACCGACTATCAGGTCATTATCACGACAGATCACGGTTCTATCCGTACTAATTCTCCCGTTAAGATTATCGGAGACCGCAATACCAATACCAATCTGCGCTACAAACTCGGAAAGAATCTTTCCTATGACGACAAAGACCTTTTCGTCATCAAGGATCCACAAAAGGCATTCCTGCCTTCTCCGAATATCTCTACAAGTTATGTCTTTGCCACGGGTGACAAGTTCTTCGCCTATCCCAACAATTACAATTATTACGTCACCTACTACCGGAACACCTTCCAGCACGGAGGTATATCGATGGAGGAGATGATCATACCATTCATCACACTAAAAGGAAAAAACAGATAATCTATGGAAATCAGAATAAACAGTTTAGACACCATCCGAGAGGCTGCTCGCGAGTTTATCAATCATATCGGAGAGGCACGCGTCTTCGCTTTCTATGGTAAAATGGGAGCTGGGAAGACGACCTTTGTGAAGGCTATCTGCGAAGAACTGGGGAGTGAGGACGTGATAACCAGCCCAACCTTTTCCATCGTCAATGAGTATGGGATTTCCAATCATAAAAAGTCCTCCCTCAACAGGGAGGATTTAGGAGGGCCTATTTACCACTTTGACTTCTATCGTATCAAGAAACTGGAGGAAGTCTATGATATGGGCTATGAGGAGTATTTCTATAGCGGAGCATTATGTCTGATAGAATGGCCAGAGCTGATAGAAGACATCCTACCCGATGATGCTGTTTGCGTCACTATAGAAGAACAAGCAGACGGGAGCCGGTTGGTATCTTGGTAAAATAAAAAGGCGAGGTGGGTTCCTCGCCTTTTCTCTTACAACAGAGACTCAAATTTCTCCTGGATCTTCGCTTTAGGTTGAGCACCGACTATCTTATCAACGACCTGACCACCCTTGATAAACACGATTGTCGGGATGTTACGGACTCCAAACTCCAAGGCAAGATCCTCATTCTCCTCTACGTCACACTTACCAACGGTAATACGGCCGTCGTACTCCTCCGCCAACTCGGAGATGACAGGACCTACCATACGGCAGGGACCACACCAAGTTGCCCAGAAATCAACTACTAATGGCTGATTGCCATTCTTCAGGTTCTCAAAATTCTCAGCTGTGATTGTTACTTCCATAGTCTGATTGCTTTAATATAATATTAATAATGTATAGAATATCTACTGCAAAAAGCATGCCATGAATACTAGTTTATCTTATAGTCCAGTGCCGGTGTCTGCTCGATGAAGTTCACAAGGACACTCTTGACATCCACGAACTTAGATGTGCTCCGCATCAGCACATGATTCTTACCCGTACTGTCCGCCATCTGGAAATACAGTTTGGTCCTCCCCGGGTTGGAGTTGATCAGTTCTCCCAAATCCATAACGATCTGATCGTCCAGCAAATCCGTGGTCATCATAATAGTGATACGGTCTATTGCTTTCTCTTTGACAGACTGCAACAGTTCCACATTTGACACCTTCAACTCTTTCTGATCACTAAACTGGAAGCGGGGAGCCATCTTACCCGTGACATAGACAGCTGCACCAAGAAGAAACTTACCGTTGAGGTTCAGCCAGTCATCTCCAAAGAGCATCAGTTCCCCTGAGCCCTCAAAATCCTCCAACGTGATAATACCCCATGGCTTGTTGTTCTTTCCGATACGTGTCTGTACATTAGTGACAATACCCCCCATTGTGACATCGTCACGATCAGTCATCGCCGCACAACGGTCTGCCAACTCGGCACAACGAGTGTTACACAGATTATTAAGCACAATCTTGTATTCATCCAACGGATGGGCAGAAAGATAGATTCCCACATAGTCACGTTCCTTGTTCAACCGTTCGATATCACTCCAGCGTGGAGCTTCCGGGATGGGAGGTGTCGCGATATCCACCTCATTTTCCCCACCGAACAGAGAGTTACGCATCTCCTGCTGCTCCATCTGGTATACCTGTCCATAACGCACCAAGGTATCGAGGAACACCTCGCCCTTACTATTCTCCCCGAAGAAATTCTCACGGGGAATACCAAAGCTGTCGAAGCCACCACTCAAGGCAAGACTCTCAAACGCCTTGCGGTTGACACAAGAGAAATTGATACGCTGGGCAAAATCGAAGATACTCTTGTAAGGACCATTCTTCTCACGCTCATCAATGATGGCTTGTGCCACATTGTCACCCATTCCCTTAATCGCGGCAAGTCCGAAACGGATCTCCCCTTTCTTATTCACACCGAACTTCAGGTATGACTCATTGACATCAGGACCCAACGTGGCAATACCCATTGCCTTACACTCATCCATCAGTTTGGTGATCTCCGTAATCTGGTCACGACGACGGCTCATGATTGCCGCCATGAACTCCGCAGGATAGTTCGCTTTCAGATAAGCCGTCTGATACGCTACCCATGAATAACAGGCGGCATGCGACTTGTTAAAGGCATAAGAGGCGAAAGCCTCCCAGTCTGCCCATATCTTCTCAAGGATCTTAGGATCGTGGCCATTTTTCTTTCCACCCTCGATGAATTTAGGTTTCATAGCATCGACGATATCCTTCTTTTTCTTACCCATCGCCTTACGCAAGGCGTCACTCTCACCACGGGTGAAGTCAGCGAGCAGACGAGAGAGTAGCATCACCTGCTCTTGATAGACCGTGATACCATAAGTATCCTTCAGGTATTTCTCCATAACAGGGATATCATACGTTATCGGCTTCCGTCCATGTTTACGGTCAATGAAATCCGGTATATATCCCATTGGTCCTGGTCTATAAAGCGCATTCATCGCTATGAGATCCTCAAAGACAGTAGGCTTCAACTCACGTAAGTACTTCTGCATACCGTTCGACTCAAACTGGAAAGTACCCACCGTGCGTCCTTGCTGGTACAGTTCAAAGGTCTTAGGATCATCAATGGGAATATGGTCGAGATCAATGTCGATACCTCTGTGCAGTTTGATATTGGCACATGCCTCCTTCAACTCCGAGAGAGTCTTCAAACCCAGGAAGTCCATCTTGATCAATCCCGTTGACTCAATGACATGACCATCATATTGGGTACAGTTCGTCTTCTGGTCTTTGAAATCCGGGTCATCAGCAGTAGACACAGGTACCCAGTCGCTGATAGGATCACGACAAATGATAAAACCACAAGCATGGATACCCGTTCCACGCACTGTGCCCTCCAGCATCTTGGCATACTTGATGGTATTGCTCAGAGCCTTATCAGGTGATGCCTCAGCTTCACGAAGTTTAGGTACAGCCTTGATGGCATTGACAAGATTCATTTTCGGAGTCTTACCGTCCACATCAGGCAAACGGTCTGGAATAGCTTTACACAAATCATTTGATACGGCAATAGGCACTTTCTCCACACGTGCCACATCCTTGATGGAGTTCTTAGTCGCCATCGTAGCATAGGTGATGATATGAGCACAGTTCTCATGACCATACTTATCCTCTACCCATTTCAACACCTTGCCACGTCCATCATCATCGAAATCCGTATCAATATCTGGTAACGAGATACGGTCAGGGTTCAGGAAACGCTCGAACAGCAAGTCGTATTTCAGCGGGTCTATCTTCGTGATACCCAAGCAATAGGCGACTACAGAGCCTGCGGCAGATCCACGACCAGGTCCCACCATCACGTCCAACTCATCACGTGCAGAGTTGATAAAGTCCTGTACGATGAGGAAGTAGCCAGGGAAACCCATCGTCTTCATGATATGCAACTCAAAGCGGATACGGTCATCCACCTCTTTAGACATAGGCTGAGGATAACGCTTGGCAGCCCCCTCATAAGCGAGTTTCGCCAGATAGTCAGCCTCGAACTTGATACGATATAGCTTGTCATACCCACCCAGTTTCTTGATTTTCTTCTCACCCTCCTCTGGTGACAAGGGGTTTTCCCCATTCTCATCACTGGTGAACTCATCATAGAGTTGCTGCTCTGTGAATTTCTGGCGCCACTGTTCCTCCGTTCCGAAAGACTCCGGAATGGGGAAGAAAGGCATGATCGGGTCATGATCCAGACTATAAATCTCCACCTTATCGAGAATCTCCAGTGTGTTAGAGAGTGCCTCAGGAACATCGGAGAAGACCGCATTCATCTCTTCCTTTGTCTTAAACCACTCCTGTTTAGAGTACAGCATTCGCGTCGGGTCATCCAAGTCCTTGCCAGTCGACAAGCACAGCAGATGGTCATGCGCCTCCGCATTCTCCTGATCCACAAAGTGAGCATCATTCGTACAGACGAGTTTGATACCATACTCACGTGCCAGTTCTATCAACACCTTATTGGCTTTCTGCTGCAAAGGGAACGTCTCACGATTGGCACGGATGTTGGGGTCCGTCACCTCATGACGCTGGAGTTCGAGATAATAGTCATCGCCGAAAAGACCATGATACCACTCTATCGCCTCACGGGCTCCAGCGATATCACCCTCCAGAATCTTATGAGGCACCTCACCAGCGATACAGGCAGAGCAGACAATCAGTCCCTCATGGTATCTCTCCAAGTCGGCACGATCAGTACGAGGTCGCATATAATAGCCGTCCACCCAGGAGTTGCTGACCAGTTTGATCAAGTTCTTATAGCCTTTATAGTTCTTGGCAAGCACGATCAGGTGATAACCACTCATATCCTCCTTGCCACGCCTCAACTCCTTGGCACCGTTACGAGACACATACATCTCACAGCCAAAGATGGGTTTGAAAGGCTCCAAGCCCTCCTTCTTACGCCCTTTGTTGATACCTCCTACATAATCATGGAACTCCTTGATACCGAACATGTCGCCATGATCGGTAATCGCCATGCCTCGCATGCCGTTACCAATCGCCTTGTCCACCAGTTTCTTGATACTCGACTGACCATCCAGTATCGAGTAATAAGTATGTACGTGTAAGTGTATGAAGTCTTCCATAAAGATATTCTTGCAGGTTTTGAGGTTCAAAGATACTGTGAAAAAATGAAATATCCAAAAAAAAATCCAATTATGAATTATGAATTAAGAATTATTTCGTATCTTTGCATGTTGAATGGAAACAAACCATATTACTACTCATGGGAGAAAGAATCCAGAAGATTAAGAGACTTAAGAAAATCAGAATACATCGCGAAGGCACTAGCGAACTGTTTTACAGTGCCATTGCCATCCTTATTATATGTACAGGATTATGGTATCTGCTATATGCCATCAGTCCAATGACCAGCCATATTGTCATGCCTTTTGTCTGTGCCGTTCTGGTGGCTGCATGGCTGATGACGCTGAACTTCTACCGTTGTCCTATACGATATTTCAATGGAGACACGGAGAATCTTGTCGTAGCCCCTGCCGATGGAAAGATCGTGGTGATAGAAGAAACAGAGGAGCATGAGTATTTCCACGACAAGCGTCTTATGATATCCATCTTCATGAGTCCGCTTAACGTGCATGCCAACTGGTTCCCTGTTGACGGCAAGGTGAAGTTTGTCAAGCATTTCAACGGCAACTACCACAAGGCCTGGCTTCCCAAGGCAAGTGAGGAGAACGAGCATGCCGACATCATGATCACCACACCCAATGGAGAAGACATCCTGGTGCGTCAGATCGCTGGTGCTATGGCTCGTCGCATCGTCACCTATGCCAAACCCGAGGAAGAGTGTTATATCGACGAGCATTTAGGGTTTATCAAGCTCGGCTCCCGCGTGGACGTGTTCCTTCCTGTTGACGCGAAGCCCTGTGTCATCATGAACCAGCCCACGACAGGTGACCAGACTGTTATCGCAAAATTGAAATAAACGATTATTGATCATCATGAAAAAGCATATCCCCAATACGATTACCTGTTGCAACCTCATCTCTGGGTGCATCGCTACCTTTTGGGCATTCCAGTCTGACTACCAGATGGCATTGCTGTTCATCGTGATTGGTGCCGTCTTCGACTTCTTCGACGGTATGAGTGCTCGTCTGTTAGGAGTATCCTCTCCCATCGGCAAAGAGCTCGACTCCCTTGCCGACTGCATCACCTTCGGTTTTGCGCCCTCTGCCATCGTGTTCAGTTTTCTTTGCTCTTCTCATATCCATTTGCCATATGTTCCCTTTTTGGCTTTTATCATGGCGGCATTCTCCGCACTACGTCTTGCCAAGTTCAATCTGGACGAGCGCCAGGCGTTAGGGTTCATCGGACTGCCCACCCCTGCCAATGCCCTCTTCTGGGGGTCACTCATCGCAGGAAGTGGTGAATGGATCGCAAACATACCATATGCCCCATACCTGATCTTGCTGGGAACATTCATCAGCTGTTATCTACTAATCAGCGAGATACCTATGTTCGCCCTGAAGTTCAAACATTGGGGATGGAAGGGTAATGATATCAAGTACATCTTCCTGCTCACTTGTATTCCACTCCTCGTCTTTTTACAGATCAGTGGACTTGCCGCCATCATCGCATGGTATATCATCTTGTCGATTATGGCATCAAAACGACTCTAATAACTAAAATCTACATACTATGAAGGAGAATATGGGAGTCCTTGTCTTCGCGTTTTTTGTCATTGTCTTCATCCTCTTGCTGACAGGTGGGAAAATCATCCGTTATCTCAAGAAGGCAAAGCTGGATGCGAAGAAAGCCGCTGACGAGAAAGAGCAGAATTATCGTGATGAGACAGGACGCCAGCAACGCCAGTATTACTATAGTGGACAGACGGCTACTCCCAAAGGAGAAGCCAAGCCTCGTGCCGAACAGGAGAAAGAGACTGTGGAGGAGCCTATAGAGGTACACACCAGAACTGCTACTGGTGAGACCATTATCGACCGTCGTACGAGACGGGAGAATAAGAAGATCTACGAGGAAGCTGAAGGCGAGTATGTGGAATTCAGCGAGGAATAAGCTGCTGACTTAGAGTCAGCAACCCTGTCGACTGGAGTCAACAATGTTGTCGACTGGAGTCAGCAAGTCTGTTGACTGGAGTCGACAACCGTTTAGGATGCTTCTAACACTTACGAACAACGGCTCTTCACCGTGCTTAGGCTCAGGGATGCACCAGCGTTCCGATATCCTCGCCCGCCATCACCTTCTTCAAGTTACCCACGATATCCATGTTAAACACATAGATAGGCAGGTTATTGTCCTGACACATACAGATAGCAGTAAGGTCCATCACCTTCAAACCACGTGCCAACACCTCCTTATAAGTAATCTCATTGAACTTGGTAGCGGAGGGATCCTTCTCTGGGTCAGCCGTATAGACACCATCCACACGAGTACCTTTCAGCATCACGTCAGCCTCGATCTCGATACCACGCAGACTGGAGCCCGTATCTGTCGTGAAGTAAGGATTACCCGTACCAGCGGAGAAGATACAGATATAACCCTGTTCCATCGCCTCGATAGCCTTCCACTTGGTATAGAACTCACCAATCGGCTCCATACGGATAGCCGTCATCACCTTGTTTTTCACACCAATAGCCCCTAATGCCGAACTAAGGGCAAGGGAGTTGATCACTGTGGCGCACATTCCCATCTGGTCGCCTTTCACACGGTCGAAGCCCTTCTGTGAGCCACTCAGTCCGCGGAAGATATTACCACCGCCGATGACGATACCAATCTGGACACCCATCTCACTCACTTCCTTGATCTGACGGGCATAGTCACTCAGACGCTCCGGGTCGATGCCATAGCCCTGTTTTCCCATCAAACTCTCACCAGAGAGCTTCAGGAGGATTCTCTTAAATCTTGCCATAATACTTTTTTTTAATATTTCGATATTTCGATATTTCGGGATTTCGGGATTTCGAGATGACGACATCAGATGACGAATTGAATCTCTTTAAACGCATAGCGGCATTGCTGACCGTTCTCTTTGCTGAGCACCAGATGCCCGTCGTTCTCCACATCCTTGAACTCCGCCATGAATGCTCCGTCTTTGTCGCAGTAGGGATGGAACCCCTTGCGACGATAAAGCATATTGACATATCGCGACTTGACATCCTTATTAATATATAAGGAGAACCTGTCGAGGATACTCCTCAACAGCGTTTCCCTGTCTGTCTCATGCCCATGGATCTGCCATAAGGAGACGGGGTTGGGCGCATCACTATGGAACTGTCGCTGGTTGACATTAATACCCACCCCGATGATGCTGTCCTTGATCGTCTGACCCATCAAGCGGTTCTCAATCAATATCCCACCGATCTTCGCGTTACGCCAATAGATATCGTTGGGCCATTTGATACTCACGTCACCAATCTGCTCCCCCAAGGCGTCAGCTATTGCCAATGACACAGCCATAGAGATCTGGAACTGACGGTTGGCTGGAATATCCTGGGGGTGATAAAGAATGGAGAATAACAGGTTCTTTCCTCGCTCTGACTCCCAGGAGTTGGTGCCCTGTCCTTTGCCTGCTGTCTGGTAATCAGCCCAAACGACCTCACACGGGGACTGTCCCTTTGTGAGGGGGGCACTCACAAGGGGACAGTCCCCGTGTGAGGTTAGCCAGCGGTTGGTAGAGTCCGTCTTAGCAATATGTATGATTTTCCATTCCATGGTGCAAATATACAATTTTTTTCGTAACTTTGCAACATGACAGCAGAAGAACAACAAAAAAAAGACGAGCAGTATATGCGCAAGGCACTTGCGGAGGCGCGACAGGCATTGGAAGAAGGTGAGATTCCCATTGGTGCCGTTATCGTATGTCAGGACCGTGTCATTGCCAGAGCCCATAACCTCACAGAGACCCTACACGACGTTACGGCACATGCTGAGATGCAGGCAATCACCGCTGCAGCCAACGAATTAGGAGGGAAATACCTCACGAACTGCACCCTCTATGTCACCATAGAGCCTTGTACGATGTGTGCCGGTGCCCTCGGATGGTCACAGATCAGTCGTATCGTCTATGGGGCAGAAGACGAGAAACGGGGCTACCATCAGTATGCCCCGCATGCGCCTCATCCCAAGACGATTGTCACTTCCGGCATTCTGGAAGAGGAATGCCGCCAACTGATACAGGATTTTTTTCGTAATAAGCGAGTCAGATAAGACGATTGATGATTTCCAGACACTTCTGTCCGCTGACGGGTTTCGTCAAAAACTCGTTACATCCTATTGACTCTGCCTCTTCCCTGTCACTTTCGAAAGCACTTGCCGTCAAGATAATGATAGGAATATCCGGATGATTCTTCCTGATTCGGCGAGAAGCCTCAATACCGTTAATAACGGGCATCTTCAAGTCCATGATGACGAGGTCGGGAGCATAGCTCTCCACCATATCTACCGCTTCCTGACCGTTACGAGCCCTATCGAACTCGTAACGGTTTTTCAGGATATACGTCATCAGCAGGTAATTGCTGTCATTATCTTCTGCTATTAAGACACGTTTCATGACTCTGTCCTCAAAAAAGAATTAATAGGTAGCACCCTCATGAGGCTCCTCACCAGGTACATAACCCTTCCAACGCCATAGCTTTGTCATATCCTCCAAAGACTTACCCTTGGTCTCAGGAACAAGTCTCCATACGAAGATGGCAGCAATCACACAAATCACGCCATAAAGCCCATAGGTGAACCAGTGACCGAAGTCGTCACCCTCTGTCAGATGCATATTGAACATCGGCACGAAGGTAGAGCTGACGATGAAATTGAAGATCCATTGGAACGCGACAGCGATAGCCACAGCGGCACCACGGATGGTATTGGGGAATATCTCTGCGATGAGTACCCAGCAGATAGGTCCCCACGAGAACATGAACGAGGCGGAGTATACCATGATACTGATAGCGGTGATCATCTCCATACCTGCCTTGCCGAAAGTAACGGCAACACCGAAAGCGCCCAATGCCATTCCTAACGAACCCCAGATCAGCAAAGGCTTACGTCCCCAACGCTCTACCGTGAAGATAGCGACGAGGGTGAATGCGATATTCACGATACCCATAAAGACGGTGATGACCATCGGGTTCTCCATTCCCATATCACCGAAGATACGAGGTGCATAGTAAAGGACAGCATTGATACCCACTGCCTGCTGGAACACAGAGAGCATAATACCTATGAAGATACACAACGCACCATAGGTCATCAACTTCTCCGTCTTCTGCACCAGTGTCTCCTTGATGGCATTCAGGATGAACTCACCACGTTCCGTACCGTTAATCTTTACCAAGACCTCCAAGGCTTGCTGGTCTTTACCCACAGAAACCAAATAACGAGGTGTCTCAGGCACAAGACTGATGAGCAGGGCGAAGAGTCCCGCAGGTATAGCCTCGCTTCCGAACATATAACGCCAACCTGTCGTCACTGTCCATTGGGCAGCAGGAGCAAAGGCAGCAAAGCCCTTACCCATATCTTCCACCAGTGGCTGGATATGATCGCCCAGTATGAAGAAATTCACAAAATACACGACCAACTGTCCGAAGATAATAGCAAACTGGTTACAGCTCACCAGCATACCACGGATGTTCGACGGAGCCACCTCACTGATATACATCGGACAGATGGCAGAGGCGAGTCCAACACCAATACCGCCTATCACACGATAGAAATTAAACATGATGAGGAGTGAGTAAGTGGGCTCACCATACGTAAAGAACAAGAACTCCGGATCCATCGAGCCTAAGGCTGATATGAAGAACAGGATTCCTGCGATGACCAGTGAACGCTTACGACCGAAATTGGTGGCAAGATATCCAGACAAAGCAGAACCGATAATACAGCCGATCAGTGCTGAGGCTGACGTGAAGCCATGCCAACCATCGGTGTAGGTAAAGTCCTTTGCCTCCGAGAAGAAAGCCTGAAGACCTTTCTCCGCTCCAGAGATTACTGCGGTATCATAACCAAAAAGCAGACCGCCCAGTACGGCGACCAGTACAATAGAAAACAGGTAGGACGAGCTACCTCTCTTTTGATATTCCATACTTTATTGTGTTTTTAGTTTAATGGGCAAAGTTAATGTAAAGGCGGTACCCTCCTCCGATGTCTTGTCAAGCGTAAGTGTACCACCCAGTTTCTCAACCGTCTCCTTGCAATATGCCAGTCCGAGTCCCAAACCCTGTTTGAACTCATCTACCTTCATGAAACGGTCGAAGATAGAGTCCACCTTATCGGCACGAATGCCGCAACCTGTGTCCTCAACAGTGAAGAGCATGTGTTCCTCCTTCTTTCTCAGTGTCAGTTTCACATATCCCTGCTCTGTGAATTTCGCAGCATTATCCAACAGGCAATCCAACATCTGCAACAGACTGTCGCCATTGGTACAAAGAATAGTACCCATACCACCTGTCTGGTCTTCAAGCATCACCTTCACCTTGTCAGGATCCACACTGGGCATTGACTCTATAGCCTTCCGACAGATGTCAAGGGCATCCGTATCCTCCACCTCCTTCAGCAAGTCCTTGGAGCTCTCATTAGCCAGCGCCAACATCTTGTTCACGAGTGATGTGATCTGGCGTGTATTGTCACCAATGGTCTCGACAACCTTTTGTCGCTCCTCAGGTTCCACGGCATTCACATCTCCCATCATCACCTGGGTGAAGCCATTGATAATATTAAGCGGTGTACGGATCTCATGACTGACATTACGGATAAACTCCGTCTTCATCTCATCCGCTGCCCGTGCCTGACGGTTGGCTATCTCCAACTGACGGTTCTTCTCCACTAGTTTCCGTTGATACCTTATACGCAGGATAAATGCCATCACAAGTGCTATCACCATCAGCAGAGCCAACACAAAAGCGATGGTTAGGATGATATTCGCACGTTTCGTGGCTGCCTGTTCCGCCTTGATAAGATTAATCTCCTCATCCATATTCTCGATATTCTCCGCAATGGTGATACCAGTCACGGAGTCACGGATATGCATCAAGCGCCTTTGAGTCGTAAACGCTTTTTCATAGTTACCCTGATAGCGCAGAATATCCGACTTAACGATATAACGGTCTTTGTGGTTTGGGATACGCTCTATGGCGACATAGACACTGTCGTACTGGTTCTCAAGAGCCATCTGATATATGGAGAGATAAAGCATAAAGGAACCTTTTTCCCCCGTATTGTTCAGGGCGTCATGCTCCAATGCGAGTTTCTGACATGCCCAGAACTGACTGATATCATGCAACTTGAAACACGTCATCGCCTTAAAAGCATAGGCATTGGCAAGGTTACGATGGTAACGGGGCAATTCCTTATGCCGCTCCACCTCTTCAATATCCTCGTTTATCCAATGCATCGACTCCCTGTATTTAGAGTTCATGTAGATATGCGCCATACCAAGGTAGAGGGTGCTCAGACCTGTCTTCTCATATCTCGTACCCTTGATAAGTTCGATTGCCTTGATAAATTCTCTGCTGGCACCACTGACATTGCCACAAGCATTATAAACCTGCCCTAACATATTGGGAAAGAGGAACTGCTCGTCTTTTCCCTTCTGACCATAGAGCAGGTCCCCTTTCATCAGCTGTACGTCATGATAGGCATCACGGATGTTCATACGGTCGAGATTATAGACAATACGACAGACCCATGCGTTATAATATGCATCATTATCACCATCAGCCTTGGCATGTTGCTGATAGGCCTTGCAAGCATTGTAAACGACCGCCGTGTCTTCCTGTCCACAAGATCCCCACATCTCTTTCTGTAACCGCTTGTGTTCCAATGTGTCCTTACACTGCGGAGCCTGTGCCGACACTTGTGATACCGACAGGAAAACTATTGCCACGAGCAATAGTCTGAGACGAGGGCTTAGATTCATCCGTTCAGGTTTTTAGAAAAACTTTGCAAATATAACGTTTTTCCATGAAACCTCCAAAAATTATCATTAATTATCCGACATTTTTAAATAATGTTTCCTCAAGTCAACTTTTTTACTTATCTTTGCACCATAAATTATAACAATAAAACTACTAATAATGAGAAGAACTATCACACTCTGTCTGTTTGCTATTTGCGTTTCCGCTATGGCACAAAACAACACCATCGAGGTTAATACTAAAAAGATTGGTGCGCCTATCCAGTCTACCATGTACGGTATTTTCTTTGAAGACATCAACTACGCTGCAGATGGCGGCTTGTATGGTGAACTTGTCAAGAACCGCTCGTTTGAGTTTCCACAACACCTGATGGGATGGCAAGCCTTTGGCTGTGTCGATGTGGAGGATGATAACGCTCCCTTCGAGCGTTGTCCGCATTATGTCATCCTCTCCGACCCTGGTCATAAGGACCGTCGCTCTGGACTGGTCAACGAGGGTTATTTTGGCATTGGCATAGAGAAAGGTGAGGCTTATCGCTTCTCCGTATGGGCAAAGGCTCCTAAGGGCACTGCCGCCATCCGCGTACAACTCATCAAGGAGAACTCCATGGATGAGAAACAGGAGTTCGTAGAGGAGGAAATCAATATCACCTCCTCGCAATGGAAGAAATATACTGTCACGCTGGACGCTCCCCAAACAGAGAAACAGGCAAAGTTGCGCATCTTCCTCAAAGGCACCAACAGTGTCGCCTTGGAGCACATCTCTCTCTTCCCTGTTAACACCTTCAAGAACCGTGAGAATGGCATGCGTCGTGATCTCGCACAGGCTCTTGCCGACCTGAAACCCGGTATCTTCCGTTTTCCTGGCGGTTGTATCGTAGAAGGTACTGACCTTGCCACTCGTTACCAGTGGAAGAACACATTAGGCCCTGTAGAGAACCGCCCTCTGAATGGTAACCGCTGGGAACACACCTTCGACTACCGCTATTACCCTGATTACTACCAAAGCTACGGACTGGGATTCTTCGAGTTCTTCCAACTCTCTGAGGATATCGGTGCCGAGCCATTGCCTATCCTCAGCGTAGGACTTGCCTGCCAGTACCAGAACTGGAACGATGAGTCTGCCCATGTTCCCATGGACGAGTTACAACCGTATATTGACGATTGTCTCGACCTCATAGAATTTGCCAATGGTCCCGTGACCAGCAAGTGGGGAAAGGTCCGTGCAGACATGGGGCATCCTGCTCCTTTCAATATGAAGTATATTGGAGTTGGAAATGAACAGTGGGGTGAGTTCTATTATGAACGCCTAAAGCCATTCGTGGCTGCCATTCGTGCTAAATATCCCGACATTAAGATTGTAGGTACCAGTGGTCCTGTACCTGAGGACGTGCCAGATAACACCTACCGTTTCGAGGACGGATGGAAGGCAATGAAAGCGCAGAAGGCTGACTTGGTGGATGAGCACTATTACCGTGACGAGGAATGGTTCCTAACCCATGGTCTGCGTTACGACACCTACGACCGCAAGGGTCCGAAGGTGTTCGCTGGCGAGTATGCCTGTCACGGCAAGGGCAAGAAATGGAACCACTACGAGGCTGCCATCCTTGAGGCTGCCTTCATGACAGGTTTCGAGCGTAATGCGGATATCGTACACATGACGACTCCTGCCCCACTCTTCGCTCATGTTGACGGATGGCAATGGCGTCCAGACCAGATATGGTATGACAATACGGACATGTTCAAGACCGTCAGCTACTACGTACAGCAGATGTACAGCACCAATGCCGGTACCAACGTCCTCTCCTTGACAATGGACAAGAAGCCTGTTGCTAACCAGGCAGGACAGAACGGGCTCTTCGCCTCTGCCGCCTATGACAGCAAGACGGACGAGGTCATTATCAAAATCGCCAATACCTCGAAGACGAGTCAGCCCGTATCCTTCAACCTCACCGGCATGAAGGGAACACGTACGGCACAGACACTTACGCTCTTCCATAACGGCATGGACGACGAGAACACGATCTGCAAACCAGAGCTCATCACGCCACAAAAGGGTACGACACAAGTGGATGAAGGCAAAGGGTCATCCCTTCTCCTCGACGACCTGCCCCCCATGTCCTTCCGCATCTACCGTATTAGGAAGTAAGAGAATATTAAAAAAAGCGGCATTTTTTAGATAATGCCGCTTTTTTTTTGTACTTTTGCAAAATATTGTATATCTATGCGGTTATGACAGTAGCAGATTATATAAAAAAACAAGATACAGGTGAGAGGCGTTTCTCGTTTGAAGTGCTGCCACCCTTGAAGGGTAACGGCACAGAGGCGTTGTTTGAGACGATAGACAAGCTTGTGGTATTCAATCCGGCGTTTATCAATATCACGACACACCACTCCGAATATGTATATAAGGAGTTGGAGAACGGACAGTTTGAACGGCAGCGCATCCGTCGCCGTCCTGGTACCATTGCCATAGCTGCCGCCATCCAACAGCGTTATGACATCCCTGTGGAACCTCATGTGATCTGTAGTGGCACAACGGTTGAACAGATAGAATATGAACTCCTTGACTTGCAGTTCTTGGGCATCCGCAACCTGATGTTACTCAGAGGCGACAAGGCGAAGGAAGACAGTCGTTTCACTCCTACCCCTGGAGGTCATGCGCATACCACAGACTTGATTAAGCAGGTGGTACGTTTTAATGATGGATTCTTTGCTGATGGCACACCTATCAAACACCCGGGGCCGAAGTTCGACTTCGGTGTCGCCTGCTATCCAGAGAAGCATGAGGAGGCTCCCAATCTGGAAAGGGATATGGAATACTTGAAACAGAAGCAGGACTTAGGGGCACAGTATGCAGTGACGCAGTTGTTCTATGACAATGAGAAGTTTTTCTCCTTTGTGGAGAAGGCGCGCCAGATGGGCATCACCATCCCTATCATCCCAGGTATCAAGCCCATGGCGAAACTGAGTCAGTTGACGGTTGTACCTAAGACGTTCCACTGTGATATCCCAGAGGCTCTTGCCAAGGAGATTGTGAAATGCAAGACAGATGAGCAGGCCCGCCAACTGGGTATTGAATGGACCACCCAGCAATGTCAAGAGCTTTATGAGCATGGCGTGAAGAATATTCACTTCTACACGGTCTCCGCAGTTGACTCAGTAGTGGAGGTAGCTAAAAGGCTTCTATAAAATAAAATTAACAATACAATATTGTAAAAAGGATGTTCAACCAGGTCATAGGACAACAAGAAGTAAAGGAGCGATTGCTGCAATTGGTAAAGGAGCAGCGATTGCCACATGCCTTGATGCTATGTGGTCCCATGGGCAGTGGTAAGATGGCACTCGCCATGGCATTTGCCGCCTATTTACTAAAAAGTAACGGTAAGCAGCCGACAGCTAATGCAGAGGCGATGCTTGCCAAATGGGAGCATCCAGACTTACATTTCACATACCCCACTATCAAGCTGCCATCAATGAGCACGGACCACAAGCCCGTCTCTGATGATTTCGCACAAGAGTGGCACGAATTGATTATGGCTGGTCTTTATTTCACCATGAATGAATGGTTGGAGATGATGGGCGGGGAAAACCAACAGGCGATTATCACTGCTGGGGAGAGCGATGCTTTGATACGCAAGCTGTCACTCAAGTCGAGTCAGGGTGGTTACAAGGTCAGTCTCATCTGGCTTCCTGAGCGAATGAATATCGAATGTGCCAACAAGATATTGAAACTGTTGGAGGAGCCTCCTCAGCAAACAATCTTCCTATTGGTATGCGAGGAACCAGAAAAACTCCTGGAAACCATCCGTAGTCGTGTACAAAGAATTGATATCAAACGTATTGCCGATGAGGATATCCAACAGGCTCTCATCAGCAAACGAGGACTTACTGAGGAGGATGCCCAACGAGTGGCACGCATGGCAAACGGCAGTTGGCTGAAAGCACTGGAGATGCTAAGTGCCGACTCAGAGAATGAATTCTTCCTGGATATGTTCCAGACCTTGATGCGACTCAGCTATCAGCGTAAGGTGAAAGAACTGAAGACATGGAGTGAGCGCATGGCGACAGTGGGACGTGAGAAACAGAAACGGTTTCTGGAATACTTCCTGCGTCTCATCCGGGAGAATTTCATGTATAACTTCCAAAAACCGGATCTCTGCTATATGACACAACGGGAGGAGGAGTTCGCTAAGAACTTTGCACGGTTCATCAACGAGGCGAATGTCATCCCTATCAGCGAGCTTGCTGACCGTGCCATCAGGGATATCGGACAGAACGCCAATGCGAAGATCGTATTCTTCGACTTCGCTTTACAGATGATTGTACTATTAATAACGAAATAACTATAGGGACTAATAGGAACTATAAAAAAAACAAAAAAGAATTATGGAAAAAACAAAAGACCTTGAGATAAAAATCGGATGTGACCGAGGACTCTGCCATCAGGCTGTGGGACGACAGGACAAGCAGTTGAACACCTACGACTGGCTTGCCGATGTTCCAGGCAATACTGACACCACTGATTTGGTGGAGGTGCAGTTCAAGCATACCCGCAAGGGCTATTACCATAATGTCAACAACCTCGACCTGAAGAAAGGGGATATTGTTGCCGTAGAAGCAAACCCCGGACATGACATCGGTGTGGTGACTCTGACAGGACGATTGGTCAAGTTGCAGATTAAGAAAGCGAACCTCAAAAGTGCAGACGACATCAAACGCATCTACCGTATTGCACGTCCCATGGACATGGAGAAATATCAAGAGGCAAAACGTCGTGAGCATTCAACGATGATAGAGAGCCGACAGATCGCTAAGGGATTGGGACTACAGATGAAAATCGGAGATGTGGAATACCAAGGGGATGGTAATAAGGCTATTTTCTATTATATCGCTGATGAGCGAGTGGACTTCCGCCAGTTGATCAAGGATCTCGCCGCCACTTTCCATGTTCGTATCGAGATGAAACAAATCGGTGCCCGTCAGGAAGCTGGGCGTATCGGTGGTACAGGACCTTGTGGACGGGAACTCTGTTGTGCCACATGGATGAAGAACTTTGTGAGCGTGGGTACCAGTGCCGCACGTTTCCAAGATATCTCTCTTAACCCACAGAAACTGGCGGGAATGTGTGCCAAATTGAAATGCTGTCTGAACTATGAGGTGGATGACTATGTGGAGGCTGGCAGGAAACTGCCTTCCAAGGATACCACCCTGTTGACACAAGATGCGGAATACCATTTCTTCAAGTCCGATATCCTAGCAGGACTCGTCTCCTACTCTACGGACAAGAATATTGCAGCCAATCTGGAGACAATTACGGCAGAGCGCGCCAAGCAGATTATCGAGATGAACAAGAAAGGAGAAAAACCCCTCTCCCTGCAGGAAGACGGCAGAAAGCTGGAGCCAGAACGTCCGCTTGATCTTGCCACACAGGAGAATATCAACCGCTTTGACAAGGCGAAGAAGAAAAAGAAGAAACATAAGAAGCCTGTCAATGGTAACGGTGGTGGTAACACCAATGCCAACAATGGTAGCCAGCCCCAGCGACGCAATCAGAAACCCAGGGATGCGAAAGAATAGTCACACCTTATTATATTATATAGGACTGGTCTTACTCTGTATCGCCTGCGACAGCGAGATCATCTATAGCAACTACCAGCATATCACTATCGCGGGCTGGGAGAAAAACGATGCCATCTCCTTTGCCGTCCCACCTATTCAGCAAGACGGTACCTATCAGGAATCCATCGGGGTACGCATCAGCAATGCCTACCCCTTCATGGGACTCTCCTTGATTGTCGAACAGACTGTCTTTCCCTCGTTAGATACCTATACAGACACACTGAGTTGCAATGTAATTGACAACGACGGAAACGCGGTAGGACAAGGTATCAGTCATTACCAGTATAATTACCCCCTGAACACAGTTACACTACATAAAGGAGACTCACTGAGTATCCATATCCGTCATGACATGAAAAGGGAGATACTCCCTGGAGTGGCGAACATCGGGATGATACTCACCAAGCAATAGTCTTTACTAAGACCTGAGGAAATTACGGCTGGCATCAATCCGCAAGAAGATAAACAACAGAATGGTAAAGCCCCACAGTGACGAGCCACCATAACTGAAGAAAGGCAGCGGAATACCTATCACGGGAGTGAGTCCCAACACCATTCCGACATTGATAAAGACATGGAAAAGGAAGATACTCAGTACGCTATAGCCATAGACACGACCAAAGCGGAACGGTTGACGCTCCGACAAGTGAATCAATCGGAGAATTAAGGCAAGGAACAGCAGCAACACGCCAGCAGAGCCTAAGAATCCCTCTTCTTCACCTACCGTACAGAAAATAAAATCGGTATCCTGCTCCGGTACAAACTTCAACTTAGTCTGTGTACCATTCAGGAATCCCTTTCCCTCAAGACCACCGGAGCCGATGGCTATCTCACTCTGATGGACGTTATAGCCGGCACCTCTCAAGTCTTCCTCCAATCCCAGCAACACATTGATACGAGTACGCTGATGGGGTTCCATCATATTGTTCAGGATAAAGTCAGCACCATAAGAGAATCCCACGGAACCTAAAGTAAAAAGAGCAATATAGAAATAGTTGTGGATTCGCGAGCTCAGTCCTTCCCAAATCATAAAACCCACCAGCACAACAATCGTGGCAAGTTGTACATAACAGATGTCAAAAGACAGTTTCAACATCAGGAGAGAGACGAAAGTTATACCCAAACAATAAAATCCAATACGCCATGCCAGTCGTTTGTTCGTGCCATACACCCATACCAGTGCTGCCGTGAACAACTGTATCAACAACAGGACAGAGAATTTACCTACGGAAGTAGGAGTGTCAGCCAGATACACTTCCGCATAACGAATACCTACCACGAAATAGACAACGGCAGCAACTCCCGTGAACAGCACGGAACCTGGCATACCCTCCCGATAGAACATCAGGAAGAAGGCAAAATACACCAGTGCTGATCCTGTCTCACGTTGCAGGATGATGAATACCATAGGCAGGAAGATAATCGCCAAAGTCGCCCCAAAATGTTTCCACTGATGAATATTGTACCCATAGGTTGACATGAATTTCGCCAAGGCGAGGGAAGTCGCGAACTTAGCGAATTCCGCCGGTTGGATGCGCAGAGGACCTAATACCAGCCATGACCGGGAACCTTTGATAGTATGCGTGTTGAAAATGGTAAGGAACAACAGGATCAGTAAGAGTCCATAGATGATATAGGCAAAAGTATCGTAAAAGCGGTCGTCAGACATCAAGATGACAAATCCCAGGACGATAGACGTGCCAATCCATACAATCTGCATGCCAGAGCGGGTGTCGAGACTGAAGATATCCGTATTGCCGTATGAGTAACTGGCACCACACACACTGATCCAGCCAAAAGACAACAGGGCGATATAGATAAGTATCGTCCACCAGTCAATAGAACGGAAGATGCTGGTCTGTTTACCTGATTGTGTTACCATACGAGATATGTCTGTTTTGGAACTCCGTCGCCTTTCTCTCCGAGGCTTCTGAGAGTTTTCCGTGAATATACTGTTCCATGATCAAGCCACCGATGGGGACACCATACGTGGCACCCCATCCGCCATTCTCCACATAGACAGCGACAGCGATCTTCGGTTTGTCCATTGGAGCGAATCCCATAAACACCGAGTGGTCATGACCACGGTTCTGTGCCGTACCAGTCTTACCGCATGCCACGAAGTCATAACTTGCCAGAGCATGACACGTACCTCCTGTCGCTGAAGCTCTCATTCCAGCCACCACATAATCATAAGCTTCCCTCTTCGCCAAGGTATAGTGTTTTTTGGTAAAGGTCGTGTCAAGGGGCTCTCCTTGTACTTTCTTCACCACATGAGGAGTATAGAAAAAGCCGCGATTGGCTATCGTCGCACCAAGATTAGCAATTTGCAGAGGAGTGGCATTTACCTCACCCTGTCCGATGGAAATGGAGATTACTGTCAATCCGTTCCACGACCCTTTATAGGCACGGTCGTAATAGTCGGCATTAGGTATCAGACCTCGTTTCTCGCCAGGCAAGTCGACTCCAAGTTTATAGCCGAAACCCATACTCACCATATAGTCACGCCATTTATTCATAGCATTCTGGACACTACCATACTTGGAGATATTCTGGTTAATCATATAGTACAATCCCCAACAGAAATAGCCGTTACAGGAAGTAGAGAGTGCTGGTACGAGTGATAAGGGAGAGGCATGACCATGACATCCGACATGCAAACCTCTGAAGTTAAAGCCATGTCCACAAGGATAGGCTGTCTGAGTAGGATGAAGGATACCCTCGCTCATAAAGGTAAGACCCTGTGTGGTCTTGAAGGTAGAGCCTGGAGGGTACTGTCCCATGATACTGCGGTTAAGCAGAGGCTTCCATACGTTCTGACTCAACAGGCGATGATTCTTTGAGCGGGCACGTCCCACCATCATACGAGGGTCGTAAGAGGGAGACGATACCATACAGAGAATTTCCCCTGTAGAGGGCTCTATCGCCACGATACTGCCTATCTTTCCCTCCATCAGCCGTTCACCCAATGCCTGCAGGTCAGCATCCAAGCTAAGTGTCAGATTCTTTCCCGGGACGGGTTTACGGTCGAAGATTCCATTCTGATAGCGTCCTTGTATCCTGCCATGAGCATCACGCAACAATATCTGCATACCTTTCTCGCCACGCAGTTGTTTCTCGTAGCTACGCTCCACTCCTAATTTCCCGATATAGTCGCCAGGGATATAATAGTCATCTGCCTCAATATCAGCAGGAGAGACTTCTGCCACATCACCCAAGACATGGGCGGCAAAGGGGTATTGATATTGTCGGATACTACGACGTTGTATATAGAAACCAGGGAAACGGAACATCTTCTCCTGAAAGACAGAGAAGTCTTTGTCGGATAACTGACTCATGAATATCTGCTGAGTAAAACGGCTGTAACCAGGATTCTTGACGCGGTCCTTGATTTCCGCCATACGCTTGTCAAACTCCGCCTTCGTGATGTTCAGTGCCTCACAGAACTCAAGGGTATCAAGATGATCCTTTGCCTCGTTTATGATTACCATGATATCGTATGACGGCTGGTTATAGACAAGTAGTTTCCCGTTTCTGTCAGTGATGATTCCCCGGGAGGGATACTCAATCTTCTTCAAAAAGGCGTTAGAGTCAGCGTTCTTCTTGTAGTCATCACTCATGATCTGCAAGGTAAACAGGCGAATAATATAAATCACGACAATAGCAACAGCTATCCCGCTAATCACATAACGCCGGTAGTCTATCTCATAGTCTTTCATTCCTGTCTGCCACGAACAGTCTCAAACGTCAATATCATCAACAAAGTAATAGCAGAGCTTCCCACCACACACTTAATCCATTCCAACCAGTTGTAGAAGGTAAAGACATCAAGTGTGAAGAACACCAGACAATAGATGATCACCAACACCAACGAGTAGTAGAAATACTTCACCCATCCGATATTATCCATAGAAGGCTGCAGGTTCTCTGCAGCATCACGGGATATAAACATCTCGAAATAATAGGGCTGGATGGCACCAATCAATGTCATCGAGGCTGCTGCCATTCCTGGAGTATTGTAGAACATATCAACTATGAGTCCCAGTGCGAAACTCCATAACAACACACCCCATTTGGGATAGTTTCGTGGAAAGAGGAGGACGAAATAGACATAGAACAACGGAGTGGCGCATCCAAACAGATGGATACGTCCCAACACCAACGCCTGTGCCAACGCAAAGGCGATGAACAGCCCTGCCCGTTTGAAAATATCTGATGACATCCCTTATTCTTTCACATTTAGTTTCAATGAGTCACGTGCAGATTGTAATAATCGGGTACGCTCGACAATCGTGGGGTCGTTGACAACAACAACATCACGCAAATGACCGAAATCCGTCGACAAGCGTACTTTCACACGGTAAGACAATCCATCGTCAGAGTTATACACCGTCTCTATCTTACCGACCAGCACACCAGGAGGGAAAATCGAGGAGTATCCGTTAGTCTCCACCCAGTCACCCCGTTTGAAACGAGCATGACGGGGGATATCCTCCAGATAGGCGACACCAGCATCCTTACCATTCCATCGTAGTACACCGAAATAGTTATGACCACGGATAGCACAACTGATACGTGAGGCTGTGTTCAGCACAGGCATCACCACCGCATAATGATCAGACACCAGATAGGTCACTCCCACCACTCCTTGTCCACAAGCAACACCCATACCCACTTCGACACCATCTTTGGTACCACGGTCAATGGTGAGCAGGTTGTCCTGACGATTTAACTCATTAGTGACAACCTTCGCAGGAATCATACGGTATTGCTTGAGGAAAGACATCTCTTTCGCCCATAACCCTGCTGTGTCCTCTGTCGCCTCACTATACAGACGGCGCAACTGACTGAGTTGCCGTTCCATATAGAAATTACGCAACGTCAGACCTTCGTTCATCTGCCTCAAGGAGAAGAACGACTCCACCTCTGCCCTCCCCTCGTTTACCTTGCCGGACACCGCATTGGCGGAGGACAGCCATACACTGCCTTGGTAGCTGTTGTACTGGAACAACAGCACCAGACTGATGACTTCCAACAAGACGAAAAGAAACCAGTGATGGTATTTCTGTAAGAACTCCAGCAGGTTCTGCATCGTTCACTTATCGCATCAGGAAGTTGAAACGATCCACGTTCTTCAAGGCAATACCCGCACCTTTTGCTACAGAGCGCAACGGATCTTCCGCAATATGGAACTGGATATTGATCTTGTCTGTCAGACGCTTGTCAAGACCACGCAGCAAAGCTCCGCCACCAGAGAGCCAAATACCGTTCTTCACGATGTCGGCATACAACTCGGGAGGGGTGTTCTCCAATGCGGAGAGAACAGCATTCTCAATCTTTGCCACAGTCTTATCGATACAATGTGCGATCTCCTGGTAGCATACCGGTACCTCCATTGGTAGTGCTGTGATACGGTTAGGTCCATGTACAATGAAATCGTCGGGAGCCTCGTCGCCAAGGTCTGTCAATGCCGAACCCACATTAATCTTGATACGCTCAGCCATACGCTCACTGACCTTTACGTTATGCTGACGTGCCATATACTCTTGAATGTCTGCCGTAAGGTCGTCACCAGCCGTACGGATGGAATTGTTGCAGACGATACCACCCAATGAGATGACGGCAATCTCCGTAGAGCCACCACCGATATCGACAATCATATTACCTTCCGGAGCCTCTACATCGATACCTATACCAATAGCTGCTGCCATCGGCTCGAAAATCAGATACACATCACGTCCGTCAGCGTGCTCTGCTGAGTCACGAACGGCACGAAGCTCCACCTCCGTAGAACCAGAGGGCACTCCGATCACCATACGAAGGGATGGTGAGAACAGACGACTACCTGTATGCACCATCTTAATCAATCCACGCATCATCTGCTCACAAGCAGAGAAGTCGGCAATCACACCATCACGCAATGGACGGATTGTACGGATATTATCATGTGTCTTCTCATACATCATCTTCGCCTCGTTACCGACGGCAATCATCTTGTCGGTACGGCGGTCGAGAGCAACAACCGACGGCTCATCCACCACGATCTTATCATCACTGATAATAATCGTGTTAGCCGTTCCAAGATCCATGGCTATCTCCTGGACAAAACTAAAAAATCCCATATCTTTTTCTACCTATTTTTTGTACTAATTACTTTTCAAACCAATTATGAATAGCTGTATCATAATGACTGCTGACACCAAAGGCACGAGTAGCGAACTCACGACGCTGCACCTTAGTGGTCTCCGCACCCTGCTTGTTCAGGATATCCAGCAGAATACCGTATTCTGCCTTGGAGGGAACGATAACGACATCATTGAAATTCTTGGCTCCGGCACGAATCAGTGAGATACCGCCGATATCAATCTTCTCGATGATATCTTCCTCAGAGGCACCACTTGCAACGGTCTGCTCGAAAGGATAGAGGTCGACGATTACCAAGTCTATCTCCGGAATCTCATACTGAGTCATCTGCTCGCGGTCACCCTCGTTCTCACGACGCCCCAGAATACCTCCGAACACTTTCGGATGCAAGGTCTTCACACGACCTCCCAAGATAGAGGGATAAGTGGTTACGTTCTCCACTTTCTCACACTCGTAGCCCAAACTTTCAATAAAGGTCTGTGTACCACCTGTTGACAAGAACTTCACACCTTCAGCATGCAGCTTCTTCAACAACTCTTCCAGCCCATCCTTATGAAACACGGAGATGAGCGCTGTCTTAATCTTCTTTGTATCTGCCATAAATATAACGTTATATAATTTCTAAACTAGGTTGCAAAGGTACGAAAAAGACCGCACATCACATCACGTTTTAACAAAAAAAAATCCACACCTTAAAATAAATAATGTATATCAAGAAAATGACCTTTCATTTTCCTGTGAAATTTTTGCAACTTTACCATATTTTTCATATCTTTGCAGCATGAAGAAAATTCTATTATTGTTCCTAATCTCCATGATTGTTGGCTGCCAGCGTAAGAACTACTACGAGCAGAAGCAACATTGTATCAGCCTCATCGAACAGGGTGAGAAGTACACAAAAACAGCAGCCTCGGCAAGATACAAGCTCTGGTCGGAAAAGATCAACCCCGTGATTAATGACGAACAGAAACTCAAGGAGACGGAGGAGGTCTATAACGGCAACTGCCAGCATGTCAAGCAATATCTTGACTCTTTAGGTACGGAAGTGAAAGTATTAAAGGAAGCCAGCCCCGAATGGTACAACGACATCATTCACTTGCAGGCATCCCTGGAGGAACACTACAAACTCCTCAACACACAATCCACCTCATTGGACCGTTACTGGGGTAAGCACATGATCCTTCAGTCTGAGATCGGCAACAATATCGCTGCCTTCAAACAGAAATACATGAAGGACTAAGAACATGGGACATCCCAGTATCTCCCAGGGGGCGAGGGAATATCTCTTAAGAGTTATGGCAGTATCTCCTATAAGGGGTAAGTAAATATTACTATGAGGAATAACAGATATTGGAAAGAGGAATGGGTAAATGAATTCGCGAAAACACCTCAACATCTCAACAGAGACAGTTCAAATGCCCTTGTACAAAGGGTTTGATGGCAGTGAGATGTTTGCCAAACACCTCACTAACACCTCACTAACACCTCATAGGTTTGAATCTGAATGAACGTGAAGAAAACCTGCCATAATGAGCACGAGACAGAGTAGCTTAAAAATTTAAATCCCCCTTACGTCTGATGACGTAAGGGGGATTTTGTAGCGGGACCCAGGATTGAACTGGGGACCTCATGATTATGAATCATGCGCTCTAACCAGCTGAGCTATCCCGCCAACACAAGGGATGATTCCTTGAAATCGGGTGCAAAGGTAATATAAACTTTTTAATTCACAAAACTTTTTTCAGAAAAAACATTGTATTTCGAATAATTTTTGTATTTTTGCAAAACAGAAACTAACCTCTTAGGATATGCGTAAACACATTCTAAAGAAAGAATACCCGCTTTCAGCGAAGTCTCCCAAGATTGTTTGGGACATGATCAGCAACGCCGCAGGATTGCAGAAATGGCTCGCCGACGTAGTGACAGAGAATGGAAATGAGTGGACGTTCACCTGGGGCCATCCATGGACTGAGCGTGACACCAAAGTCTCGAAAGTCTTGGAGTTTGAGAAATATGATCATATCAAACTAAAATGGGACTATCAGGAGGATGACCCTGATGCCTATTGGGAGATGCGCATCGAGCAAAGCGAATTGACAGGCAACCTGAACCTGCTGATTACGGACTATGCCGACGCTGAGGATCTTGAAGACCTGAGTGGACTCTGGGATGCCAATATGGAGCGACTGCACCGTGTCAGTGGATTCTTACTATAAGACAATGAATTGATAAAAAAACGAAATATTTGCCGTGCTCTGAATTTTTTATGCTAACTTTGCATGCCCATAAAGCATGTTGCTGATGTTTCGGATCAAGAAATTAGACATATTCATCACAAAGCAGTTTGGCCTGCTTTTCATCGGAACGTTCTTCATCTGCCAATTTGTGCTGATGATGCAGTTTCTATGGCGTTATGTCGACGAGTTGATTGGAAAGGGACTCTCATTGGAGGTGATGGCACAATTCTTCTGTTATATGGGACTAATGCTGATGCCTCAAGCTTTCCCTCTCGCCATTCTGCTGAGCTCACTGATCGCTTTCGGAAATTTGGGTGAGAGCTCTGAATTGACTGCCATCAAAGCGGCTGGGATCTCCTTGCTGCAAGCGATGCGTTCCCTGATAGCTATCGTCATCGTGATCTCGTGCATCTCCTTTTATTTCCAAGAGGTAATCGGTCCGAAATCATTCATTGCCTTCCGCCAGTTGTTAATCTCCATGCAACAGAAGAACCCTGAGGTGGAGATACCAGAGGGAATCTTCTACGATGGTATCAGCGGATCGAACATCTATGTCCAGAAGAAAGACATGAATACGGGAGTGCTCTATGGCATCATGATCTACCGTATGAACGGAGGCTATGAAGACGCTGCCGTCATCCTTGCTGACTCAGGAAGGATGCAGACGACTGAGGAGAAAAAACATTTGTTACTGACCCTTTATAGCGGTGAGTGGTTTGAGAACATGCGGTCACAGGATGTGGCAGGATCCGCCAATGTACCCTATCGCCGCGAAACATTCTCCACCAAACGTATCGTCCTCGATTTTGATGGAGACTTCAACATGGCTGACGCTGACTGGATTTCCGGCGATGCCCGTTCGAAGAGTATGGGGAAAATCCTGCATGACCTCGACTCTATCCGTGAATTCAACGACTCCGTGGGACACCAATTCTATAAAGAGGCGAAGCAGACTGCTTTCTACCTTCCCACCATCAGCAAGAAAGACTCCACCAGAATTCTCTCGGAGATACAGAAGGACAGTCTCAACTTTGATTCCCTATATGCCAAACTACCTCCGGAAGCAAAACAGCGTGTGATGAAAGCTGCAGTGAACGAAGCCCAGACAGCTTCTGTCGACTTGGAGTTTAAGGGTGATTATTCCGATGCGCTGAACACTAACGACCGTCTCCATATGATAGAGGCGATTAACAAGGTGACGCTTTCCCTCTCTTGTCTCATTTTCTTTTTCATCGGAGCACCCTTGGGAGCCATTATCCGCAAAGGGGGACTGGGAGTACCCGTCATTATATCCGTCTTAGTGTTTATCGTCTATTATATCCTAGAAAACACTGGCATGAAGATGGCGCGAGACGACAATTGGACAGTATGGTTCGGGAAGATGCTGGGGACCTGTGTACTGACCCCCATTGCCGTATTCTTCACCTATAAGGCAAACAATGATTCTGTTGTCTTCAACATCGACCTCTACAAGCAGATTTTATTCAATATGCTGGGAATCCGTGGAAAACGCCATATTAGTAGAAAAGAGGTCATCATTGAGGATCCAATCTATATGGCAGACGCTTATCATCTGCTACGCATCAATCAGGAGATCGAGCAGTACAGTATGGAGCACCAACTACTGCACTTACCCAACCCCATCAAGGTTTTCTTCCGTCCTGGTGACGACCATACCATCCAGCGTATCAGCGAAGAATTGGAGGAGGTGATAGAGGATCTGTCGAACACCAAGGACAGGGGTGTCCTCACCTACCTCAACCGCTACCCTATCGTAGCAACGCACGCACATACCCGACCTTTCCGCCAGAAATGGTTGAATGTCATCACGGGACTGGTGATTCCCGTTGGCATATTCTTCTACCTGAGGATGTGCCGCTTCCGACTGCGTCTGCGTAAGGACCTGCATACCATCACACAGACCAACCAGTTGATGGTACAGAGAATTGCGGAGTGCTATCCCGGCACCCCGATAACGCTGGAGGAATTGCAGAAAATGCCATTGATTATAGATCTTATTAATAATAAATAATGTGTAACTGCTATCAATAAAGATATGGAGAATTTCAAGCTCAATACCATTGAAGAGGCTTTAGAGGATTTCCGTGAGGGGAAATTCGTTATTGTTGTGGATGACGAGGATCGTGAGAATGAGGGAGACCTCATCTGTGCGGCAGAGAAAATCACACCAGAGATGGTGAACTTCATGCTGAAATACGCAAGAGGGCTACTCTGCGCCCCTATCACCATCAGTCGTAGTCAGGAACTGGACCTACCCCATCAAGTGCAGGACAACACCTCACTGTTGGGTACTCCCTTTACCGTCACCATTGACAAGATCGAGGGATGCACTACGGGAGTCTCCGCCCACGACCGTGCTGCAACTATCCGTGCCCTTGCTGATCCCAGTTCGACTCCCAAGACTTTCGGACGACCAGGACATGTGAACCCGCTCTATGCTCAAGATAATGGCGTGCTACGCCGAAGTGGACATACAGAGGCCGCTATTGACCTCTGCAAACTGTCAGGTCTTTACCCTGCTGGTGCTCTCATGGAGATTATGAATGACGACGGTACCATGGCGCGTATGCCCCAGTTGATGGAATTTGCCCAGAAACACAGCATGAAGATCATCACCATCAAGGACATGATCGCCTACCGCTTGAAGAAGGAGTCACTCATTGAGGTGGGAGAAGAAGTTGATATGCCCACTGATTATGGCCATTTCAAATTGATACCCTTCCGACAAGTTAGCAACGGATTAGAGCATATAGCACTTATCAAAGGAGAATGGAAAGAGGAAGAACCTATCCTCGTCCGTGTCCATTCCTCTTGTATGACAGGCGACATCCTCGGGTCGAAGCGCTGTGATTGCGGGGAACAACTCCATAAGGCAATGCAGGCCATCGAGAAAGAAGGTAAGGGAGTGCTCATATATATGCAACAGGAGGGACGCGGTATCGGACTGATGAACAAAATCGCCGCCTATAAGTTACAAGAAGAAGGACTAGACACAGTGGATGCCAATGTACACCTGGGGTTCAAGCCTGACGAGCGCGACTACGGCTGTGGTGCACAGATGCTCCGTCATTTAGGTGTCCATAAAATGCGCTTGTTGACAAACAACCCCGTCAAACGGGTTGGGCTGGAAGCTTACGGACTGGAGATTGTCGAAAATGTCCCCATAGAGGTCACTCCCAATCCTTATAACCTGCGTTACTTAGAAACCAAGAAAAACCGCATGGGACATATCCTTCACCTGAAATAGTGTCAGTTTTTTGATGGTTTAAGTTAAAAAATGGTATATTTCTTTCTTCAAAAAGAATAAAATGATTACTTTTGCAACTAATTATAAAACACCAACAAACAAATATGGCACAATTATCTGATCGCTTACAGCGCCTGGCACCTTCTGCCACGCTGGCAATGTCACAGAAAAGTTCAGAAATGAAAGCACAGGGCATCGACGTCATTAACATGAGTGTCGGAGAGCCCGACTTCAACACCCCCGATCATATCAAGCAAGCCGCTAAGTTAGCGATTGACGAGAATTACTCGCGCTACTCACCAGTTCCTGGCTATCCTGACCTTCGTCAAGCCATTGCCCGCAAATTGGAACGTGAGAACCATTTGCATTATCAGCCAGCAGAAATTCTGGTATCCAACGGTGCCAAGCAGAGCGTGTGCAACACCGTTATGGCACTGGTCAACCCAGGCGACGAGGTCATCATCCCTGCTCCTTATTGGGTCAGCTACCCACAGATGGTACTTTTGGCGGGAGGGAAACCCGTCATTGTAGAAGCAGGCTTCGAACAGAACTTCAAAATGACTCCAGAGCAATTGGAGGCTGCCATCACACCCAAGACCCGCCTATTAATCCTCTGTTCACCCAGCAACCCTACTGGCAGTGTATATAACAAAGAAGAACTGGCGGGACTTGCCAATGTCATCAAACACCATGACGATCTTTTTGTCCTTGCCGACGAAATTTACGAGCATATCAATTACGTAGGGAAACACGAGAGCATCGCTCAGTTTGAGGGAATGAAGGAACGCAGCATCATCGTCAATGGAGTCAGCAAGGCTTATGCCATGACAGGTTGGCGTATCGGCTACATTGCTGCCCCCGAGTGGATTGTCAAAGGATGTAACAAACTGCAAGGACAATACACAAGTGGTCCCTGTTCTGTTAGTCAGAAAGCCGCCGAGTTTGCCTACACCTCCAGTCAGGAATGTGTAGAGGAGATGCGTAAAGCCTTTGAGCGTCGCCGTGACTTGATTGTCAAACTCGCCAAGGAGATTCCTGGCTTGGAAGTCAATGTCCCCGAAGGAGCCTTCTACCTATTTCCTAAATGTAGCAGTTTTTATGGTAAGAGTGATGGCGAGAAAACCATCAATAATTCCACCGATCTGGCACTCTACCTTCTAGAGAAAGGTCACGTGGCAACTGTTGGAGGAGATGCTTTTGGAGATCCCGAGTGTTTCCGTATGAGCTATGCCACAAGTGATGATAACATCATTGAGGCGATGCGTCGTATCAAAGAAGTATTGGAACAACTTCATTGAAAAATTGACGAATATCAAGTTAAAAGTTCTTAAATAGGTCGTTTAACCGAGGTAAATTGTTATCTTTGCCAAATGATAGGCGCATGAAAATGCACCGTCTGCGACCTTAAAAAAGGCAAAACGCAATAAATCAGAAAGATATATTATAATTTAATTCATTTAATAACTAAAATTTAAACTTTCAAAATTATGGCAACTACACAAAAGGCTGCAGCCCCAGCCAAGAAATCGGGCTTCCAAGGTGTTAAAGCTGCGTGGATTATTCTCGCTATTTGCTGCGCTGCAGGTTATGGCGTATGGTATTTCGTAATGGGTAACCCCGACAACTTCGTTGGTGGCGACCGTGCTGGACACCCCGCAAACCTGTTAGGTACAGTTTATAAAGGAGGTTTCGTAGTAGGTCTGATCCTGACACTGCTCTTCACCGTTATCTGCTTGGGCATCGAGCGTTTCTTCGCCATCAAGAGTGCTTCTGGTAAGATCAACCTCGCCAAGTTCACAGCTCAGGTTAAGGATCTCATCAAGGCTCAGAAGTTTGCTGAGGCTGACGCTCTCTGCGACAAGATGCAGGGTTCTGTAGCTAACGTTGTAAAGGCTTCCATCAGCATGTACCAGTCAGTTGAAGGCGACACTACTTTGAAGAAGGCCGCTAAGATTGCAAAGATCCAGCAGGCTCACGAGGAGGCTACTCAGCTGGAGATGCCTACTCTTCAGATGAACATGCCTATGGTTGCTACCATCGTATCTCTGGGTACTCTGACCGCTCTGTTCGGAACTGTGCTCGGTATGATCGGATCTTTCCAGGCTCTGTCTGCTGGTGGTGGTGCTGACTCTATGGCTCTGTCTGCCGGTATTTCTGAGGCCCTTGTGAACACAGCATCTGGTATTTTGACCTCTTGGGTTGCTACCGTTGTTTACAACTTCTTCTCTAACAAGATCGACAAGCTGACTTACGCTCTCGACGAGATTGGTTTCACCATCGCAGCTACATACGATTCTAACCACAACGAGGCTTAATTTTTACCATTTAAAACTTAAAAAAACAGTTTTAGTATGGCTAAAATTAAGATACAGAAAAAAGACATCTGGATTGACATGACGCCTATGTCAGACGTGATGACACTGCTTCTGTGTTTCTTCATGTTGACCTCAACATTCCTGACCCCAGAGCCGGTACAGGTTACTGCGCCAAACTCTGTGTCAGAGTTGAAGATTCCCGAGCAGGACGTTCTGAACATTTTGGTAACCCCAGAGGGTCGTGTCTACTGCGGTACAGAAAACAAGAACAACATGCAGGCGATGCTGGACATCATGACCGACAAGTTTGGCGTTCAGCTCAATCCAAATCAGATTAAGCACTTCCGCGAGGATGCTATGGTTGGTGCCAGCATGTCGCAAATGGCAGCGTACCTCAACCTCGAGCCTGAGAAAATGGCAGAGGAAGTCCAGAAGCTCGGTCTTCCACTTGACAGTATCAAGGGAGGTAAGAGCGAGTTCCAGGAGTGGGTCTCTGCGGCCCGCGAAGCAAATCCTGACATCAAACTCGCTATCAAGTGCGACTCAAAGACTCCTTATGCATCTATTAAGAAGTTGATGTCAGAGCTACAAGACATGAACGAGAACCGTTTCCAGCTCATTACGAATCTCGATGTTAAACGTTTAAACGACTAGTATTATGGCAAAAAAGAATCTATCCAAGCAGAAGAAGATGGATACCCGCGTGAACTTCACGCCAATGGTAGACATGATGATGCTTTTGATCACGTTCTTCATGCTGTGTACTACACTGGCTAAGCCGCAGGCTATGCAGTTGACCATGCCGTCAAACGATGACACGAAGAATCTGAATGAAGAACAGAAGCAGGTTACAAAGGCTTCTCACACCATTACTCTTTACCTTGGCTCTAATGACAAGGTATGGTATATTGCCGGTCTGCCCAATTACGATGATCCTTCATGCGTAAAGGAGACCACCTATGGCAAGGATGGTATTGAGAAGGTTCTCAATGAGCATACCACCGAGGAAGGTATCAACCCTATTGCCAAAATAAAGATGGCAAAGAAGGAACTTGATGCCAAGAAGAATGAGTATAACTCAAAGATGACTGACGAGCAGTATCAGGAAGCTCTCAAAAAGTTGAAGAAGGGTGAACTCCCCAATGGCGAGAAGGTTCCTACGATGACCGTCATTATCCGTCCTCTAAACACTGCTACCTATGAGAACATGGTAGCAGCCCTCGACGAGATGCTGATAAGCAATGTTGATAAGTATGTCATTGACAATGTCGACAAGATGAGTGACGATGACAAGGCACTCATCCAGAAGGCTGGTGTCAAGTGATTAACCCCTAAAATGCAAAAAGAACTATGGCAAAAATAGATCTTATAGACAATGGCTGGGTTGACCTCGTATTCGAAGGTAAAAACCAAGCATATGGAGCTTATCAACTGCGTAAGAATACTGGTACTCGTAACCTGAAGGCTCTTATCACGATGTTCGTTGGTTTTGCAATTATTGCAGCCATCGTTATCGCCAAAGTCTCTATTGAGAACTACATTGCATCGCAGAATGCTGCCATTGAGGCAGATGTAGAGCTCCAGAGTCTTGCTGAGAAAAAAGAGGCTAAGGTTGAGAAGAAAGACGAGCCGGAAGTTGAGAAAGTTGAGATTGAGCGCGTCAAGAGCTCTGTAGCTTTCACCGTTCCTGAGATTAAGAAGGATAATGAGGTGAAGGAAGAGCAGGAGATGAAGTCACAGGAAGAACTTCAGGAGACCAATACCGCTATCGGTGCCTTCAACGTTGAGGGTAATGACGAAACTGCTGGTGAGGTATTGAAAGCCAAGGAAGTTATTGCAGAGCCAGAGCCGCCAAAGGTGGAGGAGACCAAAGTCTTCGACGTGGTAGAGCAGATGCCATCGTTCCCCGGTGGACAGGGTGCCTTGATGTCATGGCTTGGCAGCAACATCAAGTATCCTGTAGTAGCTGAGGAGAATGGTGTACAGGGTCGCGTCGTTTGTACCTTTGTGGTGGAGCGCGATGGTTCTATCACAGACGTGAAAGTCGTCCGTGGTGTTGACCCCTCTTTGGACAAAGAGGCTGTGCGTGTGCTCAAGGCTATGCCTAAATGGATTCCTGGTAAGCAGAACGGTTCAGCTGTACGTGTTAAGTACACTGTTCCCGTAACCTTCAGACTTCAGTAATCTATGACAAAGAGCTTATTCAACAAACTCGTTGGATTAACACTTATCTTAGGCTTGCTCCCATCATGTGGGAGCAAGCCTAATCCTGAAAAGGAGGAAGCATATCTGAAGGCCGCTGAAAAAATCGTGGCAGATGAGAGTTTCTATCCTATTCTAGACGAAGAGCTCTTCTATTTCAACAGCCAGCGTTTAGACACGATTGGTGTAGAATATATGAACGAGCAGGACGCCGTTGCAAAACTGATGAAACAAGAGACATGGCTTGCTTTCACCACCCGTGACTTCACTGCGAAGGAGAAGAAGAGTCTGCAAGACCAGAAGTTCCTGCCCCGTGCGATTCCCATCGCCTACGACGGTCTCTCTATTATCGTCAACAATTCCAATCCCGACAGTTGCATTACCATTAAGGATTTTGCACGTGTACTTCGTGGAGAGGTAACCCAATGGGGCGAAATCTATCCCAGTTCCAAATTGGGAGCTATTGATGTCGTTTTCGACAATCCATTATCCAGTACGGTTCGCTGGTGTGTGGACTCCATCCTTGGAGGGAAAGAGTTCACCAATCCCAACATCGGAGCCGTCAAGACCAGTGCAGCAGTAATCGATTATGTGGAGAACCACAAGAATTCCCTCGGTATTATCGGTTCTAACTGGTTGAATGACAAGCGTGATACCACGAATGTCACCTTTAAAAAGAACATAACAGTGATGGGGGTCTCAAAACTTGACTCAGCCACCAAGGCAAACAGTTGGAAGCCCTATCAATATTATTTATATAATGGCAATTACCCATTACGTCGCACCATCTATGCGTTATTAAATGATACCCGTAATGGGACTCCGTCAGCCTTTGCACATTACTGTCAGCTACCCAAGGGACAAATGATTATCCTCCGTTCAGGTCTCTTGCCTCGTACAGCAAATATGAATGTCCGACAGGTTATTGTCAATAAAGAATAAACCAAATGGGCGTATTCACGTCATAATGATAGAGAAAAGAATTTAGAAGTTTAACTTTAATAAAAAAAGAATTATGAAAGCAATTAAATACCTCGTGATGGGAGCGCTGATGATAGGATTCGGCACTCCAGTGATGGCACAGGACGGTTCCAAGGCCGACGTTGATGCCGTAAAAAAGATTATTAGTAGTAAACCCGCTGATCTCGACAAGCAGATGAAGCCTTTCTACAAGGCAAACAGGAAGAATCCAGAGAACTTGCTCGCCATAGGTCGTGCGTTCTATGAGGCAAAAGATACTGCACGTGCCCATGAATATGCTCAGTTTGCACTGGATGCCTCCAAGAACAAATACGCACCTGCTTATGTGCTGCTGGGAGACATCGCTGCCCTTGCAGACGATGGTGGTGGTGCTGCCGCATATTACGACAATGCCATTTACTATGATAAGAAACTTGCCGAGGCATATCGTAAATATGCCATGGTTTACCGTAAGATTGACCCCAAAGGTGCCGCTCAGAAGCTCGATGAGTTAAAAGCAAATTGTCCTGAAGTGAATGTTGATGCTATCAAGGGACACATTTTCATGGTTGCTGGCGACGAGAAGAATGCCTACAACGAGTTTAAGAAAGTGCCCATCGACCAGTTGGACAAGAGCTATCTGAATGAGTTCGCCCGTGCCAGCTATTTCCAGGGTCACTTTGAGGATGCGTTGGCAGCCTGTGAGCAGGGTCTGAAAGACAAGCCTCGCAATGCCACCTTTACCCGTCTTGCCATGTTCAGCAACTATGAGTTGAAGAACTACGAAGCCGCCAAGGGGTATATCCACAGATATTTCAATGAGACTGATAGTGCCAAGTTCTCTGAGTACGACCACTATTATTCCGCTTTGATTTATGACGCTTTAGGCGAACAGCAGAATGCGTTCAGCGAATATGACAAAGCTCTTGTTCTGGTCAACGACTCTTCTATGATTAAGAAATGGGCTATTCTAAAGACCCTCTCTGACGCCTACCTGAAGAACAAAGACTATACCAAGGCTACCGATTATTACAAGCAGATGCTTGCCGCCAAGAAAGACCTGACCTACGATGATGAAGAAGGACTTGCCAATATTTACACGAAGGAAGGTGATGCCTCTGCAGATCCCGCCAAGAAGATAGAGATGATCAAGAAGGCTGACGAGGTCTATGCTGCACTCATCCAGAAATATCCGACTCAGGAGGTTTATTCCACCTATATGCGTGCCAACCTCAACAACAAGCTCGACAATAATATGGAGAAAGCACTTGCCAAGCCTTATTATGAGAAGCTAGCCTCCTTGCTGAGTGGGCGTAACGACCGTACTAAAGGTCAAGACACCATGCTGAAGACTGCCTATCACTATCTGATGTTCAACGCATACATTAATAAGAATGTGGATGGTGCAAAGGCATTCGCAGAGAAGATCCTCCAGATTGACCCAGAATATAAGGCTGCACTGGAGATTCAGGCATTGAAATAAACATCACTATAAAAAAGGAGCGCAAGTATTGGCTTGCGCCCCTTTTTTCATTCAACAAACATGAATCTGAGGAAACTCACACTATTTGTATTTGGGATTTGGGGTGTAATGAGTATCACATTGACATCCTGTCAATCCCATGACAAGCAAGTTTCCAATAGAAGTACCCTTAAGAGCGAGCAAGACTCCATCATCCAAGCTTTAATTGACAAGGATATGGATAGCGCCCTCCTCTTGATAGACAGTCTCAAGGACCAACATTTCCTACCAGAGTATAAAGCCAACTACTTCCGGGGACAGATTCATTATAGATTAGGACAAGAACTCACTGCTGAGCTCTATTACAAGAGGGCACTTACCACTAACGAGCTATATAAGGAGCGTCCCTCACTCTACTATTTCGTGTCCGATCAACTTTCAACTATCCTCACTGTCAAAGGTGACCAGGATGGTGCCGTCAAGACAGCAACAGAAGCCTATTCCATTGTCCAGAAAGACACCACACAAGAAGGACAGTATTGGTCAGCTATCCTACTCCATGACATCGGATATAGTGAGATGCAACTGGGGCATTACCAAGAAGCCAAAAAGAATTTCACACAAGCATGGGAAACCCTTAAGGAGATTGCCAACAGAAGACCTACGTTCGACAATCTCTATACCTGGGCAAGAATCACTTATAATATCATTGATGCCTATACAAGTACCGAACAGTTTGTGGAGGCAAAAGAGTGGTTACCACAAGCCGAGGAAGCCATCAATCATTTGTCTGTCTCTCCAGAGTGTCCTGCAACTACCGCAGAAGAATTCTCCGCAGGTCTTGACACCCATAAAGCCCTTGTATATGTAAAGACAGGACAGCGCGCTGATGCCCGACAGGCATACCAGCGTTTTATAGGTACCAACTATTCTAAAACCAGCCAAGGACTTATTGAGCATTATGAATACCTCCAACTTGCCGAGCGATGGGACGATTTAGCACTACTGATTCCTAAAGTCGACTCCGTTATCCAGTCATGGGATATCCCCCTGTCATTATATTATCTGAAATCCTACCTTACCCCTTACCTGAAAGCATATATCAAGACCGGACATTCGGAACAAGCTCTCCAAATGGCAGAACGAGTCGTCAACTCCATCGACTCCATCTATACCTATGAGCAACTACATAATGCAGCAGAGTTAGCTATCATGTATGAGACACAAGAGAAGGAAAAACAGATTTCCGAGCAACAGTCAATGCTGAAATATCAACGTTATATCGCGGTATTCATCGCTATTCTGCTCATTCTTATCTCTTTTGTCATCATCACCCTGCTCCGTCTCCGCAATGCCAAAAAGTTGTCAGACAAGAATAAGGAGTTGCAACAGAAAAACAAAGAGCTAACCAATGCCAACGCTCGTGCGGAAGAATCATCACGCATGAAGACAGACTTTATCCAACAGATTTCCCATGAGATCCGCACTCCCCTAAACGTCCTCAGTGGTTTCACACAGGTCTTAACTTCGACAGATTCTGAATTGTCACAAGAGGAGCGCAAGGATATCAACGAGCGTATCACCAAGAACACAAACCGGATTATCGAACTGGTCAACAAAATGCTGGAACTCTCTGATATGCACAGCAAGAGTATCATCGAACGTTCCGATAAAATGACCACCGTTCATATTGCCACTCAGGCAGTAGAAAAGTCAGACATTCCCAATGCCAAACATGTCACTTTCCATCTGGAATACAATCCCTCCGTTGAAAAGATCATACGCACCAATTTCCAAGCTGCTTCCCGTGCCCTCGCATTGCTATTGAACAATGCTGTCAAGTTTACTAAACAAGGGAGTATTGAGCTAAGTATCACCCTCGACACAAAAAACCATATGGTAGTCTATACGGTTACAGATACGGGTATCGGCATCCCACCATACGAGGCAGAGCATATCTTCGAAGAGTTCTTCCAACTGGATCCCTACTACGAAGGAACGGGTATCGGACTCAGTGTAGCCCGCAGTATTGCCCTTCGTCTGGGTGGTAACATTTACCTTGACACCAGTTATCAAGGAGGTGCACGCTTCGTTTTCACCATTCCCGACGAGGCATAAAAAAAGGCTTTCCTTATGGGAAAGCCCTATGTTCTTACTAACATTGCCTTGCTTTATGCAGGAAGGCTGATAGCCTCTGACGGACAAACGTCAGCACATGTGCCGCACTCTGTGCAAACATCAGGGTTGATAGAATACTTATCGCCCTCAGAGATAGCTCCTGCGGGGCACTCATCGATACATGTTCCACATGCGATGCAGTCGTCACCAATTACGTATGCCATAATTCTTTTCGTTTAAAAAGTTAATACTAAATACTCATTATTTATGATGCAAAGATAGGAATATTTTTCGATATATACCTAACTATGGGTAGAATATTTTCATAATTTATACGACGTCGAAATAATAAAGGGCTTTCTTCCTACGTTATATTTAATGTGAATAAGAAACGGTTTATACTCCTGATGCTGCTGTTTGTCGGTGTTTTTTACGCACAAGCCCAACAGCGTCGTGTACAGCACAAGCCCTACATCGACTTGCGCCCTTTGCATTTCGGTATCGTAGTAGGCACCCACTTGCAAGACATTGAGTTTGAGAACGTTGGTTTACAGACAATTGTCGACGAGGAGGGGAATGTCAACGATTACCTGATTATGACAGATGCAGATAAGTGGAATCCTGGTTTCTCCGTAGGTGTTCTTGCGGAATTACGCCTTCATGAGAACTTCGCTTTACGTTTCTCACCATCCATGCATTTTGGTGCCAAGCATCTCAGTTTCATCAACATGACCGATTTGGATGAGGAAGGTAATCCCCATAAAGTAACACAAGACCTTAAAAACACATATGTCGGATTACCTGTTAACATTAAGTTCAGTGCTCCCCGCTTCAACAACTACCGTCCTTTCATCTCTGCCGGTATCAGTGGGATGATCAACCTCACAGGTGGTGATGACGACTATATCGCCTTGAAACGTTTCTCATCGATGATAGAGGTAGGTATTGGTTGTGATTTCTACTTACCTTTCTTCAAACTCATTCCTGAGCTGAAGTTCTGCTATGGTTTGGGAAACAGTCTCAACACCAACCATATCAATGAGTTGCGCGACGCCAACAAACGAGCCTATGCGGGTAGTGTCAGCAGTGCACAATCGAAAATGATTATGCTCTCTTTCTATTTCGAGTAAAGCGTCAAACGCCTACTTTTTTATTAAGTTTAGGATCATCTTTCCCACGAAAATCGCATGTTTCCCGTTCTGGTCGACAGGTACTTGTTTGCCATCCATATCAGTCAGATACTCTAACTTCTTAAAATAAGTATGAGTATGTCCTCCTAAGACAAGGTCAATATAACGACTGCGAGGAATCATATATTGGTCGTCCTCCCCACGGTTACTGTTCCATCCCAGATGAGAGAGACAGATGACCACATCACATTTCTTTTCCTTCTTCAGCATCGTTGCCGTCTTCAAGGCGGTTTCCCCCGGATCCAGATACTTCACACCTACGCAATTCCTGGCGGAGACTAGTCCTTCCAACTTGGGGGACACCCCGAACACCCCGATTCTCAATCCGTTACGTTTTATGATGACATAAGGTTTCACCAATCCCTCACAAGGGGTTCCCGTAAAATCATAATTGGCACAGACGATGGGGAATGTGGCTAGACGGAACACACGAGCCATTTCCTCTACCCCGAAATCGAACTCATGATTACCTATGGTCACAGCATCATACCCCATCCGGTTCATCATTCCGATCTCGACCTCACCTTTGAAAAAGGTATAATAGGAAGACCCCTGAAAGAAATCACCACTGTCAAACAACAAAAGGTCCGGACATTTCTCCCGCTCTTCTTTCAGCATTTCGATACAACGCAAGGCACCTGCCCTACCTGCCTTCATCGTGTCAGGCAGTTGACTGTTGATGGGGACAATCGTACTATGGATGTCGTTGGTATGCAGGACAACCAACTGTTTCTGTTTTTGACCCGAAACCGTTAGAGGTAATATAAGTAAAATAAAAAAGAGAATATGTACACGCCTCATACTTGAAATCTTAAGTTATCTATTGTTCTACGACTCTTCCTTCCATTTGCGAATCCACCAGCTTACCCTGTCGGTCCAGCTCACGGAAATAGTTCATGATGACAAAACGACTGTTGTTCTCATCCGACGGAGGAGAATTGACATCCTTCGCCTTGTGGAATGCCGACATCTTGTCCGTTCCATCCAACAGGTAGTCAATGGTGGCAATCCGATAGTCACGTTGAGGATCAACAACTTGTCCGTTGATGGTGGCACTTACCAGTTTGCCGTCCTTTGTGATTACCATCCTGACGGCATGACTGACGCCCTCGCCACCTACGGATGCCATTTCTGAGAACAGCCCCAACACGTCAGCACCAGAAAGCGTGGCAAAAGCTATTTTATTCTCAAAGGGAGCTATATCCAACACATCTCCATAGGTTACCGCACCCGCCGGTAAGTCCGCACGGATACCTCCCATATTATAAACACCGAAGTCGACATGCTCCCCATAGTCCTTTGCCGCCCACACCATGATGTCAGCAAGCAAATTTGACAACTCACTCTCAGGACGCTGGACATGCAGAGACCTTGCCATATGCCCCACCACCGGACTTGTAATACTGTCAATCACATGTCTATAGGTATCCAAGAACCTCGATGCCTCCATATCGTAATGCGAGTCATAGCGTGCGTCCACCAAGATACGGGAGCGTTCGACGTTAACCACCTGATAGCTGCTCTTGCATGATACCATCACCACAGCTATCACTGTCAAAACACATAAATTCCTAGTCATTGTCTTATTTTATATGGGCAAAGGTACAAAAAAAAAGTGTTTCAAGCAAACTTTTCTCTTTCTACTTCCCACTTTTGTGTACGAAACTGTAACTTCGCTTAAAAGACTCATGTTCGAAAAAAATGCAAATAAATCAAATTTTATTTTGTAGTTTGCTTACTTATTCGTACCTTTGCACCCGCTTTCCGCGTAATCGCTGTCAGGAAGTAACGAGTTGCCTGTTATGTTGCGTAGGAACGATACAACAATTTAATAAGAAAAGAAATGGATCTAATTAAAGTTGCTGAAGAAGCATTTGCAACCGGCAAGCAGTTCCCAGAGTTCAAAGCTGGTGACACCATCACTGTCGCTTACAAAATTATCGAGGGTTCCAAGGAGCGTATCCAGCTCTATCGTGGCGTAGTCATCAAGATCTGCGGTCATGGTGAGAAGAAACGCTTCACTGTTCGCAAGATGTCTGGTACCGTAGGTGTAGAACGTATCTTCCCTATCGAGTCTCCGAACATCGACTCCATTGAGGTGAACAAGGTTGGTAAGGTTCGTCGCGCTAAGCTTTACTATCTGCGCAAACTTACTGGTAAGGCTGCCCGTATCAAGGAGAAGCGCCACAACGTGGGTGAGTAATCCCATCGACCTGCACAACATAAAAAGAGACATTCCCCGTGGATGTCTCTTTTTATTTCTTGACTTTCTCCCCTACCTCGTAGTTCGACTCTCCATCATCCTCACCATGCAGGGCTTCCTGAAACGACTCCCAGTCCTGGAAGCCAGCCAACAACGAGAGCCTGTCAAGCGTCTTCCTGTTGGGCTTCCTCAACAGTTCGTGCTCCACAGCCTCCAGCAATTTACGTAATGCGCGTCTCTTTTTCTCCATCGTCATCTGTTCCGTTAGTCCCTGCAAAGGTAGTGCAAAATTTCGATTTAGTGAAGAGAATGCTAATTTATTTGATTCAATCCCTCATTCCGATACCTCCGATCACCATTAAAGATGTCTTCCGTAGGGGTAACAGATTACGGGTGATGGGGTATTAGGTACGCCCTTCGAGGGAGTTAGAAGCATCCTTTCAACCGTTCGGCTATAGCCAAACGACTGAACGGCTCCAGCCAAACAACTGAACGCCTATAGCCGTTTTCAAACCGCTCAAACAATAGTCGTTGTCTCAAAATGTCGTCTGGTAGGGGGATGGTAGCAGGGTTGTAGCACGATTGTAGCAGGATAAATCCTGATCGTGCTACAGGCTCCGCCCTTTATTTATCAGCATTTCAGCCACATTGTAGCAGGGATAGCAGGATTATTTTGTTTTTACACATAAAGACAATAAAACGACTGGCAAAAACGTTGCTCTGCCAGTCGCCATAATTATAAATGTGGATCAAACAGAACCACAATTCTCTTTCTTTATGATATATCTCTATTTCAAATATTGCTGAATATCAAAATCTCTAAAAGAATCTTTTCGTGCATAGAGTGGATGTCGAGGGTTTCCAAGCCCTGTCAGATTTCCTATTTGTTTCCATTGTGGCGAATGTGGTTGTAAGATATCAGGTTTTGTTTCGTTTGCTGTACTTGGATTGACACCGATTACATATAAGATGCGTTTGCCTTCTTTTTTCAGAAGATAACGGACGGTGTTCGCATCTCCTTTCATTAGAATGTTTTTGCCTATAAGCTCAAAATAAATCATAGCCAATCCATGTACCAACTATATCATAATTACTACCATCATTATCACTTTTGCTATTACTCTCATCTTTACTACATGAAACAAATCCAACATTTAGTACAATGCCGAGATGGGGTATTTTCGTTATTTATGCCAATCATACGAAAAGGTTGGAAAGAGAATCATTTTCTCAATTATATTTGTGTAATTCAGTAGAAATTATTATCTTTGCCTATGAATAGTAAATAGTTAAGACATGAAAGACTATAGGAACGACTATCAGGAAGATGACCCACAGATGTGACAAGTATTATGTTACCCTGCAAGACGGAAGTATCTATCGTCATGAATCTAAAAAGTATTGAAAGGAGAACTTAAAAGAAATAACCATAATTAAATGATATGAATAAAACACGCCACATTATTATATTAATGTTTGTAATGATTTACACAGGAGTCTGTGGTCAGACAGTACGCAAGAATACTACCACGACTAAACACACTGTGACGCATACAACAACTACTAACAGGCAGTCATCCACCGTTAGCCTGCAATCCTTGGCGGCAACCCAACCATTTATTTTCCAACAAATAAAAATGCGCGTCACAGCCAAGAGTTTCAAAGAGACCCTTATCCGTCAAGGCTATGAGTTCGATTGCGGTAATCTTAAAGATGACTATCCTTTCCTGACATTCAACCTAAAGCGTGGTGAACACAATATAACGTTGATGGTTCATTCCACATATCAGGGAAAATATGTCTATCGGATCTACTATACAGAAAATGGGTTCAAGTCAAAATCAGAGGCCAATATGCGCATCAAAACCCTGACTAATCAAGCTCGCAACGACAATGGTATAAAGATGGGGAAATGTCCACACAATGATAATATATGGGTCTGGAAGAACGGAGAATTTTCCGCAACAATAACCGAAGGACTTGTAGGCGAATATGGCATTCTGCTCTCTTATCTTGATACATACTCCTTCTTGTTGGTCAATCAGGAAGCCAAAACGCACAAAGGAAATAAAAAACACTATGATCCCATTGATGTGGTTGCATGGGGTGAGGAAATAATGGACATCAATGATAAAGACCGTGTTCAATCTTTCTTGGAGAAGAATGGTTTCCATTACCAATGGGCTGACGAGAATAATGCAAAATTCCAGATGAAAACCGAGTCGTGCGATTTTGTAGATTGCAAAGTTTATCCTTTTGATAAGAAAATACCCAATTCTAACATACGTGCCACTATGTTTACCTTAAACAAAGTTTATGTACAAGATTTTCCTTCACTTCTGAAAAAACATGGATATGTAGCCGTTCCTGGAAAGGACGATGAGTGGCAGAAAGGTAACAGACGGTTACGTAAAGGAAGTGCTCTCTGTTTTTTTGAAGGAGAAAACGACGGTATGATTGTTGAAGAAGGAAGCATTGACTATCTATTTTATTTTCTATCACAAGAAAAGCCACAGCCTAAGGAACAAGAGAAAACAGAGACACCCATCCCAGACAGGAAACCTGTTCCACCAACACCAGGTGGAGTTGTAGAAGATGGTGTTGCCTGGAATCCAACTCTGATACAACTATGTGACTACGTCCTAAGGAACAATGATACAGAACAAATTCAAAGTGAGCTAACAAAGATTGGAGGCTTTAGACTGTCAAAAGAGTTATTTGGGTCAGGTATGGAAGGCTTTAATGGCAAGTATTCCAATTGTGACATATATGTGAAAAGCAAGAGTAAAAAGTCAAAGGAACTCAAAATCCTCAAGGTTACTATACGAAAGAGATCGGTTTCCAATATTCAAGAGGAACTGGAGAAATTGGGATATAAGACCGCACCACGGAAAAAGACTGATTTGGAGAGTTTCCACTATTACTATTATGAGCAAGGAAGCAAAAAAGTAGAACTGGAGGAAGTCACCTCTCACGAATATGAGGTAGTACATTGCACTTTTACTATAGAAGAGGAAAGGAAATAAAAAGTATACTAAATAATATATAAATAATTATGAAAAAGATTCTGCTTATGTGTCTGACAATGCTGTTAATTTCACAGACAATTGTTTTAGGACAGACACACCGTACAAAAAAAAGAGTGGTTAAAAAGACAACGACAACATCCTCCCAATTGAACAAAGGGAAGAAGCGTCCGACTTCAATGGATACACTTTTTGAAAGATTTGCGCAAACGGGGCAGAATCCTTTTGGGGCATTACCCTCATTGATAGCTGACTATCAGATGCCTATTTGGAATGCCTACGAAGGATCCACAGGGCAGAACAAACTATACGCAGGAAGACCTTACGGAGAACTTTGTGCAGAATATATCTCTAAATCAAAGGAACTTCAGAATCATTTCCCTGGTGCTGTTATATCTACTACCACAGATGCTGATTTAGGTTTGAAGTTAGCGGAGGAATTCCATGTTGTCGGGTTCACAGCCAGTGGTACGGCTGGAGCTTATGCAGGTATTTATGAGAAAGTATCTATCAGAGCAAAAGTAGCGTATGACAATCTGCCTCATCGCAGTAATTTAGCGTTGGTAGTTTACTCTGGAGACGAACGTGAGTATTGGGGATTGGAGAATCTGGATGCATATTATTATAATCATTCAGAAGGCTATCTAACTTTTTTTGTAAAAATTAGCGCATGTAACTCTTATATTATGTCACACATCCATCATATTCTTCTTACTAGCACTCAATCAGAGGCCTATAAAAAAGCGAACTCCAAACGTATTTCTATGGAAGCCGATTTTTCTACAAAATACATGCCGAGAATGTATTAATAAATTCCCGATCTATTACCCTGCCTTGATCATATCATACGCCAATCGCTCATCGCCATTGGCAAGATAAATAATGCCACAATAGGAAAAACCATATTTCACTATGTTATGACGCATGATGTGGTTGTCTCTATGGGTGTCGATGCGGATATACCGCTCTTGGGTAAAGCAATAGTCCATGATACTCCTGAATACGCCATGAGCCTCTGGCACACTGGCAATCCTATGGATGACATGATAAGACGTCGTGTCATTGGTCCATTTCCCATTATATATATTAAAATAGGTGGGATCTGGAGAGGGAAGGAAAGCAAAATAGCCGACAACCACACCGTCATCCTCTATCACGAAACTACCGAGACGCTCCACGTCAGCCTTGACAATCTCCAATGAGGGATATCCTTCACCCCACTGACTCATATTCCCCGAGGCACGCATTATACCCTTAGCGGCAGAGAACACCTTCATGATGCGCTCTGCGTCATCAGGCAGCCTTGTCTCACGTATGATCCGTTTCTTTTGTGTCATTATTATCTAAGCTTTGGCTATAACACCTATCCAACGAGTCCGAATGATTCGAGAACTACGATCCATATTTTTCTGATTAAACTGCCGCAAAGATAGTCAATTTTCTAGAATTATGCGTATCTTTGCAGATGATTTAAAATAAAGTTGTACCTTTGTACCCAGTAACAAATAGTATTAATAGAATGAAAGAACTACAGCTGAAGTACGGATGTAATCCGAACCAAAAGCCCTCACGCATCTTCATGACAGAGGGAGAGTTACCTATTGAAGTGATTAACGGTCGTCCTGGATATATCAATTTCCTCGATGCCTTCAACGCCTGGCAGCTGGTGAAGGAGCTGAAGGCGGCTACTGGCCTGCCTGCCGCAGCCTCGTTCAAGCACGTATCACCAGCTGGTGCCGCTGTCGGACTGCCTTTGAGTGACACCTTGAAACGCATCTATTTCGTGGATGACGTAAAAGGACTCGACGACTCCCCCATTGCCTGTGCCTATGCCAGAGCCCGTGGCGCCGACCGCATGTCATCGTATGGTGATTTCGTAGCACTCTCTGACACTTGTGACGCAACGACAGCATTGTTGTTGAAGCGCGAAGTGAGCGATGGTGTTATTGCTCCTGACTATACTGCCGAAGCTATTGAGATACTGAAAGACAAGCGCAAGGGTACGTATAATGTGATTAAGATTGACCCCACCTACCAGCCTGAGCCTGTAGAGCGCAAACAAGTATTCGGCATAACCTTCGAGCAGGGACGTAACGAGATCAAACTCGATGACCCCGCCCTGTTTGAGAACATCCCCACACAGAACAAGACATTCACCGCAGAGGCAAAGCGCGACCTGATTATCGCACTGATCACTTTAAAGTATACCCAGTCTAACTCCGTCTGCTATGTGAAGGACGGACAGGCTATCGGTATCGGTGCTGGTCAGCAGAGCCGCATCCACTGCACCCGTCTGGCAGGAAACAAAGCAGATATCTGGTGGTTACGACAGCATCCGAAAGTGATGAGCCTGCCTTTCAAGGAGGGTATCCGTCGTGCTGACAGAGACAATACCATTGATGTATATATCTCAGAGGACGAGCACGACGATGTATTGCGCGATGGAGCCTGGCAGCAGTTCTTCACCGAGCAGCCTGAAGTACTCACCCTTGCTGAGAAGAAAGAGTGGATTGCCAAGAACACGAAGGTCGCTTTAGGCTCTGATGCTTTCTTCCCCTTCGGTGATAACATCGAGCGTGCCCATAAGAGTGGCGTGGAGTTCATTGCACAGGCTGGTGGCTCCGTCCGCGACGACCACGTCATCATGACCTGCGATAAATATGGTATCGCAATGGCATTCACAGGTGTTCGTCTTTTCCATCATTAATAATATAGGTACTATAGATACTATAGGCACTATAGGAACTATAGGAACTATAATTAAAAAAACTATGAGTAAAGAAGACGATTTCCAATCAATTCTGGAGAATGGTATCTCGTTTGGTCGCGGCGGCGGTCCTCATAAGGAGGACGACAAAGTCAAGACCAAGGCGAAGAAGAAAAAATACATCACTGGTGCTCACGGTAGCGGCTCTGCAAGACAGAAAGCCAAATACCGTGAGCAACGGAGAAACAGACATAAATGAACTAAAATTACTATAATTAGAACTCATGAAAAAACATTTACTACTGACATTATTTGCCTTACTGGCTATGACTGTTAATGCCCAGAAATATGTGGGCGGCGATATCTCGATGCTACCTGAATACGAAAAGTATGGTGCCCTGTATTATGAGAAATCAGGAGTCTCCATTAGCGGTGACATGATTGCCTACCTCAAGGAACAAGGCTGGAATGCCATGCGAGTACGTCTCTTCGTGGATCCATCGAAGGCGTCAGAAGAACACCAGAGGCAGGGTGTGCGCCAAGGCCTTGAATACGTCAAGGCTTTAGGCAAGCGTATCAAGGATGCAGGACTCACTTTCCTGCTCGACTTCCATTATAGCGACACATGGACTGACCCTGGCAAGCATGCCACACCCAGTGCATGGACGAGTAGTGACCCAGATGTTCTTGCCACCACCCTCTCCAACTACACAAAAGAATGCCTTCAGCAGCTAAATGATGCTGGTGCTACGCCTGACTTCATCCAAACCGGCAATGAGATTACCACCGGTATGTTATGGCCGACAGGTGAGATAAGCAAGGGAGGTGAGACATGGGACAACCTGGGCAAGTATCTGAAGAGTGCCATTGCTGCCTGCCGCGACAAATGTCCTCAAGCAAAAATAGTTATACACACGGAGATGCACAACACTTCCAGCATCACCAACTTCTACGCAAAATTAAAGGAGTACACCAATGACTATGATGTCATTGGCATCAGCTATTATCCACATTACCACGGCACACTAACAACATTCAATACTGTGCTCAACACACTGGAGACAAATTACCCTGACAAGAAAATCCAGATTGTGGAAACAGCTTATTACCACAAATGGTATCCTGATGGTGCAACCTATCCTATCTCCAAATTCCCCAACTGGCCTGCCACAGAGGCAGGACAGCTACAGTTCACCAAAGACTTTATTGCTTTCCTCAACCAGCATAGCAACATAAACGGTCTCTACTGGTGGGCGCCAGAATGCAATGAATACGGAGTTGACCCGTCTACCCCCGTAACATCTGACTGGTGTAACTATAGCCTGTTCGACAACGAGACAGGACGTGCCATGAGAGCCTTGTATGAATTACAGACATATACTGGAGCCGTCACCAACGACCCCGATGTCACTTACACATATATCGTCAATCCCACATTCGACACTAACATCAGCGGATGGACGAATACTGGTGGTACGGCACAATGGAAGTCAAACGCATGGGGAGGAATCGCAGACTATTGTGAGTTCGGATGGACAGGAAATGCGCTTGTAAATCAGGAAGTGGTACAGACACCCACCCTGCCGGCAGGAACATATAAGCTAAGTGCCAGCTGTGCCTCTGATGACGGGGCAAAAGGATTATTCCTTATCGCTGGTGATCAAAGTACAGAAATGACGGGAACAGGAAAGGTCGGATTGTTCTCCGTAGAATTCAACGTAGCTACAGAAGGTCCCGTGAAATTGGGACTGAAACTTCAGGGCACCACAGCTAAATGGGTTAACCTCGACAACTTCTATCTGGAGAAAATCTCTTCCACTGGTATCGGAACCATTCGTCGTGAACCAGTAACCAAAGATTGTTCCAACTGGTACACGCTGAACGGACACCAGCTCAAAAGCAAGCCCACCTCAAAAGGAATCTATATCAACAACAAGAAGAAAGTAATTATCAAATAACAACAAGAAAGCGGAACACTATCACAGCGTTCCGCTTTTCTTGTTCATTCATCAATAGAGTACTAAAAGCTCAACTCCTTTCCCCGGTAGAAATCCAATAGAGTGGTCTGATAAAGGTGTTCATAACGTGCCTGCACCAGATCACTCTCCGCTTTTAGGTAACGGTTCTTCGCCTCATTGAACTCCGTAATCGTTGCCTTGCCATTCTCGTATTTTGCCTGTGCTAACACAAAAGCATCCTGACTCGACTGGCGGGCTGCCATACTACTTTCGTATTTCGCCTTGGCAGCTACCGCATTATAATAGACCTGCTGGATCTCCTTGTAGAGGGTCTTCTTCACATTGTCCAGTTTCAGCTGCTGGTTCTCACGGTCGAGACGTGCCAAGCTGATTTTGTTACGTGTCGAGAAACGGTTGAAGAGCGGAACACTCAGGTTCAGACCGA
>JAEEGH010001694.1_pt1 | contig 62264 bp, 56 predicted proteins | sample 9134181 | NCBI WGS metagenome assembly JAEEGH01 (sample SAMN16246544, study PRJNA631951) | gut metagenome | biome: gut microbiome; feature: rumen; material: DP-attached | host: Bos | place: Iran: Karaj | collected 2018-10
AGCTTTTGGAAATGACTTGTTGACAACGCCCAATCAACAGACTTGGGCTGTAAACTATAACAACGGAATATACCAATATGTTGAAGGCGACTACGTCCTGATGTTTGACGGAACAAACATAAAAGCATTATACAACTACAAAAAAGACTGGATGCTAACAGAAGACCTGCAAGCGAAGGAAACAGAGAAGACTACATATATGGAGAAGCGAGTAAAAGCAATTATCCAGAGCTATATGGGACGTATGAACGGAAATCAGCTCGTAGTAAAAGAATGACATATGAGAAATTTCTTCGATCCTACATATAAGGCAAATGTAAAAAGGAACCTTCGAACAGGATTCCTTTTCTATGTTCTGTTTACAGGAGTGCTGACTGTACAATTCATGTTCTACCTATTCCATAGTCAGATTCTTGGCATGATGGATTTCTGGGGGTGGACTTTCTACATAGCGTCGTGTATATCACATTCAGCCTGCATTGCACTAATCCCGTTCCTCATTTATATAGTACTTACCTTCATGGGATGCAAACGATTGGCAATAACCGTATTTGTATTGCTTGCCACATTCACATCCGTGATGGTGTACATAAACGAACAGGTATATAATCTGTATCGCTTTCACATCAATGGGCTCGTGCTGAATATGGCATTCGGCAAGGGAGGAAATGAGATCTTTCAATTCGATTGGCGATTGTATTTGAAATACTTTATATATATAGCACTGACACTGGGAGCATACGGATGGGCTATATTCATATGCCAGCGTAAAAACAATAAGATGCGTCCCAGAAGGGTGTGGACAGGCATTGGCATCTTAATATTCTTTACCCTTTTCGCTCACCTAAGCCACATTTTCGGTTCGTTTTACGAAAGAACCTCTGTAGTAAATAGCGGTCATCTGTTGCCATATTATTTCCCGACAACTGCCTACGGAGCACTTTCAGACTTAGGATTGGAAGCGCCAAAACACCAGGGGATGGAATTAAGCACAGGAGAAACGAATCTGGTATATCCTGTAAATGAATTACAAGTTGAAAAGCCAGACTCCTTAACCAATATCCTGTTTATTCTCATAGACTCATGGAACTGTCGTGCACTTGACAAGGAAACTATGCCACAACTCTATTCATATGCCGAGGATAATCAATGGTACACAAATCACTATAGTGGTTCAAACGGTACACGTAGTGCTCTGTTCGGATTTTTCTTCGGATTACCAAGCTACTATTGGCAGATTATGGAGTCAAACCACGTAGTACCACTAATACTTGACGTGGCACGTGATGAAGGCTATACCTTCCGTGTGTATCCAAGTGCACAAATATACAATCCTGCTTTCAACCGGGTACTCTTTGCCAAAGAAAAGAACTTGCGTATAGAAACAAAAGGAGAGACAGTGATGGAACGTGACGAAAAAATTGCTCAAGACTTTATCTCAGCCATAAAATCAGAACAGAACAGGAAGGAACCGTTCTTCTCTTTCCTATTCTTCGACTTACCGCACGGATACAGTGTTCCCAAGCAGTATCTGAGGTTCAAGCCAACATGGGAATATGCAAAATTTGACGAACTGAACAACGATACAGATCCCCTGCCCTTCTGGAATATGTACAGAAGTACGTGCTATGTAACTGACAGTATTGTCGGCACTGTTATAAATGCAATCAAAGAAACAGGATTGGACAAAAACACTGCGATTATCATAACAGGTGACCACGCACAAGAATTCAATGAGAACAAAAAGAATTTCTGGGGACATAACGGAAACTTTTCCCGCCATCAGTCTATGGTTCCACTCATCTGTCATTTCCCTAATGAAAAGGCAGGAAAATTCAAACACCGTACCACTCACTACGACATAGTGCCAACTGTAATGAGTCGTTATATGGGAGTGAAGAACCCTACGGAGGACTATAGTTCAGGACATGATTTGCAAGATAAGCAATCACGTGACTGGCATGTAGTTGGCAGTGAACTGAATTATGCTTTCATCGTGGAAGGTGACACAATCATAGAGAAAACCGCAGAAGGCGGAGTAATTATCACTGACAACAAATTAAATCCTGCACCAGGATACCACATAGACCAAAAGAAATTTACAGAAGCAATCAGAAAATTAAACCACTTTCTGAAATGAGCACAAATAAATCACATATTTACACCCTTTCCCTTACAGAAAAAATTCTATATGGTATTCTTTATGGCGTAAGCTATACAGTTTCCCTACTTCCATTCTGGATTCTTTACAGGCTGTCGGACTTATGCTATCTAATTGCCTATTATCTTGTAAGATACAGACGCAAGCTCGTTAGGAAAAACCTTGTTGACTCTTTCCCTGAAAAGGACGCGAAAGAAATCATAAAGATAGAAAAAAGATTCTACCAATGGTTATGCGACTATCTGTTTGAAACCATCAAGCTGTTATCCATCAGCAAAGATGAAATGATGAGGAGGATGGAATTCAGGGGAATAGAAAAGATGAATTCTGCAGCGGCAGAGAATCGTTCCTGTGCAGTTTATGTAGGCCATTACTGCAACTGGGAATGGGTTACATCCACACAACTATGGATGCCAGAAAACATGATAGGAACTCAGGTGTATCATGTACTGGAGAACAAAGTATTCGATAAGTTCTTCCTTCATATCCGTAGCAGATGGAAAATGGTAAGCATACCAATGGCTGAAATTCTAAGAAGAGTAGCCCAGTATCATCGTGACAATCAATCAGTAGGAATAGGATACCTTTCTGACCAAGCTCCTTTCTGGAACAACATACACCATTGGACAAACTTTCTGAATCACGACACGCCTGTTCTGACCGGAGCAGAAAAAATAACAAAGCGATTTGACGACAAGGTTGTATATTTCGACATCTCAAGACCTAAAAGAGGATATTACGTCTTGGATGTAATAGAGTTGGCAGACCACTCAAAAGACATCCCTGATTATGAAGTGACAGAAGCATATTTCAAAGTGTTGGAACAAAGCATCAGACGTCAGCCCGAATTCTGGCTCTGGACTCACAACCGATGGAAACGCACAAGAGAAGAATACAATAAACTGGCTGCTACAGGAGCATTCAATATGAAGCCTATCGAAGAGAATAAAAATTAACGTCCGGCTGCATCCAAAAACAATGTCTGCAGGATTGCCTTTCCTTTATCTGCACGGGCAATGCTATACCCATCACCTGAACCACCAATTATTTTATCTGTAGCGAATTCATATACCGACACGCCGGTGGAATCGTAGAATGCGAATTCATCGTGTGAACAATGAATGGCTGTCGGATACACGTACGACTTGCTCAAGATATCACGACTGAAAATGAAGTCATCATGAGAAACACACAGTTGCCCCAGCAGGGTTGCGGGCAGGTCTGACTGATTCATCAGCATATCTATCTTACGAGGCTCTTTTACCACACCGCCATACATAACAATAGGCACATGGACTACATCAGGACTTGTGTGTCCCTGACCCTCGCGCGATACAACTCCATGATCCGGCAAAACAACGACGAGGGTATTATCCCACTGAGGCAAATCCTTTAATCCTTCCACGAACTTCCCAAGACATGCATCAGTATATGCAAAACTGTTTTCGACCTCCGCATCAAGATATTTAGTAGGAGTCAGCCAAGGTTCATGACTAGTCAGGGTAAGTATCGCAGTAAAATATGGCTGTACAGATTCATATCTCTTGCTTATATCATCCAAGACCCGATTAAACAAAGTACCATCGGCAACACCCCACTCAGAGAAGATTTCAGAACGTGAGAAGTCTTTTTCGCTGTATGTCTTCTGAAATCCGTTCTGCAACATATAACCTCCCATATTCGTAAAACTGATATCGCCGCCATACCAGAAATCAGTATGGTACCCTATTGCACGTAGCGACTTAGCCAATCCAGGCAAAGATTCACATTTTTCGGGGAGTTTCATAAGCGAAACAGCCGGAAATCCCAACCATCCGGAAAGAATGCTTACGAGTCCGCGGTCGGTACGGAAACTGTTAGACTGACAATTTGAGAATAGTATTCCCTCTGAGGCCATACGATTCAGACAAGGAGTCACTTCAGGATTACCACCTACAGCTCCGACCATAGATGCTCCACAGCCTTCCCAAACCACAAGCACGATATTGGGGCGAGTAGAAGAAAACAACGTATCGGTTTCTATGCTTTCAGTTGGGTATATGTTATGAATCAGGCTTTTCCTTGTTGGTTCGTCAAAATACTGATATTCCGATGCAAAATCCTGTTGATGCATCATAGAATAAAGCAGATTGAATATTGGATTTACAGAAGCATGATTGAGGAACTTACTCTCAGAATAGTAAGCACGGGTTACATTGGAGGTACCCTTCCCTACTCCACCTCGAATCATGAACACAAGCAAAACAATCACTGGCACCATCACTAACCACGAAAACTTCTTATGTGAGTCAACAGAAATACGCTGAATGCGAATCAGTTTTACATAACTCATGCCGTAAAAACATGCAAGGAGGACTGCTACAAAGAGTCCGCATAAAAGGAACAGAACAGAAACACTGGCTATAGCATCACCAGGTTTGTCTGTGTATATAAATACAGTGGCGTCAAGTTTGAATTTCCAAAACGAATAAAGAACAGTATCAACGATAAAAACGATACTGAACAGCACACTTAACACGACATAATAAACTTGCAGCAAGACAGATACAGGGCGAATGACAGAAGTCTTTTCTGTCCACCATGTTGCCCAGATAAGCAAACTTGGCAGTATCAGGGTGTAGCCGGCAATAGTAGAGTCGAGCGACAAGCCATGATACATAACGGCAAAGATGTCGGTCAGGAGATTAGATTCAGAAGGAGACTCTGCAATATTGTACAACATGAACAATGGTTTTTGCAGGACAAAGAAAATCATTGTCAACAAAAACAATTTCAACAATAAAAAGAGTCTCGATTTCATTCCTCTACATTATAAAACTGTGCAAAGGAAATGATTTTTTTAAATAAAGTCAACTGTATCACTTCATTTTTTATCTATTCAGGTTTATAATCCCGAGACTTTTATCTAAATTTGCGCACATGAATACAGAAAACAAAATATCGGTAGTCATAAACACCTACAATGCAGAGCAACACCTCGACAAGGTGCTGGCAGCCGTCAAGGATTTTGACGAAATACTAATCTGTGACATGGAGAGTACCGACTCCACACTGCAAATAGCAAATGCCTACGGATGCCGGGTGGTTACCTTCCCCAAAGGCGATGCCGTATGTGCCGAACCGGCTCGCACATTTGCCATACAGTCAGCCTCCTATCATTGGGTGCTGGTAGTTGATGCCGACGAACTGGTAACTCCAAAACTGCGCGAATACCTGTATAAGCGGATATCATCGGGCAATTGTCCTGAAGGACTGTACATTCCACGTCACAATAAATTCTTAGGACAATACGAACGGGGATTTGCACAAGACCACCAACTGCGTTTCTTTATACGTGAGGGAACGGTATGGCCGCCTTTTGTTCACACTTTCCCTACCGTAAACGGGCGGACTGAGAAGATTACTACCAACGACCCTAATGTATGTCTCCTGCATCTTGCCGACGAGACCGTTGCACAGATTACCGACAAGAACAACCGATACAGCGATGGTGAGGTGATGAAGAAAGCAGGTAAGCACTATAGTGTTTGGGCACTACTGCTGAAACCCCATTGGAAATTCTTCTCTGAATACATTCTTAAAGGCGGATTCAAGGATGGCACCCGAGGCATCATCAAGGCCGGCCTGAAAGCCACATATCAATTCACGCTGATAGCCAAAATCATTGAGAAAAGTCTTCGTGCCGAATTAAACAACTAACAATTCAACCTCTATGATATTTGTTCGCGATAAAGGACGCATGTGCAACAACATCCTACAATATGGGCACATGTATGCTTGGGGCAGAGAGCATGGGCGCAGCACCATGTCAATGCGTTTTGCATACAAATATCAGTACTTCCACATCTGCGACACTGCCTATCACAATTTTCCAATATATCTGATGGCTAAGATGGGCTCCAAACTGGGTCTTCTGCCCATAGTCAGTTTTGATGACGTCAATACTGATGTCAGCAAGGCTGAAAAGCAATTGTTATGCCACAGATATGTCATTGCCGAGGGGTGGTATGCACGCTGGTACGACCTGTTTCTGAAATACAAACAGGAGATTATCAATCTTTTTGCTTTCAACGAAAGCATCGAGCAAAGTATTACTCCGCTGCTTGACGACAAACTGCGTCTTGGAGTACACATCCGTCGAGGCGACTATGCAACATTTCAAGGAGGACGTTTTTACTACACAGACGAACAATACATCGATATTATCAAGCAGTTTCTGAGTCTTCACCCACAACAGCAGGTTCATATATACATCTGTGGCAACGACCCCAAACTGGACAAAGACCTATTCACATCAAGCTTATCCAACTGTCAGGTCACCTTTCCCCAGGGTAACCCAGGTGAGGATCTGTGCCTACTCTCCCACTGTGACTATCTGATTGGTGCTCCCAGCACATTCTCTTTAGTATCAGCCATGTATCGCGACCTACCCCTCTATTGGATTGAGGATGCAGCGAAGCCACTGTCGTCTGAAGCCTTCAAACATTTTGACTACCTTTTTCAACATATCTATTAATGCCCTATGACTATAATGTATCTAACCTTCGGTCCTAACATGGAATACCATGTACAAGCATACCTGTCCATGCTGTCATTTTACAAACAAATGACAAAGGAAGACCGCATAGTCATGGTAACAAACATGCCACAGTATTATAAATATGCTGAAAAATGGGCAGACATTATTGCCATTGACAACCAACAGATAAAAGAATGGGAAGGACCTCATCATTATCGTTTCAGGATAAAAACTATGGCGATGAAACAACAGGTAGAGAATCACCCCAACGAACATCTTCTATTTGTAGATACAGATACGTTCTTGTATGGTAAACTAAATGACATACGAGACATCATGAATCAGAACAATACCATAATGCACAAAGACGAGGGTCATCCCTCAAAGATGAAGAGTGCATCATTAAGGATGTGGCACACTGTGAGTGGCAAGACACTTGCAGGCGTAACATTAGGTATGCAGCACAATATGTGGAATTCAGGCATTATTGGCATTCCAGCTCAACTAACACAAGAGATAATAAACCATACCATTTCACTTTTAGATGCCATGCTTGATATTGGTGTCAAAAGTTTCAACGTTGAACAGTATGCCTTGTCTGTTGCAATGATTGAACATTCCACTATCAAAGAAGCGACGTCTTATGTTGCCCATTATTGGGGCAATAAACAGGAATGGAAAGCCATCACCTACGAGCTCATTGCCAAGGCTCACATGAAACAGCTCAGCCTTGAGGAAGAACTGGCACAGATAGATATATCGGAGTTACGTACGCACCCTATATATGTTCACCAGTCAAGCACAGGCAAACGCCTAAAAGAACTCATCAACAATCTTTTCAAGGACAAAGGCCACAAATACATCTGACACAATGCAAAAAGTCATCTCCATCATAATTCCTACCTATAACATGGAAGCGTATATATCCCATACGCTTCAAAGCCTGATTATCCCCACACATCTTGACGATATAGAGGTACTGGTAGTCAACGACGGAAGCAAAGACAACTCGTCTGCCATTGCACACCAGATAGCAGCACAACACCCAGGAAGCATCAGAGTTATTGACAAGGGAAACGGAAATTACGGCTCTTGCATAAATGCAGGACTAAAACAAGCTACTGGCAAATATGTGAAAATACTCGATGCAGACGACAGTTTTGACACTAATAACTTCGATTTCATGGTAGGCAGACTAAAGGAATTAGATGTCGATTTGATTATCACCCATTTCGCTTTCACCAAAGCAAATGGCGAAATAGGTAGCCCAAGACATCTGCATCTTCCGACAGATAAAATCATGGACATCGACAAAATTGCTCATACGAAAAGCATAAGAGGCCTATGGATGCACGAAATAACCTATCGTCGCGAAAACCTGCTCAAAATGGGTTACCATCAGCGTGAAGGCATTTCCTACACAGACGTACAATGGGGGTTCGACCCTATGACAACCGTCAGGACTGCATATTACATGAACCTACTCATATACCGATATCTTGTTGGACGCGAGGGACAGACTATGGACAAAACGACATACCGCAAGAAATTTGGGCAAGAGTTTCAATGCACATCAGCAATGCTGAACACCTTTGTATCAGCACAAATGCCAAGCAAGGCAGTAGAAAAGATGATGCGCAGCAAGATGGAGGGGCGCATAATTGCACTTTACAAACGGGCAATGGTAGAACTCGATGAAATGGAAAATCCCGACATGATAGCCTTTGACGAAGAACTCCGGGAAAAATCGCCTGAATTATACTATTCTATCGACAGAAAACTTCTCAGCATTCCAACATTCTGCTACCCATACATCCATATTTGGCGCAAAAACCACAGAAACAAGTGGCTTCTCAGAATAATCAAACTCTATAGACGACATAAGAAAATAGAACTGTAAGTACAACCCTCCATTATCCTAAATTGCAGAAAATATGATTTCAGTTATTATTCCCATATATAATGCAAGCAAATACCTGACTCAGTGTCTGGAAAGCATCAGGGTACAAACCTACAAAGACTTCGAAGTTCTTCTCATCGACGATGGGAGTACTGACAATAGTGCTGAAATATGCCATCAGTTCGTACAATCCGACAATCGCTTTTCATATTATCATAAGGAGAATGGAGGAGTTTGTAGTGCCAGAAACTATGGATTGGATAAAGCTCAGGGAGAATGGATTCATTTTTCTGACGCCGATGACGAACATCCGCAGAATGCATTAGAAATATTTTCACGTTTTTTTAATGACAAATCCCTAGATGTCATAATGGGGAGTTACATAGAAATAAAGGATGCAAAAGAAGCATATTATGAGAAAAATACATTTGAACTAAATCTTACCCCTTCTGAGAGCATCAACATTCTATTAGAAACACATAGATTTCATTATCAAGGTTACTTATGGAATAAGGTTTTTAGAACTAGAGTCATAAAACATCATCATTTACTTTTCAACGAAAAATTTCATTTAAACGAAGATCGTTTGTTCTGTATAGAATATATGTGTATTATGAGTGGCAACACACACTTCACATCTATACCTGTTTACAAATATCTTATACATGACAACAGCACCATTAGGCTCCTATATTCCAGATATAATCAGAAGATTTATGACGATTTTGAAACCTCAATAATGATTCTGGATAAATTAAAATCTAACAAGTTTCCTAAACGAACCATAAATCTGGGAAGGGATCGGATACTAGACTCTTATGACTGGATTAGGCATATACTTAAGGACATACAATACCAAGACTACAATAAAGCAGTAAAGTCATTAAGGCATAAAGCAATCGAGGAATCTGGAGGAGTATTCTTTTATATTATCAACAGGATTCGCAGATTCCTTTCAAAACAACTTTCACATATAATAGGAAGAAAAATCTATATTGAGTACTTACTTAGTAGTTCCCTCGTACTTCCTTTGGCTGTTGTCCAGTATTTGTCCAGTTAACGACTGAACAAATACTGCAGAAGTAGTGAACATCTACTGTACAAAAGCGGAAGAAAAGCGGAACCAAAGCGGAAGAGGCTCAATGAACAAAAAGCCGAGTCAATTACCTAAAAAAGAAGTAAGCAATTATGGCTATTGTTTCTATCAAAAATAAAATCGTAAATAAATTAGCACGTCTAATATGCTTGTGTCGTTTCTTCCGTGCTATCTCATCAGCCATGCGGGCTTGTTTTTGCTGAGTACGGAGTTGATCGTCCTCTATTGATTTACCATCCATTATCAAGTCTGACTTGTATTTAAAATACAATTTTGCCAAAGGATGAGTACATCCAGCCATCCATGGCTTTTTCGGACCAGTATAATGGAGAATAACAGGATTTTTTTTAGCTTTTTCTATCTGGCTCCATTTGTCTCTATGAATCAACCAGTATTTCTGAGCTTCATACCATCTTTCCTGGAAATTAAATTTGTAGTCCAATGGAACAATCTTATCGGCAAGTGTAGCATTAATAGCATCTTGGTCGGGATACAAACATCGTTCAGGATGTTGAATAACGTACTTCATTAATTGTTCACACAACTTTTCTTTCCGCCAATAATCCAGATTCATCATCATCACTCCTGAATTATAATAGGAAGTGTATGTTCGTATTCTGTTATGCTGTGTTATATCATCCGAAACTTGATCTTCAACCATACCGCAAGCCATATTATCCATGTTCACCTGCCATAGTTCCTCAATATTTCCATTTACTATTGTATCACAATCAAGATACAGAGCTTTATCAAAATCAAATAAGTCTGGAATCAGAAAACGAAAAAAAATAGCTATGGGAAAGCGGTCTGATACAATAGCTCCCTTTATCTTTTCAGTAGAAAGTTCTACAACAGATATAGTAGATTGGGGATACAGACTCTGAACCTTTTTTAGAAGTGCAGTATTTTTTTTATTTAAGCCTAATGACAGTATATATATAGAGCACTCTTCCGGATTGTTATTTCTGAGAATCGACAAAATGGACACCATACATGGTATGGCATAATTATCGTCAGATGCATATATTATATTCATAATACCAATCTTATTAGTTACAACTCAATTTTTCTATCAAGTAATGCGTAATATGGGCGCAACCACTTATATTTCTCAAACTTCTTCTTATGACGATTTTTATAATCAGATTCTATTTCCATCCATATTTTATATATAACAGGTCGTGCAAACCATTTCCAGCGAAATACACCAATATACTTTTCCGACAAGGCAAAAAAGGTGAAATATAGGATTTTCTCCAGTTGATTTGACTTCACTCCAATACTCTTATACGCCTTAATTTCATTTACGAGATACTTAATTGCAGTATTCACAGGTAATTGATATTTCTGAATAAAACAATCAGAATGAGTTCTCCACATATAATAGGCATCACCCACAGTTCTCATACTTTTAATCCTTGCAAGAATATTAAAAATAAAAACAGAATCCTCACCTATTTTCTGACCTACAGGGAAAGTAGTTTTTCCTATAATTTCCCTTCGTATAAATTTACCCCAAGGGGTTCGCATTATATTTTGATGAAGCCACAAAGCAAGATATTTGCGAATATCAGATTTGGAGTATGTTGCAGGTAATAATGGTATGTTCTCACCATCAGTGATATTACCTGTATCATCAAAGCATTTGTATTGTACGAATATGATATCTTCCCTGGCATATTCCAAAGGAGCAAAGAAATTATCTCCTAAATAATCGTCTACATCAACGAATGTCACATATTCTCCTTTTGCACAAATAAGACCGGCATTACGAGCAGCACTTACACCACCATTGGGCTTATCTACAATCTTAATTCGGCTATCGTTTTCTGCATACGACCTACATATATCCAAAGAGTCGTCAGGACTTCCGTCATTCACCAAAATTACTTCTATATTTGGATAATCAGATGCTTGTATACTTTCAACGCACTGCCCGATGAATTTACTTGCATTATAAATTGGAATAATAACAGAAACTGAAGGATACTGAAATTTGGACGAATCTCTTTTATCAGAACGTTCGTTCTCAGTATCAAAAGCATTTCTTGAATAATCGCAAGAGTTTCTATATTCAGTTTTTGCTATCATTTATTGTTAAATTTTGAGGTTCTTGCCCTGTTGGCTGCAAAGGTATGTAAAAGCCATCATATAATCAAACATTTGAAGATTAGAGTTGCTGCATATCATACAGTCGTTTATAATATCCATTCTTTTCAATCAGTTCGTCATGCTGGCCACGTTCCACTATTTCACCTTCGTAAATAACGAAGATTTCATCGGCATTCTTAATGGTTGAAAGACGGTGAGCAATAGCAACTGTAGTACGACTCTTCATCAACCTCTCAAGAGCTTCCTGCACAAGACGTTCGCTTTCAGTATCAAGGGCAGAAGTAGCCTCATCCAAGATGAGGATAGGAGGATTCTTCAGAATAGCACGAGCTATGCTGACACGCTGACGCTGACCTCCGGAAAGTCGTCCGCCACGGTCTCCTATCATTGTGTCATATCCATGTTCGCTCTCCATGATGAAATCATGTGCATTTGCTATCTTTGCTGCTTCGATTACCTGCTCCATCGTAGCATTCTCTACTCCGAAAGTGATATTATTGTAGAATGTATCGTTAAAAAGAATTGCTTCCTGATTTACATTTCCAATAAGTTGGCGCAGGCTGGAGATTCCTACATTTCTAATGTCTTTTCCATCTATCAATATCCTACCATCACACACATCGTGATAACGAGGGATAAGATCAACAAGAGTACTCTTACCTGAACCAGACTGACCTACTAAGGCAATAGTTCTACCCTTAGGAACTATCAGATTGATATGTTTCAGAACGTCCCGACCTTCAACATAGTGGAATGAAACATCCTGAATCTCTACCTTGTCTTCAAACGAAGTAAGTGGCTCTGGGTTTGCAATTTCCTTTATTGGATTCTCAGCCTTCAGAATAAAGTCGATACGATCCATAGAAGCAAGTCCAAGAGGTATCTGATATGTAGCTCGTGAAAGTTCTTTAAGCGGGTTGATTACACTATAAAGAATAACCATGTAGAAGATAAAGGTTGAAGCATCGATAAGGTCTGACTCATGTAGAATAAGAAAACCTCCAAACCACAAAACCACTACAATGATAATTGTACCCAAGAATTCAGACATCGGATGAGCTGCATTTTGGCGAATCACCATTTCATTCATACCCTTGCGGAATTCATCATTCACAAAAATGAAACGTTTTAACATCTTATGTTCAGCAATGAAAGCCTTGATGATACGAAGTCCACCAAGGGTTTCGTCGAGTTGCGCTATGATATCCCCCCACTGTCCTTGCACAGCTGATGACTGACTTTTTAATTTACGACTGACAACGCCCATAATCCATCCTGCTATAGGAGCTACAATTATTACAAAAACTGTCAACTGCCAACTAACAGTAAACAATGTAAAGAAACATACGAGAATGGCAATTGGTTGACGAATCAGCATATCAATAGAACTCGTGATAGAATTTTCCACAACTTGTACGTCAGCACTCATACGGGCAATAATATCACCTTTACGTTCTTCTGAAAAGAAACTCAGAGGTAATTTAAGCACTTTTTCATATACTTGAATGCGAATATCGCGTACGACACCTGTTCGCAATGGCACCATCACAGATGAAGACATGAAATAGCCAAAGGTCTTGAAGCCTGTCATTATTATCAGCGCTAAGCCCATAAATACCAAAGTAAGGAATGCACCATAATTGGCAATCAATTCCTGAATCCAGGCATAGGCATTATTGATGAGAATATCCTTGTTGATATGACTCCAACTCATAGATTGATAGGTATAAACCTGCTGGTCAATTTTGAAAAGGATGTTCAAAATCGGTATCAAAACCATGAATGAGAATACATTCAACCACTGAGAAATGAAATTGAGCACAACTGACCAAACCAAATATTTTCTATATGGTTTAAGATAGCGTGCCATGATGGAAAAAAACTGTTTCAGCATCTTCAATATCTTATTTGGTGGCAAAGATACAATTTTAGTTAAAAAAAACATTACCTTTGCACCGAAAAAAAGAAAAAACATGGTTTTACTCAGTTTTGACACGGAAGAATTTGATGTGCCACGTGAACATGGTGTTAATTATGACACCTTAACTGAAGGCATGAAGGTGTCAACATATGGCACCAAAAAGATTTTGGACACACTTAAGGAGGAGGGTGTACACGCTACGTTTTTCTGCACCGCAAATTTTGCAGAAAATGCGCCCGAAGTTATGAACCGCATCATTGCTGAAGGACATGAAATAGCAGCTCACGGATGCGATCACTGGAATCCTAAACCAGAAGACGTGATAAACAGCAAAAAAACTTTGGAACAACTGACCGGACAGACTATATATGGTTATCGCCAGCCTCGCATGTTTCCTGTTTCTGACGAAGAAATTGAGCTCCAAGGATACATATACAATTCATCACTCAATCCCGCTTTTATTCCTGGCAGATATATGCATCTGACAGAAAGCAGGATTCCGTTTATGAAGGGGAATGTGCTACAGATTCCAGCATCGGTAACGCCATACTTTCGTTTCCCTTTATTTTGGCTTGCAATGCACAACCTGCCTATGTGGCTTTATAAGAAATGGTGTAGATGGACACACAGTCACGATGGGCAATTTGTCACTTATTTTCATCCATGGGAGTTTTATCCCCTTGCAGAGCACCCAGAACTTCGCATGCCGTTTATTATCAAGAACCATGCTGGCGATGGAATGATAAGGCGCTTGCACGAACTCATTCAGATGTTCAAAACAGAAGGAGCTGAGTTTATAACATATACAGAATTTACAAAACGTTGGAAAAACAAATAACTCCCACAATCATGCTGCCACGAAGTATATATACATTCTTTCGCAAACCATTCTTTTCTGACTACCGCACACTATTATCGGTATGGATGATTTGTGCATTATATACAGCATTTAAAAACATCTACGAAAACAATTTCCTTATATTTCGACAAGTATTTTGGCATCTCGTACAACAAAAGCCTCTGTATATAGAGTATCCCAATGAATATAGCGACATCAACCTTTATGGCCCTTTGTTTGCATATATTATTGCACCATTTTCTATCATGCCTATTGGGGCAGGGCATTTATGTTGGCAGATAGCTTTGACATGTTTTTTGTTTTACACCATTAAAACCACAACTCTGCAAAGGTGGCAAAAGATTTTTATACTATGGTTTTGTGCTCACGAACTGCTCACAGCCTTGTTTCTTTCACAGTTTAACATAGCCATAGCAGCAATTATACTACTCACATTCTATTGCATTGAAAAGGACAAGGATTGCCTTGCCACTTTGGCTATAGCTATTGGGGTACTCACTAAAATTTACGGCATAGTCGGATTAGCTTTTTTCTTTTTTTCGCGCCACAAAACAAAATTCATCGTATCACTATGCTTATGGATGGTCAGCCTGACACTACTACCGATTATAGTATGCGATGCAAACTACCTATTCGGTCAATATGCAGAATGGGGACAAACACTTATTGCGAAGAACGAGAGGAACCTCTTTGCACCCGATGAAAACATATCGTTGCTGGGCATAGTGCGCAAAGTGTCAGGAATTTCTACTTATAGCGATTTGTGGCTTATCATTCCAGGATTAACTCTATTTGCGCTACCATATTTGCGATTCAGACAATACAAAGAGATAGCTTTTCGTCAGGCTTTCTTGGCATCTGTTCTAATGTTTGTGGTACTTTTCTCAACAGGAAGCGAATCGTATGGATATATAACCGCACTACTAGGAGTAGCCATATGGTATACAACCAGTCCGTGGAAACGCGGCAAATGGGACATTGCATTGCTATGTTTTGTATTCATACTAACCAGTTTATCGCCAGGCGACCTTTTCCCCAGAAACATTCGCGAGGAATGGGTAAAGCCATATAGCTTGAAAGCACTTCCTGTAGCGATTGTGTGGTTTCGTCTCTGCTACGAAATGATAACCAAAAACTATACAACTCATAATATTCATGAAGAAAAAGATAACAATCCTACTGCCAGCATACAATGAAGAGGATTCGATACACCTCATATCTGATAATATGAATAAAGTCATGATTGACAATCCCAGTTACGATTGGGAGTTCTTGTTGATAAATGACGGAAGTAGCGACAACACTCTTCAACAAATAATACGTTTGCATAACGAAGATTCACACTACAGCTACCTGGATCTTTCACGCAACTACGGCAAGGAAGTAGCAATGATGGCTGGATTCGATTATGCTACAGGCGATGCACTTATCATAATGGATGCCGACATGCAGCACCCTATAGATGTTATTCCTGAGATGATACACTTTTGGGAAGAAGGCTATGATGATGTTTACGCTCAGCGTCAGGAGTCGCATGAAACATGGTTCAAACGCAAGACATCACAATTGTACTATAAGGTCCTACAGTCTATGACTCGTGTTCCCATACAGAAGAATACGGGTGATTTCCGTCTGCTCGACCGCAGCTGTATAGATGCCTTACGCAGTATGCGCGAAGTGGAACGTAACACTAAAGGCATGTATTCGTGGATTGGTTTTCACAAGAAAGGCATCTACTACAAACAGAAGATGAGAGAGGAAGGCAAGACCAAATGGAGCACATTATCACTGCTCAACCTTGCCATCAACGGCATCACATCCTTCACCACAGCTCCGCTCCGATTAGCATCGTTCATGGGACTTATCGTTTCGTTTATAGCGTTCCTGTATCTTATCTATATTGTCATAACTACACAACTTTTTGGTGAACCAGTACAAGGCTACCCAACCATCATGGTTACGATGCTTTTTCTTGGAGGAATACAACTACTGTCATTGGGAATCATTGGCGAATATTTAGGACGTGTATTCAACGAAGTGAAGGGACGCCCAGGTTATTTCATAAATAGCTACAATGGCGAAAAACAACAGAAGAACGAAAATGCAACTAAACAATAAACTGCACGAACTCATTCAACGCCCCTTTTTAATTGACAAGCGCGTCCTCCTCGGACTTTGGCTTCTCATAGGCATTGTGTCTGCCTTGTGCAAACTACATAACCACAACAACTTCATAATCTTCCGCAATGTGTTTTGGCACACCATCAACCGTCTGCCACTATACAATTACTATCCAGATGAATATTTCGACCGCAACCTTTATGGACCGTTTTTCTCTTTCATCATTGCCCCATTCGCACTGCTACCCGAATGGTTAGGTTTAGTCCTATGGTGTACTGCTTTGTCCATGTTTATGTATTGGACCATAAGGAAATCCACCCTGACAAATAGACAGCAGATATTCATATTCTGGTTCTGCGCCCACGAACTGCTCACAGCCCTTTTCATGCAACAGTTCAACATAGCTATAGCAGGCATCATCCTGCTCAGTTTCTGTCTTGTAGAAAAGGAACGAGACGAATGGGCTACCTTCTTCATCGTCATTGGCACACTCGTAAAACTGTACGGCATAGTCGGACTAGCTTTTTTCCCTTTCTCAAAACACAAGCTAAAGTACATTATCAGCATCATCCTTTGGTTAGCGGTGCTCATGTGTATACCTGTAACCTACAGCGGATTAGATTTTCAACTCGAACAGTACAGAGAATGGTTCGCTTGCCTAATTGATAAGAATGCTGAAAACAACAATAGCATCGCACAAAACATCTCCCTCTTAGGAATCATCCACCGGGTTGGTAACATTTCATTTAACGACCTTATCATCATCATCCCCGGCCTACTCCTATTTGCCATTCCATATCTGCGTTTCCGTCAGTACAAGAATACTGCATTCCGACAAACCCTCCTTGCATCGACCCTGATGTTTGTATGTCTTTTCAGCACTGGAACAGAATCAAGCGGATATATAATAGCATTAATAGGAACTGTCATCTGGTACACTGCTGCCCCATGGAATCGCACTCGATGGGATATCGTCCTAATGGTATTTGCATTCATCCTAACAAGTCTTTCTCCAAGTGACCTCTTTCCAGCATATATCAGAAAGGAATATGTTCAACCATACGCCTTAAAAGCACTACCTGTTGCACTCATCTGGTTTAAACTATCCTATGAGTTAATACTAAAAGACTACAATAATGCAACAATTGATTGAAAACATAAAAAACAACGAACGGATAATGCAGTTTATACGCTTCTGTATCATCGGCACTCTATCTGCTGCCGTACATTATGGAATATATTTCCTGCTACAGCACTGGACAGATCTCAATATTGCATACACAGCAGGGTATGTTATAAGCTTTGTTGGCAATTACTTTCTAACCAATTATTTCACGTTTCGAACTCGACCTTCATGGGGTAAGTTTATCGGTTTTGCAGGAAGTCACGGACTGAACTATGTGCTCCACATCGTACTTTTCAATATATTTCTATGGGCAGGAGTTCACAAATTAATCGCCCCACCACTTGTTATGTTAGTTGCCATGTTGGTACAGTTCAGCGTGCTGAGAATCATCTTTACTTGGAACAAAAATAAGTCATGATGACACATTTGCTTTACAACTTGCCCACAAAAACCAAGAGAATAAACAAAAAAGAATATTTTCACACAATTTAAGTTTCCACATTAATAATATAGTAAAACAATTCAATACCTTTGCACCTGATTAGGTAGAAAGATGTTTCATCAGATATACACATCTCAAACTTTTCTCGAAATTAATTTCTAATTTTTAAAATATTATACTATGGCATTAGATTTGACAAAGTATGGCATCACTGGTAGCACTGTGATTGCTCACAATCCTTCTTACGAGGAACTTTACAAAGCTGAAATCAATCCTGCTCTCGAAGGTTACGAAAAGGGTCAGGAAACTGAACTTGGTGCAGTAAACGTTATGACTGGTATCTTCACTGGTCGTTCACCTAAGGACAAGTACATCGTTGATAACGACGAAAGCCACAACAATGTATGGTGGACTTCTGAAGCATACAAGAACGACAACCACCCAATGAGCGAAGATGTTTGGGCTAAGGTTAAGGAAATCGCTAAGAAAGAGCTTTCAAACAAGCAACTTTATGTAGTTGATGCATTCTGTGGAGCTAACAAGGCTACTCGTCTTGCAGTTCGTTTCATCGTTGAGGTTGCATGGCAGGCACACTTCGTTGAGAACATGTTTATTCAGCCAACTAAGGAAGAACTTGCTAACTTCGAACCAAACTTCGTTATCTACAATGCTTCTAAGGCTAAGGTAGAAAACTACAAGGAACTCGGTCTGAACTCTGAGACTTGTGTTGCATTCAACACTAAGAGCCGTGAGCAGGTAATCATCAACACTTGGTATGGTGGTGAAATGAAGAAGGGTATGTTCTCTATGCAGAACTACTACCTCCCACTCCAGGGCATCGCTTCTATGCACTGTTCTGCAAACACAGACATGGAAGGTAAGAACACAGCTATCTTCTTCGGTCTCTCTGGTACAGGTAAGACTACTCTTTCTACAGATCCAAAGCGTCTTCTCATCGGTGATGACGAACACGGATGGGACGATGAGGGCGTATTCAACCTCGAAGGCGGATGCTACGCTAAGGTTATCAACCTCTCTAAGGAAAACGAACCTGACATCTACGGAGCTATCAAGCGCGATGCTCTTCTTGAGAATGTTACTGTTGACAAGAACGGCAAGATTGACTTCAACGACAAGAGCGTAACTGAGAACACTCGTGTAAGTTACCCAATCGACCACATCAAGAACATTGTAAAGAAGGTTGCTGGCAAGAGTGCAGGTCCTGCAGCAAAGAACGTTATCTTCCTTTCTGCTGACGCATTCGGAGTTCTTCCTCCAGTATCTATCCTTACTCCAGAGCAGACTCAGTACTACTTCCTCTCTGGTTTCACTGCAAAACTCGCAGGTACAGAGCGTGGTATCACTGAACCAACTCCTACATTCTCTGCTTGCTTCGGTCAGGCATTCCTGGAGCTTCACCCAACAAAGTATGCTGAGGAACTCGTAAAGAAGATGCAGAAGTCTGGTGCTAAGGCTTACCTCGTAAACACAGGTTGGAACGGTACTGGCAAGCGTATCTCTATTCCAGATACTCGTGGTATTATCGATGCAATCCTCGACGGTTCTATCCTCAAGGCTCAGACAAAGAAGATCCCATTCTTCGACTTCGAAGTACCAACATCTCTGCCAAACGTAAACCCAGCTATCCTCGATCCACGCGACACTTATGCTGATGCATCAGTTTGGGAAGAGAAGGCTAAGGATCTTGCTGGTCGCTTCATTAAGAACTTCAACAAGTACACTACTAACGAAGCAGGTAAGGCTCTCGTAGCTGCTGGTCCAAAGTTGTAATTTCTGATTACACATTATATATAATAAAGAGGATGCATCTCAATCGAGATGCATCCTTATTTTTTCCTCCTCCCACATCGTGTTGGGTTCTACCTTGCAGGTATGAAGTCCTAGCCTTGCAGCCGCCTCGCAATTTATCTCTGTGTCGTCAACATATAAACAGTTCTCTGGCTTTTCTCCTATCTTATTTAATACATATTCGAAAACTCTTAAGTCCGGTTTTGCCATACCCAATAGCTGCGACATGAATACTTCATCAAAATAGCTTGACACAGGTTCAGGAAACATATTCTCTTCCATAAAATGCCAATGCTCTTCATTTGTGTTGGAAAGCATATACACTTTATAACCCTCTTTACGAAGCCGTTTAAGCATTTCGAGTTTTTCAATTGGAATACAGATTAGCCAAGCATTCCATGCATCTACTACTTGTTGCCAAGTTGTTCCAAGACGGCAACCTTTCAGTGCCTCACCAAGGAACTGCTTTGTGCTAATCTGTCCCATCTGGTACTGATCCATAACTTTACTTGCTGCAGCACCTTCGCAAAGAGTGCCTCCAGCAGCACCCCCCTCTCCTTTTGATGTCATCCAAGATTTAGCATCCAACCCCAAAGCCTCCAATTCCTTGATGCAGCGACCCATATCAATATCTAAAAGGACACCACCAAGGTCAAAAATTACAGTTTTTACCATACTTAATTTCGATTTTTGAGGCAAATATAATAAAAAGGTATTTTACTATGAAATTTTTGCTGGTGTGCACAGGAAAAAAATTTCGTGTGCACACCAGCAAAAAAAATCCCTATTCTTCCAACTTGGGCCCGCGTGAAGTCAATCAGCAGTGCGCTTGGGGAAGGTTATAGGGATTTGTTCTGCAAAATTACCATTTTTGATGTAAAAACATCAAACTTTTTACCAATAAATTTTAAAAATAGTTGCATTTTTAATTTTTTACCTCTCCAATAGGCACATTTGTCAATTAAATGTAATACCTTCGCGCCGCTATTCAAAACGATGCATGGGTAAAATCAGGTTGTTTTTCGTCATAGGGCTGCTATTTGGTTTTCACTCTATTAGCAAAGCACAAATAGCGGCAGATGCTCAGACGGACCTCGAAATGACAGGCGCGCCTGTGGTTTCTCATGCAATGTACTATACAGGAATGGTTCAAGATGGAGACGAGATGATTCCTAGTTTTATGTTCTCCGATGTATATGTCTTCAACAAACTCATTTTCAAGAATACTCGCCAAGCACGCAAATATTACAAGATTGCAAACAATATAAAGAAAGTGTACCCAATAGCTGTCGAAATCCAGAAGACAGTGAATAAAACTATTGCACACCTCGATTCGCTAGAAACAAAGAAAGAAAAAGACGAATATATCAAGCGCTCCGAAAAAGAATTGAAGGCTGAATACTATCCGCGCCTTAAGAAACTAACTTTCTCGCAAGGCAAACTTCTTATAAAGCTCATAGACCGTCAATGCGACATGACAAGTTACCAACTTATCAAGACATATATGGGTGGATTTAAAGCTGGTTTTTATAATGCCTTTGCAAGTTTGTTTGGAGCAAGTTTGAAGAAACAATACGACCCAGAAGGTGATGATCGCCTAACGGAAAGAGCCATTTTACTGATAGAAAGCGGACAGATGTGAGAAAGCTAAAGGTTACAGAAATGGGGCGCATGAACATAGAAGAGTTCAAGGCGTCTGAGAAAATTCCACTCATCGTTGTTCTTGATGATGTACGCTCGATGTACAACGTCGGAAGCATATTCCGCACATCAGATGCATTCAGAACAGAATCAATATGGTTGTGCGGTATTACAGCACGTCCACCACATCCAGAGATTCACAAAACGGCATTAGGGGCAGAAGACTCGATGGAATGGCGATATTTTGCCACAACACACGAAGCTATTGAGGCTCTGAAACGAGCAGGCTACATTATATACAGTATAGAACAGTGCGAAGGTAGCACAATGCTGCAAAACATACAGATTAAGAAAACTCAAAAGTATGCCGTCATATTAGGCAACGAAGTAAAAGGAGTAAAACAGGAAATAGTTGACATGTGTGACGGTTGCATTGAGATACCGCAATTCGGTACAAAACATTCACTTAATGTAGCCTCGACTGCTGGCATTGTTATATGGGAATTTGCTAAACAAATGATAGTATAAAAACCAAAACGCTATCTTTTTGCAATAAATTCCTAATATCAATTGTCAATCATCAATTAAATTCATACCTTTGCACCCTCAATTTGGTATTAACGAACAAAACATAACGTTTTATGGCAGAAACATTAGAAGTAAAAGAACTTGCCGAAGTGGCAGTTCGATTTTCGGGCGATTCCGGTGACGGAATGCAACTTGCCGGAAACATTTTCTCTACAGTTTCAGCTACTGTAGGTAATAGTATCAGCACATTCCCAGACTATCCAGCCGACATTCGCGCCCCGCAAGGCTCTCTAACTGGTGTGTCTGGTTTCCAAGTACACATTGGCGCAGAGATGGTTTACACACCTGGTGACAAATGTGATGTACTTGTTGCAATGAATGCTGCAGCACTGAAAACCCAGTACAAGTATGCCAAGAAAGATGCAACAATAATTATCGACACAGACTCATTCCAAGCTGCCGATCTTAAGAAAGCTGCATTTCAGACAAACGATTATCTGGGCGAAATGAATATCGACCCAGATCGTGTCATTGCTTGTCCAATCACGCAAATGGTAAAAGATTGCCTGGCAGACTCAGGCATGGATGTGAAAGCAATGCTAAAGTGTCGTAACATGTTCGCTCTCGGACTTGTATGTTGGCTCTTCGACCGTGATTTGGAGATTGCCTTCAATTTCCTTCGTGAGAAATTTGCAAAGAAACCAGGTGTAGCAGATGCAAACATCAAGGTTATTCAAGCAGGTTACGATTACGGACACAACACTCACAGTAGTGCCAACAACGTAAGACGTATCGAAACAAAGCACAAGGTTCCAGGACGTTACATGGACATCACAGGCAACAAAGCCACAGCATACGGATTTATTGCAGCAGCAGAAAAGGCTGGGCTGAAACTATACCTAGGTTCCTACCCTATCACACCAGCCACAGACGTACTTCACGAACTGTCAAAGCACAAGTCACTTGGAGTAACCACAGTACAGTGTGAGGATGAAATTGCAGGATGCGCAAGTGCTGTAGGCGCTTCATTTGCAGGAGCTTTAGCCGTCACATCTACCTCTGGTCCAGGTATTTGTCTGAAGTCAGAAGCCATGAACCTTGCAGTAATCATGGAATTACCAATCGTAGTTCTTGATGTTCAGCGCGGCGGTCCTGCTACTGGTCTTCCAACAAAATCAGAACAGACCGACCTGCTTCAAGCACTCTTTGGTCGTAATGGCGAAAGTCCAATGCCAGTAATCGCTGCAACATCGCCAACCGACTGTTTTGATGCAGCATATAATGCTTGCAAAATAGCACTCGAACATATGACTCCTGTCATTCTGATGACCGATGCATATGTAGCAAACGGTTCGGCAGCATTCAAACTGCCAAATCTTGCTGAATATCCAGCAATCAATCCACCATACGTACCAGAGGAACTCAAGGGTACTTGGACTCCATACATGCGCAATGAGAAAACAGGAGTACGCTATTGGGCTGTGCCTGGACGTGAAGGATTCCAACACATACTTGGCGGATTGGAAAAAGACAATAAGACAGGAGCCATCTCAACAGATCCTGAAAATCACAATCTTATGACCCATCTACGTCAAGAGAAGATTGACAAAATACAGGTTCCTGACCTTGAAGTACTTGGTGACAAAAACAATGCCGATCTGCTCATAGTTGGTTTCGGAGGCACATACGGACACCTTCACGCAGCTATGGATGAGCTGAGAGCTCAGGGCAAGAAAGTTGCTTTAGCACACTTCAAATACATCAACCCACTGCCAGCAAACACAGCTAAAGTTTTAAGCAAGTACAAAAAAGTAGTAGTTGCAGAACAGAACATGGGACAACTGGCTGCATGGTTACGCATGAAAGTGGACAACTTCACTCCATATAAGTTCAACCAAGTAAAAGGGCAACCATTCGTTGTAAACGAACTGGTAGAGGCCTTTACAGAAATACTCAACAAATAAAAGAAAGGACACAACATTATGGCATATACAGCACAAGATTTTAAGAAAGGACAGCCAAGATGGTGTCCTGGTTGTGGTGACCACTTCTTTTTGGCAAGTCTCCACAAGGCAATGGCAGAAATTGGAGTTGACCCATGGAATACTGCCGTAATTTCAGGTATCGGATGTAGTAGCCGTCTGCCACACTACATGGCAACTTACGGCATGAATACCATACACGGACGCGCAGCAGCAATCGCTACTGGTGCAAAAGTAGTCAACCCATCCCTTTCTGTATGGCAGGTAAGTGGCGATGGTGATGGTTTGGCAATTGGTGGTAACCACTTCATACATGCCAACCGACGCAATATAAACCTCAACATGATACTGCTCAACAACCGCATCTATGGTTTGACAAAAGGTCAGTACTCACCTACTAGTCCACGTGGTTTTGTGAGCAAATCAAGTCCATACGGAACAGTAGAAGATCCGTTCCGACCTGCAGAACTTTGTTTTGGTGCTCGCGGACACTTCTTTGCACGCGCAGTAGCAACTGACGCACAAGGAACAATAGACATCCTCAAAGCTGCCCATCAGCATAAGGGCGCAGCAGTATGTGAGATTCTGCAGAATTGCGTAATCTTCAATGATGGCACCCACGAATCAGTATACTCAAAGGAAGGACGTGCAAAGAATGCCATCTATGTTCAACACGGCAAACCACTTATCTTTGGCGAGAATTCTGAGTATGGTCTTATGCAAGAAGGATTCGGTTTGAAAGTGGTTAAAATTGGCGAAAACGGCATCACAGAGAAAGATATCCTTGTCCACGATGCACATTGCCAAGACAACACGCTACAGTTGAAACTCGCTCTCATGGGTAATGGCGATGGATTTCCAGTCGCACTTGGTGTAATTCGCGATGTAGATGCACCTACATACGATGATAGTGTAACTGCACAAATAGAAGAGGTTTCTTCAAAGAAGAAGTATCATAACTTCGCAGAACTACTCGAAACCAACGATATTTGGGAAGTAAAATAATACTCACCCATAGTTAAATTACAAGCCTCTGTCATGCAATCGACAGAGGCTTTTTATATCATACCGTACACAAAAAGCACAAAAACTATATAATTTTCTTTAAAAAACGAGGTTTTAGCAGGTTAAGCGAAAAAATGTTCGTATTTTTGCACGATTATTGCTAAATACAAAGCAACAAAACATCATATAACTTCGTTTGTTTCATAAACAACGTACATCTGAATGACTTCAAAGACTTTAAAATCAATATTCGCATATATAGGAATTCTTTTATTAGTTTCTTGCGTAAAAAGCAAAGAAACTGAAAGCACACCATATTGCGCCATTACATCATTTGGTGTAAATAGCATCGTAAGTTATGTACCTTACAAAACAAGCACAGGTACTACTACGATCAAGAGAACTGTTTCAGGAAGTAGTATTTTATTCGAAATAAATCAAGAAACAGGACTCATAAATACAGTAAAGCCCTTGCCCAATTGGATTAACCTGACCAAGGTTGTACCTACTTTCACATGTCATGGCACTCTTCAATATAAAAGCGGAGACAATTATTACACAATCACATCAGGCAAAGACTCTCTCGATTTTACAGAACCACACATACTACGAAGCGTTTCTTCAGACGGACTTTACTCAAAAAGTTATCTCGTTTCATTTACAAAAAACACAGAAGCCTCTGACACAATCCTTTGGTCAAGCGTTGTTAGCAACCTGGATTTGGAAGACGAAAAACACAGATCTATAGTTCTGGCTGCTACATACCCTGACAAACAAGGAACTGACTCCTTGGTAAGGAGAATCTTTATTTTCTCCAAAAATAATGAAGGTAAGCCACAAGTAACAAGCACTACAGACCATAGCGATGCAACAACATGGACTAATGCTGAAGAACTTATCGGAGCAGATGGAATCATTGACCCATATTCAGTCATGGTTCATCAAAATGAATTATATGCTATCGATAATCAAGGCAAACTATATAAATCAACTGAGAATGTCAAAGGAGTTGTATGGATGAAGGTGGCTGAAAAAGGTCTCTCTCGTCTTCTCGCAAGTGACAATTATTACCTGTATGCTTATGATGGTACTAACATCATTGCAACAGAAGACTTTACGAACTGGAAAGAATGTGGAAATAAGAATCTAGAAATGTTACCCACAAGATGTTTCTATAGTTTCTATCGTCAGTCATACAACAATACCCAAGTTAACATCGCCATGATGGGCGGTTTGAATGACAACAATACAAACAATGGCGTCACATGGTACAAAGTCACAGACACCCAAGATGATGTAATCGACCCATGGCAATTTATCGATGTGAGCAACGAAACAAATATTGGCTACCCTTATTTGCAGGAAACAAGCACCGTCATGTATGGTGACAATCTGTACACAATGGGACGCACATTCACTGAACAGTTTCTGGGTATGTATCGCTCTGAGGACAATGGTATCTCCTGGAAACTCCAAACCAAAATGTGGCGTTTACCAGAATCGCTCGAAGCGACGAATGGCGCTGCAAGCATGGTTCTCATAGATAAGTCTTTCTATGTTTTCCAAATAGGCGGAAAAATCTGGAAGGGTTCTATAAGATAACTATAAACCACACACCAGAGAGTCCGTAAATTAGATAGAGAAATATCCATAATGAAAAAGATTCTGCTAATATTATCCATCATAACATCCCAGACTATCTGTGCACAAACAGAGATGGAGTATGCATTGGAGATCGGTGGAATGTTGGGTACAAGTACGTATCTGGGTGATGCAGGTAATACAGGATTATTCAAAAACATAAATATGGGCGGTGGAGCTATAGCTCGTTACAACATAAACCCTCGCATGGCTTTAAAATTCAACCTAGGTTATGGTGGAATCTCTGGCAATGCATCGGGCGATGCTTTTCCTCCAGAAGTGGATCGTTCAAATTTAAAATTCAACAAATCAGTATTTGACTTTGGCGGTCAATACGAAATTCACTTCTGGGCCTATGGAACAGGCAACAGTTATAAGAACACTCATCGATTGGTGCCCTATTTGCAGATAGGAATTGGAGCTACTGTTGCAAGCAAAACTTTCTCCTTGAATATCCCTGTCGGATTCGGCATAAAGTACAAAGTAGCACCAAGACTTAACATAGGACTCGACTGGACAGTCAGAATGTCGATGACAGATAAAATAGACGGAATTGAAGATCCATACAGAATACAAAGCGGTTTTTTGAAGAACAAAGATACATACTGCTGGACAATGCTTTACGTATCTTATGATTTCTTACCTAAACTGCGTAAATGTAACAACTGATAACAATACGATTAAGATGTACAAGGAAAAAATAGACATGAGCAGACTCCCCAAGCATATTGCCTTCATCATGGATGGTAATGGCAGATGGGCACAAGCTCGCGGTCAACAGCGAAGTTACGGACACATTGCAGGTGCCGACACGTTGGAGGCAACATTGCGATGTGCTACAAAACTTGGCATCCCGTATGTTACTTTCTACGCTTTTTCAACCGAAAACTGGAACCGTCCGCAAAGCGAGGTTAACACCCTACTAGATTTGATGCTCAAACATCTGGAGGAAAACATATTCATGAATAACGATGTGAAGTTCTTACTGATTGGTGACCTCGAAAATATGCCAGACAACTTACGCAATGCTAGTATCCAACTGATGGATAAGACGAAGAATAACAAAGCCATAACAATGGCTGTAGCTTTCAACTATTCATCAAGATGGGAATTAGCATATGTTACACGACAGATTGCCGATGAAGTGAAAAGAGGAGAACTAAACATTAACGACATAAGTGCTGAAACAATTGATAGCCACATGGCTACGCGTACTATGCCTAACCCCGACCTACTCATCAGAACAGGTGGAGAACAACGACTGAGCAATTTCCTTCTATGGCAAACAGCATATTCTGAACTATACTTTACAGATACATATTGGCCCGACTTCGACGATGAATGTCTTTACAAAGCCATCGTAGATTATCAAGGACGCCAAAGACGTTTTGGAAAGACAGGTGAACAAGTATCTGAAGAGAACAAATAAAACGATGAGAAAATTAAACAACATAACGAAACAACTTGTAATTCTGATGACAATGCTCGTCACTATTCTGCCTGTAGAAGCACAGAATAATGAACAGAGCAAACCAGTTGTTGTATATGGTCAGAATCGCAAAGTGGAAATCGGCGGTATCACAGTTGATGGTGTGCAAAATTACGATGACAACATTCTTATTGGACTATCTGGACTCACCATCGGTGAAACCATCTCATTCCCTGGAGATGAAATCACGGATGCAGTAAAACGTTACTGGAAACATGGACTTTTTTCCAATGTAAAAATTGAAGCCGACAGCATCGTAGGAAACAAAGTATATCTGAAGATTACTCTCGCCACTCGCCCCCGAGTATCGCAAGTCAACGTATGGGGAGTAAAGAAAAGCGAGCAGAAAGACCTCATGGAAAAGATGGGATTGGCAAAGGGAAATCAGCTAACCCCAAACATGGTGGACAAAGCAAAGATTGTCATCAAACACTATTTTGAAGAAAAGGGATTTAGAAATGCCACTGTAGAAATCATCCAGAGAGACGATCCTACCCATCCCGACATGATAATGGTTGATGTCAATATCGACAAGAAAGAAAAAGTCAAAGTACGCAAAATCTATATTAGCGGGAACAACCATATAAAGACTAGTAAATTCCATGGAAGTTTCTTCTCTGGAGGTCTGTTAAAGAAAACCAACGAGAAAGGGTTCAAGAGTCTGTTCAAGGCTAAGAAATTCATTGAGGAACGCTATGCAGAAGACAAAGAAAGAGTAATTGAAAAATACAATGAACTTGGATTTCGTGACGCAACCATTGTAAAGGACAGCATTGTCGACAATGGTGACAATACCGTTGATATCTATCTTGGGATAGAAGAAGGTGACCGCTATTATGTTCGCGATATTAAATGGGTCGGAAATTCCGTTTATACTACAGATGTGCTTAACAAACTGCTCAAGATGAAACGTGGAGATGTCTATAACCAGAAACACATTAAGAACAGACTGAATGCAGATGAAGACGCTGTGGCCAATTTCTATTATAACCAGGGATATGTATTCAATCAAGTTGTCCCAGTTGAAGTAGATGTAGATGGCGATTCCATCGACCTTGAAATACGTATCACAGAAGGCGTACAGGCAACAATCAATAAAATTAAAATCTATGGTAATACACGCGTTTACGAGGAAGTAGTACGTCGTGAATTGAAACTAAAGCCGGGTGACCTCTTCTCTATGGATGCATTCAAGATGTCATATCAAGAAATAGGTCAAATGGGGCATTTTGACCCTGAAGCTATAGACTTCAAACCTGTTCCAGACCCAATCAATGGCACTGTAGATATGAATCTTGGACTGACGCCAAAGGCAAGTGATCAAATTGAATTCTCACTCGGATGGGGACAGACTGGTGTAATCGGAAAGTTGGGACTTAAGTTCAACAACTTCTCTATGCGTAACCTTTTCCATCGTAACGGACTTCATCGTGGTATCATGCCTCAAGGTGATGCGCAAACCCTAGAACTTTCAGGTTCTACAAACGGACGTTACTATCAGTCGTATAGTATTTCGTTCCATGACAACTGGTTTGGTCGTAAGCGCCCTAATTCTCTATCTGTAAGTGCATTCTTCTCACGTCAGACCGACGTAAGTAGTGCATACTACAATTCAAGCTACTACAACAACTACTATTCCGCCCTTTATGGTTATGGTAACTATAACTCAAGCTACTATAACAACTATTCAAGTTACTACGACCCAGATAAATACATCATGTTACTTGGTTTATCAGTTGGTTGGGGTAAACGTCTTAACTGGCCAGATAACAACTTTAGTTTCCAAGCATCTCTCGGATATACCCGTTATATGCTGAAGGATTGGGAATACTTCCTCATAACCGATGGTAACTGTAATAACATCAACCTCACACTTTCACTCTCTCGTGTAAGCATAGATAACCCTATATTCCCTCGTCGTGGTTCGCAGATTACCCTTTCAGGTACATTCACACCACCATACTCTCTATGGGATGGAGTTGATTATGCTAATTTGGCTACCAACCGCGCCAATGCAAACTACATGAGCGATATGCAGAAGAAGTTCAAATGGATTGAATACCACAAATGGGCATTCAAATCACGTTTCTACACCCCTCTGTCAAGTGCCAATAAGTGTTTTGTACTGATGACACGATTCGATTGTGGATTCCTCGGTAGTTACAACAAAAACAAAAAATCACCATTCGAAACATACTACATGGGTGGTGATGGTATGTCAGGTTACTCTTACAACTACTATACTGAAACTATTGGACTTCGCGGTTACGACAACGGAAGTCTCACTCCATACGGATTTGAAGGTTATGCATATTCACGTATGACACTTGAGCTCCGCTACCCTGTATTACTTCAAGGAAGTACAAACATATACGTGCTCGGTTTTGCCGAAGGAGGTAATGCATGGACAGAAGTAAGGAAATTTAACCCATTCGATTTAAAACGTTCTGCAGGTGTTGGCGTTCGCATCTTCCTGCCGATGATTGGACTTATGGGTATTGACTGGGCATACGGATTCGACAAAGTATTCGGTTCAAAGAACTATTCTGGTAGCCAATTCCACTTTATTCTCGGACAAGAATTCTAACAAACCTAAAATACATTATAGTATGAAAAGAACATTATTTACGATAGCTCTTGCCCTGGTAGGGCTACTATCAGTTAACGCACAGAAGTTTGCACTTGTTGATATGGAATATATATTGAAGAATGTACCTGCATACGAACGTGCCAACGAACAATTGAACCAAGTAAGCAAAAAATGGGAAGGTGAGGTACAGGCACTTCTTAATGAGGTTGAAACACTCTATCGCAAATACCAATCTGAATCAGTATTTCTCTCTGATTCTCAAAAAACAAAAGCAGAAGAAGCTATAGTAGCAAAGGAAAAAGAAGCAAGTGAACTGAAAAAGAAATATTTCGGAGCAGAAGGCGAACTTTTCAAAAAACGTCAGAGTCTTATGTCACCTATACAGGACGAAATCTATAGTGCCGTAAAAGATATTTGTGAAAAGAAAGGCTATCAGTTGATTCTCGACCGCGCATCTGGTGGTAGCATTATCTACGCCTCTCCAAAGATAGACATAAGCGATGAGATATTACAACGTCTTGGATATAGTCATTAAACAGATAACAATCAACAGTATTATTAATCATATTATTTTCAAAAATTAAAGACAATGAAGAAATTTATTATTGCAGCACTATTGGTATTACCAATGAGTGTATTTGCACAGAAATTTGCACACGTAAATTCAGCTGATATCGTTCAGGCAATGCCTGAATATACTACTGCTCAGACAGAAATTCAGAATCTGGCAAAGCAGTACGAAGATGAATTAAAGAAAATGCAGGAAGAACTCCAGACAAAGGCTGAGGACTACCAGAAGAATCAAGCTACTCTGCCTGATGCAGTAAAACAGCGTCGCGAACAAGAGTTACAAGAACTCAACCAGCGTCTTGAGCAGTATTACCAAACATCACAGCAATCACTTCAGCAGGCTCAGTCTCAGAAAATGCAGGCTATCACTCAGAAGATTACAACTGTGATCAAGGAGTTAGGCGTTGCAGGTGGATATGTATATGTAATGGACACATCAAGTGGCATCCCATTCATCAGCGAAACACTTTCAACTGACATCACCAGCCAGGTAAAGGCAAAACTCGGAATCAAGTAAATAAATGATGATACGCACATATATTGCACTTATTTTTGCGCTCCTCTCTGTTGCAAATCTATCAGCACAGGAGGCAGCGCAAACTGCATCAAATGTAGCCGCTCCTGCCAACACCATTGTACAGATGCAGCATTTCGGTTATTGTAGTTATAATGAGCTTCTGCAATCTATGCCCGAATATGCAGGTGCAATGGCGAAATTGGAGAATCTCAAGAAAACATACGACAATGAGTTGGCACGCGCCGAGGAAGATTTCTCCCGTAAATTCTATGAGTTTGTAGAGGGACAGAAATCATTCCCTGAAAATATCATGCTGAAACGCCAGAAGGAGCTCCAGCAACTGATGGAGGAAAGTATGGCATTTAAGGATGAAGCCAAACGTCTTCTCAATCAGGCAGAAGATGAACTAATGATTCCACTTCATCGTAAACTGAAAGACGTTATGCGCCAGGTGGGGCTTGAGCACAATTACTCATATATCCTAAACATCGACAATAACTCCTATCCTTTTGTAAACACAACTGGAGAGGCAGAAGATTGTACTGCATTCGTAAAAGCAAAACTAAGAAGATAAATATACAAAGAAAGGATGGAAGGCAACACTGCGACACAACAATGTGGACCTATAGGAATCTTTGATTCTGGACTAGGTGGTCTTACCATTCTCGATGGCATTCGTCATCGAATGCCACAATACGATTTTATATATCTAGGCGATAACGCACGTGCTCCCTATGGTACACGTTCATTCGACGTAGTCTATCAGTTCACACTGCAAGCAGTAGAAAAACTCTTTTCAATGGGTTGTCCACTCATCATTCTCGCCTGCAATACAGCCTCTGCAAAAGCTTTACGTAGCATTCAACAAAAATACCTTCCTCAAGCTTTTCCTAATCGTAGAGTACTGGGAGTAATCCGCCCAACAGCAGAAGTAGTAGGCACTCTAACTAAGTCAAATCATATCGGCATACTTGCTACAGAAGGAACTGTGCGTTCAGAATCATACAAACTTGAGATTCAGAAGCTATACCCTGCAACTACTATAGTGGGGCAGGCTTGTCCTATGTGGGTGCCACTAGTGGAAAATGGGGAATACGATAAACCTGGTGCAGATTATTTCATAAAGGACAGTATCGACAAACTGCTAACTGCCGATTCTCAGATAGACACCATTATCCTGGGATGCACACACTACCCTCTACTACTTCCGAAAATCAAACAATATACCCCAAAAGGCATTACACTTATACCACAGGGAAAATACATTGCTGAAAGTCTTCAGGAATATCTGCAACGTCATCAAGAGATGGAACACAATATTACCAAAGGTGGTACCTGTAAATACTTCACAACTGAATCAAGCGAAAAATTCAGTGAGTCTGCCAGCGTCTTCCTTAACGAACCCATCGAAGCTATTCATATCACCCTGTAAAACTTCAGACAGATCAATTTCCAATTTTCAACTTTCAATTCTCAATTTTCAATTTTCCTCATGGGCATCTATACAGATCTATTTATCACATTTTGCAAAATCGGTTCCTTTACCCTTGGTGGAGGTTATGCCATGGTGCCTGTTATGGAAAAGGAAATTGTTGACAAGAAACAATGGCTTACTCAAGAAGAATTCGTTGACATCCTCGTAGTAGCACAATCAACCCCTGGTCTATTTGCCATTGACATGGCATCACACATCGGATTTAAATACAAAGGAGTGCTTGGCGGTATAACTGGAGCATTAGGAGTAGCTATTCCGAGCATTGTTATTATCCTTCTAATAGCTCTAATCTTCCAATCTTTCAAAGATAACATATATGTGGAGAAATTCTTCATGGGCATACGTCCCTGTGTCGTAGCCTTAATTCTTTCTCCCTGCTTTCGCATGGCAAAGACAGCAAAGATTAATATATATAACTGTTGGATTCCTATTGTTTGTGCTACACTCATATCTCTATTTGGCGTCAGCCCTATTTGGTGCATCATAGTAGCTGGTGTAGCAGGTTTCCTCTATGGACATTATTTGATACAGAAGCAATGATATTTCTTCAACTATTCATAACATTCAGCAAGATAGGCATCTTCAACTTTGGAGGTGGTTATGCTATGATATCGCTCATTCAAGATGAAGTTGTCAACAAGCATCACTGGCTCACCACCTCAGAATTTACCGACATTATTGCCATAAGCCAGTCAACCCCTGGTCCTATAGGCATCAATGTCGCAACATATACAGGTTACACCGCCGTCATCAATGCCGGTTATTCGGAGTGGGCAGCCATACTTTCTGCAATCATGACTTCCTTAAGCATTCTATGGTTGCCGTTTATTCTGATGATAAGCATCAGCAAAGTGCTTATCAAACATAAGGATTCCATAGTAGTTCATAGCATCTTTGGTTTGCTTCGCCCTACTGTTTTGGGTCTTATCCTTGCAGCAGCAATAATGCTTATGAGTGTAGAAAACTTTGGCTCCCCCATTGAATCTACATTCGTATTCATCGTTAGTTGCGTCATATTCTTTCTTTCGTTCGTTGGCACTCGTATTTACAAAATACACCCTATCATCATGATACTGCTCTGCGGACTCGCAGGACTCATTATATATTAATACAAAGACACAAACGTACAACAATGAGAAAAGTAATAGGAATCGGAGAAACCATTCTCGACATAATATTCAAGAACGAACAACCTACAGCAGCTGTTCCTGGTGGTTCTGTATTCAACGGAATAGTGTCTTTAGGTCGCTTAGGTACAGACGTAACTATGATTACAGAGACCGGTAACGATCGTGTAGGACAAACCATAAAAAACTTCATGACCGACAACGGAGTAAATACCGACCATGTCTGCATGTATGATGATGGGCGCACTGCTATTTCCCTTGCCTATCTGAACGAAAGGAACGATGCTGAATATACATTCTACAAAGACTATCCTAAAGCACGCTTAGACGTACGTTGGCCCGATATACACCCTGATGACATCGTCATCATGGGGTCTTACTTTGTACTCAATCCTGTATTAAGGAGTAAGGTTAAGGAATTCCTTACCTATGCACGCAGTAGAAAGGCATTTATATATTACGACATAAACTTCCGTTCCACCCATGCAGACGAAGCCCAGACACTTCGTTCCACAATATTGGAAAATTTCGATTTTGCAGATATAGTACGCGGTTCCACCGAGGATTTCACTAATATGTTTGGTATTAGCGATCCTCTTACAACATACAAGCAGGAAGTGTCTGCCCATTGTCCTAATCTGCTCTGCACTGATGCCGATGGCGACATACGACTCTTCACGCCAACCCTTATAAAAAACTATAAAGTACAGAAAATACAGACCGTTTCTACTATAGGAGCAGGTGATAACTTCAATGCAGGTATTGTCTATGGTATTCTTCAGGGAAACATTCTCCGCGCAGATTTACCTACACTCTCCGATTCTCAGTGGAAGAGTATTATCCAACATGGCATATCTCTTGCAACTGAGGTGTGCCAAAGTTTCCACAATTCAATAAGTAAAGATTTCGCCCAGCGATATAAACAAAACAAAAAACAAGATTAATTTGAAAACATTTGAACAACTTGGTATTTCAGCACCAATTCTTCAGGCCATCAGTGAGATTGGCTATGAGAGTCCCATGCCTATTCAGGAAGAAGTCATTCCATATTTACTGGGCAACGACAACGACGTAATAGCATTAGCACAAACTGGAACAGGTAAGACTGCCGCTTACGGATTGCCGCTTATTCAAAAAACAGATACTGCTTCACTTATTACTCAGGCAGTAGTAATAGCACCCACACGCGAACTCTGTCTGCAAATTACAGATGATCTAAAAAGTTATAGTAAGTACATACCTCAACTTCACATACTTGCCGTCTATGGTGGTGCAAATATCATGACGCAGATTCATGGTCTGAAAAAAGGCGTGCAGATTATCGTTGCCACTCCTGGACGTCTCGTTGACCTCATGGAACGAGGTGTAGCGGACCTTTCCAACGTTAAAAATGTAGTACTTGACGAAGCTGATGAGATGCTGAACATGGGCTTCTCAGAAAGCATAGACACCATACTGGCTAATTGTCCTTCCCACAACTCTCGCAACACCCTTCTCTTCTCTGCAACCATGTCGAAGGAGATTGAGCGCATAGCTCGCAATTACCTCCACGACCACAAGGAAATTGTAGTGGGTAGTCGAAACGAAGGAGCAGAACACGTAAACCACCTATACTATCTCGTAGCAGCTCGCGACAAATACAACGCACTGAAACGTATTGCCGACTACTATCCAGAGATATATGCCATCATCTTCTGTCGCACTCGTATGGAGACTCAGGAGATTGCCGACCGTCTCATCCAAGACGGATATAATGCGGAGTCACTTCATGGCGAACTCTCCCAAATGCAACGAGACCTCACAATGCAGAAGTTCCGTCAACATCGAACCCAACTTCTTGTAGCTACCGATGTGGCTGCACGTGGATTGGATGTCGATGAACTTACACATGTGATAAACTATGGTTTGCCAGATGATATCGAGTCATATACACATCGTTCTGGTCGTACAGGACGAGCAGGACGCAGTGGTACAAGTATCTCCATCATCCACATCAAGGAGAAACACAAGATACAGGCAATAGAGCGTCAGATAGGCAAGAAATTTATCCCAAGCATTCTGCCTACCGGTCAGGAGATTTGCGCAAAACAATTGTATAAACTCATCGATGAAATCGAAAAAATAGAGGTTGACGAAGAAGAAATAGAGCAATACCTGCCAGAAATATACCGCAAATTGGATATGCTCGATAAAGAAGACCTTATCAAACGTATGGTCAGCATGCAGTTTAACACATTCCTAAACTACTACAAGAACGCGCCAGAAATTGTGCAACCAAGCGGCAAGGGGAGTGACACTAAGAAAAAAGATCGTAAGGAAAAACGCGACAAGCAACCTCGTTCACGATCCGCAGAACAAGGATTCACACGCCTCTTCATAAACTTAGGAAAAAAGGACAGCCTTTCTCCTAAGATTCTTATGGGATTCATCAATCGCAAGGTTCGTGGCAAGAATGTCGATCTCGGACGCATTGATCTTATGCAGAATTTCTCATTCTTTGAGGTTCCAGAAGAGCAGACAGACGACGTGCTCCATTTTCTTAACGGTGCAGACTTCGACGGAAGAAAGGTAAACGTAGAAATCACTACTAGCAACGGATCGGGCAACAGCAGTTCTTCTGAGAAACCTCAACGCAAACAAGACAGAAGTCAGCGCAGACAGGACAAACCTCAACATCGTCAGGAGAAGTCTCAGCGAGGCCAAGAAAGAACCAATAGCAAGCGAGGACAGAAACAATCATCCAGTTCTTCAACCCCTAAAGATGCAAAAGAGTGGGCGAAATATTTTGAAGGACAGGTAGAATCCCAACCATTCTACAACGAATTTTCTAAGAAGAAAAAGAAGAAGAGATAATCAATACCTTCTTTTCATCAGCCATCGTGGTAGCAAAGAGGTATAAATCACCACCTTCGCGCAATTTCAATTTATTGCGGAGTTCTGCTACCGACATAGGAAAATTGCGAACCGTAAGGTTCGCTTTTTCTATTCCTCCCAAAACAGTCTTTATAGACTTTTTGTTCAATGTTGAAGAACTCTCAACTTTGAAACATCGTCCGGGAAAATTCTTCACGGGTTCATCAACAAAACTAGTATATAGATGACTGTTGGGATGTAACTTTACAAGTCCAAGACGAGAAGCAAGAGTCTTATAACATCCTGCCTTCATAATACTTGCATTAGGTTCGTATATATACTTCCCCATCTCAGTTGTATATTTACATTCTGCGACTTTTTCTTCATCTCGGGTGAAAGTAAACACATCCTTATCTCCACTGCTAAACAAATTCACGCAATAAATACGTACTGAAAGACAGTTATGCTGCATCTTAACAAGAAGTTCCTTGCACTCATTGTCCACACTCACCACATGAATTTCACTTATCTGTCGCAGTTCCCGTTCCATATTCACGACATCGAGCATTGGTGACAGTTTCACCATTACCGTGTCAGCATGCTCCATCAACCGCTCCTGCATCAGAGCAACATTTGGAGTGCAGTCTGCTATCGAAATCACCTTCCCGCCATTAGCATCACGACGTGCAGGATCAATAAAAATCAGACTATGATGGGGTAATTTCTGCAATACTTCTTCAGCCTTACCGCAAACCACTTGAAAATCCTTAACTCCAAGCAAAGGCAGATTGTTTGAGGCAATTTTACAAAGAGTCTCGTTCTGATCTACATAAGTAAGATAGTCGAACTTCTTTCCAAGTATCGCAGCATCCACTCCGAATCCGGCAGTCAGGTCAGTTACATTCTCCCCACCATCTACAATCTCAGCCTTATATTGTGCAGTCATTTCACTGCTACACTGCTCCATATTCAGGTGTGGCGGAAATTGAATACCATCTGTCTGAGCCCAAGTGGGCAACTTCTTTTGTGCTCTCTGCCACCCTTCTATCTGTTGCAAGGCAAATTTAAAGTCTGCATCAGAAAAAGTGTGAGCCCGCAAAGCGAGCTCACACACATTGTCGTTTCTATGTTCTTTTACAAATGATTGTATGTCGTACATGGAAACCCGTGGTTCGTGAATTACTTACGCAAGCCAAGAGCCTTAACGATAGCACGGTAGCGTTCGATATCCTTGCGCTTCAGATACTCAAGAAGTGAACGGCGCTGACCTACGAGGTGAACCAAAGAACGATTTGTGCAATAGTCCTTGTGGTTGTTTCTCATGTGGTCAGTGAGGTGTTGGATACGATAAGTAAGCAGAGCAATTTGTCCCTCACTTGAACCAGTGTTTGTAGCAGAACCTGCGTATTTCTCGAAGATTTCTGCCTTCTTTGCTGAATCTAAATACATAATAATTAATTATTTAAAGTTAAACAAACATTTGCCCGAATCTTCAATTCTTTCAGCTCGAATCTTCAATTCGCATGCAAATCGGGTGCAAAGGTACAGCAATTTACTCGAATATGCAAATTTATTATCATTTATCATATGTATAGGAAATGCTCAGAGAGTGTTCACCCTCCGAATGCCCTTTTTTACCTTTATACCATCAAAATGCAACATACATATGCTAAAACCTAGTTCTGTGTGCGTTGTTTTGCACATTTAACAAATACACTGTGCAGTTTTAATACATTTTTAGATAATATTTTTGTTTAATTGATGTTTAAATTCATACCTTTGCATCGAATTAAGTGTAAACAACAATCTCTAACGATAGCGTGAAACGCATGAATAGAGGGCTACACACAAAAAAGATAGTAACAACATAAGAGATAAACAATATTTATTTAATAACTAAAAAAATTTAGATTATGTCTGAAATTGAATCAAGAGTTAAATCTATCATCGTAGATAAGCTTAACGTAGACGAGGCTGATGTAAAGCCAGAAGCATCATTCACTAACGACCTTGGCGCTGACTCACTTGACACTGTTGAGCTCATCATGGAATTTGAAAAGGCATTTGGTATCAACATTCCTGACGATCAGGCAGAGAAGATTAGCACTGTAGGTGATGCAATCGCATACATCGAGTCTAACGCAAAATAAGTAGATTCTACTATTACCATTTACTATTTTGGTTTTGTCACAGACATTCTTTCGAGTGTACATGATGGACAAAACAAATGAAATAGTAAATGGTAATTTTTTTAAAATCAAAAAAACTCGGCCTTCCAACTAGAAACAGAGTGAAGAGTCGAAATCATTATATAAATTATTTTTATACGATGGAATTAAAACGAGTTGTTGTAACAGGTCTTGGCGCAATCACTCCACTGGGTAACACTGTTGAAGAAACATGGGAAAACATCAAGAATGGTAAGAGCGGTGCTGCCCCTATCACACATTTTGATGCTACACAGTTTAAAACTCAATTCGCATGCGAAGTAAAGGGTTTTGATCCAAACAATTACATAGATCGCAAGGAGAGTCGCAAGATGGACCTCTATACCATCTTCGCTTTAGCAGCTGCTAAGCAAGCTATCGAAGATTCGGGCATTGCAGGCGAAGGTATAGACAAGAATGAAGTAGGAGTAGTGCTCGGTGTAGGTATTGGTGGTATCCACACATTTGAGGAAGAAGCTGGCAACTATGCTATCAACGGACCACAATTAGGCCCCAAATATAACCCATTCTTTATTCCAAAGATGATTGCAGACATCGCTGCTGGTTTCATCAGTATTGAAAATGGGTTCCACGGTCCTAACTTTACAACCACTTCAGCTTGTGCATCTTCTACAAACGCATTGGCTGATGCTTTCAACTTGATTCGTTTGGGTAAGGCTAACGCTATCGTAACAGGTGGTTCTGAAGCAGCTATTTGGCCATCTGGTGTTGGTGGTTTTAACGCAATGAAAGCGCTTTCTACTCGCAACGATGAACCAGAAAAGGCTAGTCGTCCATTCAGCGCAAGCCGTGACGGATTTGTTATGGGTGAAGGTTCATGTATTCTTGTTCTTGAAGAACTGGAACATGCAAAGGCTCGTGGTGCAAAAATTTATGCAGAAGTAGCAGGATGCGGCATGTCAGCTGATGCTTATCACATTACAGCAAGTCACCCAGAGGGTCTTGGAGCAAAACTCGTCATGGAACGTGCACTTAAAGATGCTGAAATGACTCCTGCTGACATCGACTACATCAATGTTCATGGTACTTCTACACATGTTGGTGATATCTCGGAGGTAAAAGCCATCAAGGAAGTATTTGGCGACGCAGCATACAAACTGAATATCAGTTCTACAAAGTCAATGACAGGTCACCTTCTTGGTGCTGCCGGAGCTGTAGAAGCAATGTTCAGCATATTGTCTGTTAAGAACGACATCGTTCCACCAACTATCAACCACGACGAGGCTGACAAGGATGAGGAGATTGATTACAATCTGAACTTCACCTTCAACAAAGCTCAGAAGCGCACCGTTCGTGCTGCACTTAGCAACACATTCGGTTTTGGCGGTCACAACGCTTGTGCTATCTTTAAAAAATACGAAGGATAAAGAAATTATGTATTGACGACCATGGACAACCTGGGCTCATTACTAATAGATACAGTAAGGCTTCTTTTCCGCAAGGAGAAGAAGTCTTATTGCATTCTAAAACGAATAATGGGTTTCTATCCACACAACTTGGAACTCTATCGACTAGCAGTAAAACATAAGAGCCTTACATTCCACGAAAAGAATGATGCTGTCAAAAGCAACAGAAAAACCGACCTCAATACGTCACTAAACAACGAGCGATTGGAGTTTTTGGGTGATGCAGTTTTAGGGGCTATTGTCGCGGATATACTATACAAAAAATACAAGAACCAACAGGAAGGATTCCTGACTATGCTGCGTAGTAAGATTGTATGCAGAGAATCGCTAAATCGCATTGCAGTTGAATTAGGCATTGACAAGTTTATACTGCATTCGGGCGATGTTTATAAAGCTCACAATAGCTACGTAAACGGCAATGCATTTGAGGCTTTCTGCGGAGCTATTTATTTGGATCGTGGTTATAAACTATGTTACCAATTTATTGAAAAAGAATTTATCGAGAAACACCTAAACATAGAAGAACTCATTGAGAATAGCCAAAACAATAAAAGCAAACTGATAGAATGGTGTCAGAAACAACAATACAAAATACAGTTTACATATAACGAAACACGTGATCGTACTGGTTCTGTCTTTACATGCAAGGTCTTCATCGAAGGAATAGAATGCGGACACGGAAAGGGTTACAAAAAGAAAGACAGCGATCAGAACGCATGCAAAGCAGCTCTACAAGCACTTAACAGCGACCCTAACTTAAAACTACACATTGCAAAAGTAGTGGATGAAAAAATTATGAGAGCAAGAACACAATCTAACCGCGACAAAGTATTGACACAGATATCAAGTAGAAATACCATAGTTTTCGACCTTGATGGCACACTAATGGACACACTGCAAGATTTGTATCTGAGCACAAACTACGCACTTCGTACTTGCAATTACCCAGAACGCACCCTCGATGAGATACGATCGTTTGTAGGTAACGGCGTGAAATTGCTAATAGAACGTGCTATGCCAAACGAAATAACAACAGTGGAAAGCGAAGAGAACAAAGAAGCTTTCAATCACTGTTTCAACACATTCAAAGAATACTACATCGAACATTGTCAGGACAACACGAAGTTGTACGACGGCATTGATCCTCTACTCAACAAATTGAAAGAAGCTGGATACAGAACAGCTATAGTATCAAATAAGCTGCAGGCAGGCGTCACAGAACTCTATGAAAAATGGTTTAAAGATACCATCGAAGTGGCAATAGGTGAAAGTCCGGAAGTACGCAGAAAACCAGCACCCGATATGGTAGAAGTAGCATTGAAAAAACTAGGAGTTGAAAAAAGCGATGCCATATATATCGGCGACTCAGATGTTGATTTACAAACTGCAAAAAACTCAGGATTACCATGTATCTCTGTGTTATGGGGATTCCGTTCAAAGGAGTTCCTTATCGACAACGGAGCTTTGATAACAGTGGAAAAACCTGATGAAATCATGAATATTTTGTCAAACTGACAAATATGTTTGCAAATTACCACACAAAAAACTAACTTTGACTGCTAAAACCAAATCATCGAGATGAATACTACTCAAGTCCTTAACAATCTCTACTTTAAAACTCGCCAAAAAGCGATTGCACGCTATACCTCGCATGCAGAAGAAATCCAACGTCGAATTCTAAAAAAACTGATTCATGCTGCACGAAGAACCGAATGGGGCAACAACCACAATTACAACAGTATGGAGTCATATGAAGAGTTCGTTGGCAATGTACCTGTGAATACCTACGAAGAACTGAAAGGATATATCCAAAGGATGCGCGAGGGTGAAGCTAACGTGTTATGGAGAGGACGAGTCAGATGGTTTGCTAAGTCATCGGGAACCACCAACGACAAATCAAAATTCATCCCTGTAAGCAAGGACGGACTAAAAAGAATCCATTATCTTGGAGGCAGAGACTGTGTAAGTTGTTACCTGAAAATCAATCCAAAGAGTAACATCCTCAGAGGCAAGAGCCTTATACTTGGTGGCAGCCACACTCCTAACCTGAACACCCCAAAGAGTCTCGTTGGCGACCTTAGTGCCATACTCATCGAGAACGTGCCACGAGCTGTAAATCTCACAAGAGTGCCAAATAAAAGAATTGCTCTCATGAGCGATTTCGACAAGAAACGCGAGAAGATAGCAGAGGTAGCTCAAAACATGAATATCACCAACATAAGTGGTGTACCATCATGGATGCTGAGTGTACTGAACAAAGTGATGGAGAAGAAAAACACAGACAATATAGCCGATGTATGGCCAAACCTTGAGGTTTTTTTCCACGGAGGCGTTGCATTCAATCCTTACAGAGAGACATATAATAACATCATACGTAGCGAGAAGATGCATTATATGGAAACATACAATGCAAGCGAAGGTTTCTTTGGTATTCAAAATGACCTAAAAGACCCAGCGATGCTGTTGATGATTGACTATGATGTATTCTACGAGTTCTGTCCGATGGACGATATGGGGGGTGACGGATATCCCCAAGAAAATGCTCACATAGTACCACTTTGGGACGTTGAGATCGGCAAAAATTATGCAATGATTATCAGCACCTCATGCGGACTATGGAGATATATGATTGGTGACACTGTAAAATTCACACAGAAGAATCCATATAAGTTCACCATCACAGGCAGAACAAAACATTTCATCAATGCTTTTGGCGAAGAACTGATTGTAGATAATGCCGAAAAGGGACTTTTACAGGCTTGTGTAGCTACTGGCGCACAAGTACGCGAATACACCGCCGCACCAATTTTCATGGATGCCAATGCAAAATGCCGCCACCAATGGGTTATTGAATTCTCCAAGAAGCCTGGCAACATAGAAGACTTTGCAATGATTCTTGACCGTTCACTACAAGCTATAAACTCAGATTACGAAGCAAAACGATATAAGAACGTAACCCTGCAACCATTGGAGATCATTCCAGCACGCGAAGGACTCTTCGATGATTGGTTGCGTTCTAAGGGAAAACTGGGTGGGCAACACAAAATTCCACGTCTCAGCAATAACCGCAAATACATTGAAGAACTGCTGAAGATGAACAGTAAATAAGCAGTCAAACCCATACAAAAAGATGAATCTGAAACAGTTTAACAATAAAAGAAACTACAGACGGGAATGGAATATCCTCGTCTGTGCTGTTTTGTTTTCATCCCTACTCCACTCTTGTGCCAACATAGGTACTCCTGATGGTGGACTCTATGATGAGACCCCTCCAAAAATCGTTCGCACCACCCCTGAATACGGTTCAATGAACGCAAATCCGAAAAAGATAACATTGGAGTTTGATGAGTTCATAAAACTTGAAAATTCCTATGAAAATGTCGTCATTTCACCACCACAATTTGAAGCTCCGGAAATAGAGTCTTCCGGAAAGAAGGTGACCGTCATTCTCAACGATACTCTGAAACCAAACTTCACATACACAATCGATTTCGGAAATAGTATTGTAGATAATAACGAAGGCAATCCTATGGGTGAATATGCCTTTACATTCTCTACGGGTGACGTGATTGATACGCTGCAAGTATCCGGACATGTGTTGGAAGCCGAAAATCTGGAACCTATCAAAGGCATCCTCGTCGGACTTTATAGCATAGATAGTACTATGGTAGCAGACGATTCTCTCTTCCAAACCCGACCATTGGAACGCATTGGTCGCACAAACGGCAGTGGACATTTCATTATAAAGGGTGTAGCACCAGGCAATTACCGTATTTTCGCACTCAACGACCAGGATCAAACATATACTTATAGTCAGCAAAGTGAAAAAATTGCTTTCACAGATCAAATCATCACTCCATACTCTAAGTACGAAACTCGTATGGACACAATATGGCACGATAGCATACACTACGATTCTATATTCCCAGTGAAATATACCCACTTCTACCCTGACAATATAACTCTGTTGGCCTTCACTAAGAAGTTCTCCGAGCGTCATCTGTTAAAAAGTGAACGTCCGCAATTTGAGAAATTCACAATCTACTTTACCTCTCCATCAGATACATTACCACTCATCACCCCACTTAACTTTCCAAATTCCGATTCTGTGTTCGTAGTGGAGACCGTGCCAACAAACGACACCATAACTTATTGGATTAGAGACTCCCTCATATATAATCTCGACACTCTGGCAATCCAATTAGATTATTATGCGACAGATACCTTGAAACAACTGTCGCTGAGAACAGACACCTTAGAACTTACCTCTAAGATAAGCAAGGAACGCCTGATGAGACAACGCAAGCAGGCAGAGGAAGAATGGGCAAAAGAGTATAAGAAACGCGCCAAAGCGGAACGCAGGATGAAGCAAGCAGAAGAGGAACGCCTGGAACGTGAAGCAGAAGAAGAGGAGAGACAAAAGGCTGAAGCCGAGGGCAGAAAATACGAAAGGAAGAAAAAAGAAAAGAAAAAACGTGACAAAGAGGAAGAGGATATCATTGTACCTCCTATGCCACCAGAGATATATGAAATGAAGATGTCATCTACCTCAGGAATGGCTCCAGATAAGAATATCGACATCTCATTCGAAGAACCTATAGAATATCTTGACACCGCAAAAGTTCATTTCACCATGAAGGTGGATTCTCTCTATATGCCAGCACCATATCTGATAGAACCAGTTGAAGGTAAAGTTAACACATACCGATTCTATGCAGAATGGGAACCAGACTCGACTTATATGCTGCAATTAGACTCCGCTGCTTTCATAAGCATATATGGCAAAGCAACAGAGGAAACAAAACGAAATATCAAAGTTCGTGGTCTCAACTCGTTCAGCACACTATTCGTAAAACTGACAAACTCCGACCCCTCAGCAATCGTGCAATTGCTTAACGGACAAGATAAAGTAATAAAATCTATGCCGGCACCAGAAGGGAAAGCAGAATTCTATTTCCTCGCACCTTCAACATATTATATGCGAGTTTTCTTCGACCGTAACGGCAACGGCGAATGGGATACGGGTGAATATGAGACACTACAGCAACCAGAAGAGGTTTTCTACTATCCTAACGCGATGCAACTAAAGGCACAATGGGACATAACTCAGACATGGAACCTGAAATCTAAACCACTCGCTGAACAAAAACCTGAAAAGATAACAAAACAAAAGCCTGATAAGGTTAAACAGATACAAAACCGGAATGCAGAGAAACTGGCAGAAATGGCAAAGAGAAAAAGGAAGAAGAGTTAAGGGTTGAAAGTCTAGAGTTTAGAGTGAAAAAGTTAATATAAATATATGAAATCAATAAAATCAATACTAATAGTTGCTCTATTGCAGTTATCTGTATATTCAGCAAAGGCAGAAAATCAACTGTTTAATGTAACAAAACATCTTGACATCTTTAATTCTATCGTTACTCAACTAAATATGTTTTACGTCGATTCCATCGACATAAAGCGAAGTGTAGAGTTGGGTATCGATGCCATACTTGAAGACCTCGACCCATATACAGAATACTACTCAGAAGAAGATATGGGCGACCTGAAACTGATGACAACAGGCAAATACGGCGGTATTGGTTCGCTAATCCGTATGCGTAAAGACAGCACAGTGATGATAGCAGAACCCTATGCCGGCATGCCCGCAGCTGAGGTAGGATTACAAGTAGGCGATATTCTGCTACAAATCGACACCGTCAACCTAAAAGGTAAGTTTACAAACGAGGTAAGTGAATTGCTTCGTGGGGAGCCAGGAACCACTTTCACTCTGAAAATTCAGCGTCCAAATGAAGAAGGTATTCGCGAATTCAAGATAAAGCGACGCAACATAAAACTACCAGCTCTACCCTACTACACATTGATTCGTCCGGAAATTGGATATATCAACCTCACGCAATTTACCGAAGGTTGTTGGAAAGAAGTGCGCAATGCCATCATCGAACTGAAAGAAAAAGGAGCTAAATCAATCATCCTTGACCTTCGTGGCAATGGTGGTGGCCTCATCGGTGAGTCAATCAACATCGTAAATCTATTTGTAGAGAAAGGCAAAAAGGTCGTAGAAACCAAGGGGAAGGTAGAAGAAATTCATAATACATATACTACTCAACGCGACCCACTTGACTTGAAGATTCCCGTTGTGGTTCTTGTAAACGGCACTACTGCATCAGCATCGGAAATTGTATCAGGTTCACTTCAAGATTTCAACCGTGCCGTAGTAGTCGGAACCAAAACCTACGGAAAAGGCTTGGTACAGAGTACGCGAGAACTGCCATTCAATGGAAGTCTGAAGCTCACCACAGCTAAATATTATCTGCCAAACGGACGTTGTATTCAGGCCATAGACTACAAACAGCGACGTGACTCTAAGTCAAACGAAGCAAAACGCGATTCCACCGGTGGTATTACTCCAGATATAATTATCAAACACGATACTTTGTCAAACATGCTTTTCTATCTGAGCAATGATGATATCATAACCGATTGGGGTACAAAATATATGCATAGTCACAACCAGTTGCCAGCTGTTAAGGATTTCTATGTTACCGACGAAGATATGGCAGAACTTCTACAGATGGCAAAAGACAAGGACTTCAAGTACGACCGTTTAAGCGAAAAAAGACTTGAAGACCTGAAGAAGATGGCTCAGTTTGAAGGTTACTACGATGACGCTAAAGAAGAATTTGAAGCATTGGAGAAGAAACTGGAACATAACCTCGATCGCGACTTCGAGATAAACAAAAAGGATATTCGCCGACTGATGTCATTGGAAATTGTAAAACGCTATGCCTATCAGGCTGGAAGCATTGAGGAATCACTAAAGAATGACGAAGATTTGGAGAAAGCAATAGAAGTATTGAGCAATCCTACAGAATATCAGAAAATCTTAAAACGATAATACAATGAGACAGAACCGTGCATCACGTTTCAATCGCAACATGATGGTAATGATGATTTTCATGGGAATCGTCGTACTTGGTTGCGTCTATGCTTTCCTTTATATCTCACTGCCAAAGGAACAGCCACAAGGAGAGGAGAATGTTGGTGAATACAATGACTCGGCGACGTTAGTCATCGACTCCATCGCCAATTGACAACTCATCTTCTACAATCTTACGCGCCATATCCGCATTAAAACCGCGTGACATAGCAAACCGCATAAGTTTCATCTTTATCTCATAACCATTCTTGCCCTTTACTGAGGGCAATTTTTTTTGCAATAAAGAAAGAAGTGTTTCGTATGATTCATCCTCGGAAATCTCCTCCAAGGCTTCATCAATGAACAACTGAGGAACGCCCTTCATACGCAGTTCCTGTTGTATGCGCACCCTACCCCAACGGTTATAACGAAACTTATCACGGACGAAAGCATGGGCATAACGCTTCTCGTCTATGAACTGTTCTTTCTGAAGATGCTGCAACACACTGTCAGCAAGTTCTTCGCTTACTTCCAGGCGTTGCATTTTCTTCCTTATATCAAAACAACAATACTCCGCCCCTGCACACAGGGTGGAGTATTTATTGAATAGTTCCTTTTCTGTATATATGCGTTTTCCGTTCATTCCCCTATCGTATCAAAGGGATTGAAGCATACGTTTTAGAACAACCGTAGCACTGATTTCACGGTTTGCAGCCTCAGGTATTACTATGCTTGTAGGAGCCTCGATTACATCGTCAGTAACAATCATATTACGACGTACAGGCAGACAATGCATGAAATAAGCATTGTTAGTCACAGCCATCTGACGCGCTCCTACCGTCCACTCGCTGAAATCGTGATAATCACCAAGCACCTTTCCATAATCAGCAGGACGGGTAACACCAGGACACGACCAGTTCTTCGCATAAATAAAGTCTGCACCCTCGAACGCTTTCATCTGATCGTACTCAACCTTTGCTCCAGCAACAAACTGAGGGTCCAGTTCATAACCTTCCGGATGAGTGATAACAAAGTCGAGACCACCCTCAATACCTGTCTGGGCAGCAATCATCCATTCAGCAAATGAGTTAGGAACAGCCTGTGGCAAAGCCTTGGGATGTGGAGCCCACGAAAGCACTACCTTTGGTCGCTTATTTGGAACACGAGTGATAGCTTCGCCACCAAACAGCGGATTAGGTTCCACCTTCGTTCTGTTCTTATATTCTTCAATAGTTATCAGGTCTGCAAATGCCTGCAATGGGTGAACAGTAGCACTTTCCATGAAAAACACCGGACGACCTGAATACTTGATAAACTGATTCAGAATCTGTTCCTCGTAGTCGTCTTTACGGCTTTCGAAACGGGCAAATGAACGCACACCAATTAAATCACAATAACAACCCATCACAGGAATAGCCTCAAGCAGATGTTCGCTTTTGTCACTTTCCATAATCACTCCGCGCTCCGTCTCCAGTTTCCATGCACCTTGGTTTACGTCAAGAACGATAACATTCATACCAAGATTCATAGCAGCCTTCTGAGTTGACAAACGGGTACGCAATGAATTATTGAAGAAGATAAGCATAGCCGTCTTATTCTTACCCAACGACTGATATTTATATCTGTCAGCCTTTATCTCCATTGCCTCGGCAAGTGCCTGTTGCAGGTTGCCTATATCTGAAACATGTTGAAATACCTTCATATTTATTTGCCGATTTTATCGCCCTGCGCGGGGCTTTTGGTTGTTGTTTGATGTAATCCTTTCCACATAGCATAACCTGCTATGATGACAAACGGGATACTCAGTAGTTGTCCCATGTCGAGAGTCATATCCTGTTCGAAGGCCACCTGTTCTTTCTTTAGAAATTCTACAAAGAAACGGAAGAAGAAGATGGAGAACACACAGAATCCAAAATAGAAGCTGGTACCCACCAAATCCTTTCTGCGACTGTAAATCAGGAGTCCTAAGAAGAATATAATAAGATATGCAATAGCTTCGTATAGTTGTGCTGGATGACGAGGCACCAGCATACCATTAACCATCGATTCGTTAGTATGGAAAATGAACGCCCAAGACACATCGGTTACCTTACCGATAATCTCCGAATTCATCAGGTTTCCCAAACGTATGCAACAGCATGTCAGCGGAGTGGCAATAGCTATATTGTCCAGCACAGTCCAGAATCCCAACTTCTGACGCTTGGAATACACCCATATTGCAGCAATCAGACCGACAGTTCCACCGTGACTTGCCAGTCCCTCATATCCTGTCAGTTTCCAACCAGAACCAGTATAATGCATTGGCAGAAGCATTTCCCAGAAACCGATTCTGCTCGTCAGATAATATCCTGGTTCGTAGAATATACAATGTCCCAAACGGGCACCAATCAGTATTCCTATGAAACAATAGAACAGTAGCGGTTCAAACTTCTCCTCTGCAATGCCCTGTTTCCGGTATAAGCGTTGCACGATAAAATAGGCAGCCATAAGTCCTACTATCCACAACATAGAATACCAGCGGATAGAATACCCGCCTATATTAAAGATTTCGATGCTTGGTTGCCAGTCTATGAACGCAACATTTACCATTGTTATATACTAATTCCGATTGTTACACATTAAATCTGAAGTGCATGATATCACCATCCTGCACCACGTACTCCTTACCTTCGACACCAAGTTTTCCAGCTTCTCTCACAGCAGCCTCACTTCCATATTTAATATAGTCGTCGTACTTTATCACCTCTGCACGGATAAAGCCCTTTTCGAAGTCTGTGTGAATAACTCCGGCACATTGAGGAGCCTTCCATCCCTTACGGAATGTCCATGCTTTTACCTCCATTTCACCAGCAGTTATGAATGTCTGCAGGTTCAGCAACGAGTAGATTGCCTTGATAAGTCGGTTACATCCGCTCTCCTTCAGTCCCATGTCTTCCAAGAACATCTGCTTTTCCTCGTACGTCTCCAGTTCAGCTATATCAGCCTCTGTCTGAGCAGAGATAATCATCAGTTCTGCATTTTCGCCCTCAATAGCCTTGCGTACAGCATCTACATATGCATTTCCTTTAGCGGCACTTTGATCATCTACATTACATACATAAAGTACTGGTTTGGTAGTAAGCAGGAACATATTCTTTGCAGCAGCGACCTCTTCATCGTTCTCCAATTCTACCGTACGGGCACTCTTTCCTGCCAGCAGCGCCTCTTTATAGCGCAGCAGCAAATCGTACTCAACCTTCGCATCCTTGTCGTGACCCACCATAGCAATCTTCTCTGTCTTCTTGATACGAGCCTCAACTGTTTCCAAGTCTTTCAGTTGCAATTCCGTATCAATAATCTCCTTGTCGCGCACAGGATCAACACTTCCATCTACATGTACAATATTACCATTGTCAAAACAACGCAACACATGAATGATTGCATCGCACTCACGTATATTACCCAAGAACTGGTTGCCAAGACCCTCTCCTTTACTTGCACCCTTTACGAGTCCGGCAATATCGACGATGTCACACACAGCAGGTACAATTCTACCTGGGTGTACAATCTCTGCCAACTTCGTAAGTCGTTCGTCAGGCACACTTACCTGTCCCAACTGCGCATCGATTGTACAGAATGGAAAGTTGGCAGCCTGCGCCTTAGCACTCGACAAACAATTAAAAAGTGTGGATTTGCCCACATTAGGCAATCCCACAATACCAGCTTTTAATGCCATTTATATAATAACGAGTTTTTTATGATTGAGAATATTAGAATGGCAGATCGTCTGTTGACTCTTCTGCACCGAATGGAGCCTCTGCAGCTGGAGCGGCAGGAGCAGCAGCTGGAGCAGCAACACCAGGAGCAGCAGCAATAGGAGCTGGAGCTGGTTCACCAGTAGCTGGTTCTACCTTCCAAGCACGAATAGAGTTGTACCAACGTCCTTGATACTCGCGTGCATCAATATCGAACGAAACTCTCAAATCCTGACCTTCTTGGATATTCATCTGAGTCAACTTATCCTCACCAAACACCTCGAACACCATACGACGTGGATACTGACCAGGCGTTTCCAAAACAAACGATTGCATCTTCCAAGGAGTGCCGGTTCTTGCCGATGTTCCACTACGTTCCTCAAGTACTTTAATAATCTTTCCTTCTAATTCCATAATTTGTTTACTTTTTATCGATTTTCAGTTTTTTTATTTTTTCGGTGCAAAAGTACGATTTTCCTTTGTCTCTTCAAAACTATTCCATACCTTTGTAAGCAAAATTAAACATGAAGAACAATGAAATTTAACGTATCAAGTACAGCATTTTGCAACAAACTGCAAGCTATCAGCAGGGTTCAGAGTAATAAAAACTCCCTCCCTATCCTCGACACCATTCTGTTCGACTTGAATGGCAACACACTTAGCATGACTGCTTCTGATAGCGAAACTATCATCACAACAACTATAGAAGTTACTGATTGTGATGGCTACGGACGATTCGCTATCGATTCAAGGACTCTTATCACATCGATAAAGGAAATCTCTGAACAGCCAATCACATTCATTATTAATACAGAAACACAGCAGGTTGAAGTGTACTATCAGAATGGTAAGTACAACCTCATGGGTGCCAATGCTGATGAATATCCCCTGCCTACTGACAACAATAATGGTAGTGAGATGATGACTCTCTCATCTGAGTCTCTTCTTAGCGCAATCAATCATACTATCTTCGCAACAGCCGACGACGAATTGCGTCCTCAGATGAATGGTATCTACTTCGACATTACTCCTGAGTACACCACAATCGTTGCATCTGATGGTCACAAACTGGTTCGTTTCCGTATGCTTGACGTAAAAGGCAACTCAGCCTCTTCGTTCATCCTGCCAAAGAAACCTGCCCTTCTTATCAAGAATATCCTTCCGAAGGAAGAGGGTGACGTACAGATTGGCTATAGCGATAGCAACGCTAAGGTACAGTTCTCCAACTACACCATCTCATGCCGACTCATCGAGGGTCGTTATCCTAATTATAACTCGGTCATCCCTACCGACAACCCATTCCGCGTACATGTTGACCGTCTGTCATTCATCAGCGCCTTGCGTCGTGTAAGCGTATTTGCCAGCGCATCCAGCTCACTCATCAAGTTGCATCTCGACAACAATCGCCTTACAGTAAGTGCTCAGGACATAGAATTCTCTACTTCTGCAGAAGAGTCAGTTCTATGCGAATACGATGGCAATCCAATGTCTATCGGATTCAACGGTCCTTACTTGCTCGAAGTACTTAACAACCTAGCAAACCAGGAAATCATCGTCGAACTCGCCGACCCAAGTCGTGCCGGAGTATTATTGCCAGCAGAACAGGAGATGGGTGAAGACCTGATTATGCTACTGATGCCAATGATGCTTCAAGACTAAACCACTATAAATGCTTCAAGGAAAAAAAATCGTACTCGGCATTACAGGTAGCATCGCTGCCTATAAATCATGCCTCATCATACGTCAGCTCATCAAACACGGGGCTGACGTTCAAGTCGTAATAACCCCTGCCGGAAAAGAGTTTATCACACCTATCACACTATCTGCTCTCACAAGCAAACCCGTGATTAGTGAATTCTTCTCCCAGCGCGACGGCACTTGGCACAGCCACGTCGATTTGGGTCTTTGGGCAGATGCCATGCTCATAGCTCCTGCTACAGCTTCTACCATCGGAAAGATGGCAAATGGCATCGCCGACAACATGCTCATCACCACTTACCTGAGCATGAAAGCACCAGTATTTATTGCTCCGGCAATGGACCTCGATATGTATGCCCACCCTACCACACAACAAAACCTGCAACGACTCCAGTCTTTCGGAAATCATATCATCGAACCCCAGACCGGATTCCTTGCAAGCAAACTCGAAGGCAAGGGACGTATGGAAGAGCCTGAAGCTATAGTAGAGGCATTGGAACAATTCTTTGCTCAGTCAGCCGACCTAAAAGACAAGAAAGTTCTTATCACAGCTGGACCTACATACGAAAAGATTGACCCGGTACGATTCATAGGCAACTACTCCTCTGGTAAGATGGGCATCGCCCTTGCTGAGGAATGTGCAAACCGAGGTGCAGAAGTCACACTCGTCTGTGGTCCTGTATCCCCTTCTCTTCTGCCACATCGCCAGGACATCAAACTAATAAACGTAGAAAGTGCCGAACAGATGTACAACGCCTGTGCCGAACTATATCCTTCCATGAATGCAGGCATACTTTGTGCAGCCGTAGCAGACTTCACCCCTCACAATGTGGCTGATCATAAGATAAAGCGCGAAGGCGATGATATGATTCTGCGTCTGAAACCCACTAAGGACATTGCAGCCGAACTGGGTAAGACCAAACAAAAGAATCAACTGCTTGTCGGTTTTGCTCTTGAAACCAACGACGAGACAACCAATGCACACTTGAAACTGGCAAAGAAAAACTTCGATTTCATCGTACTGAATTCACTCAACGACAAGGGTGCAGGTTTCCGTACCGACACGAATAAAATCAGCATTATCACTGCCAAGCAACAGGTTGATTTTCCTCTGAAGTCAAAGAAGGAAGTAGCTCGCGACATCATCAATCAATTAGTTGCCCTATCCTGACATTCAAACTATCCACAATGTCACGTTTCCTCGTTATCATATTCTCATTCCTCTGCTATACCACCTCAGGGCATAGCCAGGAACTGAATTGTACCGTAAAGGTAATCCACTCTCAGGTACAGGGTACCAACACATCCGTGTTTTCCACCCTGGAGACAGCCATCACAGAGTTTATGAACAATCGTTCATGGACTGACCTCCAATTTCAGAAAGACGAACGTATCGAGGCAACAATCAATATCACCATAACGAAATATGTAGAAGCACAAAACCACTTCACAGGTGAAATCCTCCTGCAGTTGGCACGTCCCGTCTTCAATTCTACCTATAATTCGACTGTTTTCTCCATAAAAGACACCAATCTGGAGTTCACCTATAAGGAGTATGACCCCCTGGAATGGAACGAGAATAATATCGACAACAACCTCACAGCCGTCCTTGCCTACTATGCTTATCTTTTCATAGGAATGGATATGGACACCTTCTCTCCTATGGGTGGTACACAGATTCTGCATACGGTCGAAAACATAGTAAACAACGCTCAGACGCTGACCGAACCAGGTTGGAGTGCGTTTAAGGATACCAAGAACCGTCACGCCATCATCAACGACTATATGGAGAGTTCGATGGAACCATTCCGACAGCTGCAATACAAATACTATCGTGAGGGTCTGGATGAAATGGCTAACAATGCCGACCGCGGACGCGCAGCTATCACAGAAGCTCTCGAAATGCTCCAGGAAGCACATCGCAACAAACCCATCTCTATGCTTCCTCAGATTTTTACTGAGTATAAGCGCGATGAAATCGTGAATATTTACAACGGACATGGTACAGAGAAGGAGCGTCAGAGCATTAAAGACATATGCTCTAACATCAATGCCAGTCTCAACACATATTGGAACAGGATAAAGTAAACGCACATGCTCACCCATCTTCACATAGAAAACTATGCTCTCATCGAACAACTCGACCTTGAGTTGCACGATGGTTTTTCTGTAATAACAGGTGAGACAGGTGCTGGCAAGTCCATCCTGCTCGGAGCCATCGGACTCATCCTTGGCAATCGTGCTGACAGCAAAAGCATAAAGACAGGAGCCAGTCGCTGTGTCGTAGAAGCCACATTCAACCTGAACGGCTACGACTGCGCAGATTTCTTCTCTGAGAACGACCTCGAATACGATGCGTCCGAATGCATCATACGTCGCGAACTCACTTCTACAGGTAAAAGTCGTGCGTTCATAAACGACACTCCTGTACAACTCACTCTTCTGAAGACTCTTGGCGACCGCCTTATCGACATCCATTCGCAACATCAGAATCTTCTTCTCTCACAGGCAAACTTCCAGTTATCTGTTCTTGATACTATTGCAGAAAACACCACTCTGCTTCAACAATACCAGAACGAGTATAGTGCTTACAGACAGTTATGCGATGACTACGAACAGGCAGTCAATCAGGCGCAACAGAGTCACGACGACGAAGAATATCTGCGTTTTCAGCTGCAACAACTCGCTGACGCAAAACTGCAAGACGGAGAACAGGCTGACCTTGAGGCAGAACAGGAAATTCTCGAACACGCAGAAGAGATAAAACAAGCTCTTTATTCGGCAGGCGAGGCTCTGCAAACTACAACAGACGGCAACGATGCCCTCTCCCTCATGCGCTCAGCTATGCAGTCGCTCGAACATATCACAACTGTTCTTCCTGCTGCCGACGAACTCCTGCAACGACTTCAGTCATGCAACATAGAACTACAGGATATAGCCGATGAAATCGCATCGCAGAGTGATTCCGTAGAGTACAACCCGGAACGTCTTTCATACGTGTCAGAACGTTTGGGAACCATCTATTCCCTCCAAAAGAAACACCATCTCGATTCGGTAGCCGAATTGTTAGAGCTGCAGGCAAACCTCGAACAAAAACTCAATCTGATAACCAACTCCGACGAACTCCTTGCCGACCTACAGAAGAAACGTGATGCAAAACGAGCTGAGGCAGTTGCCATAGCCGACAAACTGCATAAGAAACGTACCGATGCAGCGAAGACACTACAAAAACAGGTTTCTACCATCCTACAGTCCTTGGGAATGCCAAACGTACTGTTCCAGGTAGAAACACAAACAGGCGACCTTACATCGACAGGTATCGACATAGTCACATTCCTGTTCTCGGCAAACAAGAATGTGCCGCCACAGCCAATCTCTAAGATTGCATCAGGTGGAGAAATAGCACGACTCATGTTGTCACTCAAATCCATCTTGGCAACAAAACAGAATCTGCCGACAATAATCTTCGATGAAATCGACACTGGTGTCAGCGGAGTCATAGCCGAGAAGATGGCACACATCATGTCTGATATGGCATCCAATGGTCGTCAGGTGATATCCATTACTCACCTGCCACAGATAGCAGCCATTGGTCAGCACCACTTCAAAGTCTATAAAGACGACACAGCTGACTCCACCCTCTCACACATCATTCCTCTCACACCCGAACAGCGCATAGAGGAAATAGCCCACATGCTCTCTGGTGCCAACCTCACCGAGGCAGCCCTCCAGAATGCCAAAGCACTTTTGGGAGTTAGGAGTGAGGAGTTAGGAGTGAGGAGTTAGGAGTTTTCGTTTTGGTTATGGTTATGGTTATTGACCTCAGCCTTCTTTCGTTTTCGTTTTCTTCAGCGTAGCTAATTGTCAATTGTCAATTATCAATTGTCAATTATCAATTACCACAACTTTCTTTCCATTCCTGATGTTGATGCCTTTCACGGGTTGAGGAACCTGAACGCCTGAAGGAAGATAGATGGCGTTGGCGTCAGTACGCGTAGGAGAGACACGAGTCGGAGCGATAGCCGTAGGAGGATCTACGGGTGTCAAGTCACGGTAGCGGTCACCTGTCAACTTAATGAGTCCACGCCCAAAGACCTCCGATCTGTCCACTTTAACCACATTCGTAGTATGACCTGTCTTGTCAAGTATGAAGGAGCCATCTGGATTTGTAGGGCGCTCAACCATGTCGTTGTACTTCACTATCAGATGGAATGCGAGCTTGCGCCAACGGTCTACCATCTCGTCTCCTTTCTGGCAACTGTAGTCTGTAAGCAGTTTTTTGCGAGCTTCACCACTCATGGCAAGTGCCTGTTGCTCCAGTTCGGGCTGCTGATCTTCGTAAGAGTTCTCGAGCGAATCGCGGACGTTCTCTAAGGTTGGGAACATCATGGAGTATTTGGGATAAATCATGTTTGCCACCCAGTTGCACACCCAGAAGGCATTGTCCATTGAGAACTCCACATCACCGGCTCCCTCGCCCGAATAACAATGGGGCACACGGGTGATGCAGTTGTATATGGGCGTCATTGCAACCATATTGGCATCGTCGTTTCCAAACCACTGGCGGCCTAATTCACGAGGTACCCATGACCTCATCTGCGCTATGAACACCCAACCCGACTGCATGGTCGATACAGAGCGCTCGGCAAAATATTTCTCGCCATCCAACGTATAACTATTTTTCATCATACTGTAAGGTGTGTCGAACCAGCCACCGGAGATGTCAGTACTGTTGCTAAAGGGGGTGTTCTCATAGTGGTCGCGCATAGCGATACGCAAGTCTTCCACTGTCACCTTCTGCTGTGGCACAATCCATAGCGGCATCGGTTCGGCATCAAGATCGACTCCAGAGGCATAATCGATATACTGTTCCATATCTGCGTGGTAGTTAAAGATGCTCCACACACGAAGTTCGCATCCGCGTAGGTCTAAGAAGCTCCTCATAGCATAGGTGGCGTTGTAGGAGAAATTAGCATCAGTGCCCTCATACCACCCCATCTTACGCGCATAATTCACCACATTGTTAGAGCAGACCATCAGCTCGGGCAGATTCTCACTGTCAGCAGGATATTTCGTTTCCAGTTCGTCGAGTGTCAAACGGGTATAACGTCCGTCAAGGAATTCCGTCAGCCTGCAATAATTGGCGTGGGCAGTTATGGCATTGTCAGGCACTCGAACGGCAACCCACACCGCGCGCTCTTCCGACACGGAACGATCCGCGCCGCATCCGTTCATAAAGAGCAGCCATGCTTCGTTGGGGTCGCAGATGGAGAAGGTCTCACCATCCGAACTATATCCATATTTTTCAACCAGCGATACCATCACCTTGATAGCTTCCCTGGCGGTCTTGGCACGCTCCAAAGCTATATAAATAAGAGAGCCATAGTCAATCACGGCGGTACTATCAATCATCTCCTGACGTCCTTCACATGTGGTTTCCCCAATGGAAAGTTGCCACTCGTTCATGTTACCCACCACTTGATAGGTCTGACTCACCTCGTCTATACTTCCCCTATACTCATGTGTCTCAAAGTCATAGACCTTGCGTACATCACCGGAACTATGAGTAGCAGCAGGTGTGAAATTCATTTTCCCAAAAAGACCATAACAATCGGCACAATAGGCCAAACACACAGAACCGTCGGCAGAGGCATTGCGCCCTACCAGGATATTAGTACATGCAGAAGTATCGACCGTTGTCACGATACTGATAAATGTCAGGAATACAACCTGGAACAGATGATTTTTCATAGCTATATAATTTATTTCAGTTAGGAGTTAGGAGTTAGGAGTTTTCGTTAAGGTTAAGGTCAAAGTTTTCGTTTTCGTTAGCGCAGCTAACTCTCAACTCCCTAACGCTTTCGCTTAAAATCCTATAGATTTCTTGCAACTGCGGATTATCCTTCAGCAGTTGCATGTGTTTTTCCATAACATTAGTATCCCATCTTACGGCAGGACCAGTCTGCGCCTTCTTTGGCGACAGTTCATGCACCTTCTTGGCAGTCTCGTCTATCAGAGGAAGCATTACCTCAAAAGGCAGTCCGCCGTGCTCCTGCAAAAGTTTCTCAGCAAGAGCATAACAATGATTTGCAAAATTACAACAGAACACAGCCGACAGGTGTAAATACTTACGAGCCTCACTATTTGCCTCATAAACGCTCTCTGACAGCGTTTTAGCCAACTCATGCAGCAACTCCCCATCCTTCTCGTTTACAGCCTCTACAAAGCAAGGAATGCGTTTAAAATCCACTATCCTCTCCTTCGAGAACGTCTGCATAGGATACAGCACCCCTCGTCTCTTTGTAGGAAGAGTCTCCATCGGCATACTTCCAGCCGTGTGCACCAGGAACCTCTCATCGTGTTCCGCAGCCAGTTGCTGAGCCACATCAGCGAGCACACCATCCTTCACAGCAATGATATACACATCAGCCCCATCGCTCACCTCCTTCAGTTCTGTAGTCCAAGGACAATGTAACATAGCAGCCAGCTTTTCAGCCGACTGCTCTGTTTTGCTATACACCTGCAGCAGTTCATGTCCCGCTCCTGCAAGTGCCACTCCTATGTTCGTTGCCAGATTACCAGCCCCGATAAGAATTAGTTTCAAGATTCAATTATCAATTGTCAATTTTCAATTCTCACCCCGCAAGGCTAATTTTCAACTTTCAACTTTCACCTGTCAACTCCCTACAAATCTCCTCCGATATCTCTTCTGAAGTACTTTCCTTCGAACTGTATCTTTGCAGCCTCGGTAAACGACTTCTTAAGAGCCTCATCCTTACTGCTACCATACGATGAAACCGCGATAACGCGTCCTCCGGCAGTAACTACCTTACCATCCTTCAGAGCAGTTCCTGCATGGAACACCACGCTACCGTTCACATTCTCGATACCGGTAATTTCAAAGCCTTTCTTGTAAGCCTGTGGATAACCGCCCGACACCATCATAACGCATACTACATTACGTGGGTCAACCTCCAGCGTATGCTGATTCAGATTACCCTCAGCCACGCCCTCGAGCAGATCTACGAGATCCGACTTGATTCTGAGCATCACACTCTCCGTTTCCGGGTCACCCATACGCACATTATACTCAATGACAACAGGGTCTCCAGCCTTAGCATAAGCATAATCCCTATCCACCTTGATAAGTCCGAGGAAGATAAAGCCCTTATACTCGATACCCTCTTCCTTCAGTCCCTTGATGGTTGGTTTCACGATGCGTTCCTCCACCTTCTTCATCCACTCCTCGTTGGCAAATGGCACAGGACTCACAGAACCCATTCCACCGGTATTCAGACCGGTATCGCCTTCGCCTATACGCTTATAATCCTTTGCCTCAGGCAGAATCTTATAATTCTCTCCGTCGGTCAATACGAATACCGAACACTCGATACCGGAAAGGAACTCCTCGATAACGACAGTAGCACTTGCTTCGCCAAACATACCGTCGAGCATACCGCGAAACTCCTTCTTAGCCTCCTCAAGAGTCGGGATAATCAGCACACCCTTACCGGCACAAAGTCCGTCTGCCTTCAGCACGTATGGTGGTTGGAGAGTCTCCAAAAACTTGATACCCTCCTCGATGTTAGTACCATTGAACGAACGGTATGCAGCAGTAGGGATACCATGTCTCTGCATGAAACCCTTTGCAAAATCCTTCGAACCCTCCAGCACAGCACCAGCCTTGCTTGGACCGATTACAGGAATCTGCTTCAGTTCAGCATCATTCTTGAAATAGTCATACACACCTTTCACCAGCGGATCTTCAGGTCCTACGACTACCATATCAATGCTGTTCTTCAGTACAAAATCCTTGATTCCATCGAAGTCATCCGCTTTCAGAGCTACGTTCTCACTCTTTCCGCTACCACCTCCGAGAGTCATACCGGCAGTTCCGGCATTTCCAGGTGCCACAAACAGAGCACTTACCTTCTGGCTCTGAGCAATTTTCCACGCGATAGCATGTTCTCTGCCACCGCTTCCAAGCAAAAATATTTTCATTGTCATTTTAATTTATTGCGCAAAGATACAACAAAATAATGAAAAGTGAAAAACTTAAAGATTTTCTTCCGAAATGGGAGATAATAAGAGCATTTTTGTACCTTTGCAGCGTAGTGGAAATATAAACCGACATCGTATGAGACAGACATTACAACTTGTAATTAGAGTAATGACGGAAAAAGGACTGAGCGGCAACGCACTGAAGGTCATCGCCATCGTCGCCATGACGATCGACCACATGGCATGGGTGGGCATCGAGACCTACGAGCAGGCTGAGACGCCGACGCAGATATTCCTGCACTGCATCGGACGGCTGACGGCCCCGATGATGATATTCTTCGTGGCCGAGGGCTATCACCACACGCACGACTTCCGCCGCTACCTACGCCGTCTGCTCATGCTGGCCGTGGTGAGCCACTTCGCCTTCTGCTATTTCAACATGTCGGGCTTCAACCCGCTCGGCAACCTGCTCTTCAATGCCACGAGCATCGCCTGGCCGCTGCTCTGGGGGCTGATACTGCTGAAAGTATGGGACATGGAGCGACTTGCCCGATGGCAGAAGGTCGGTGTTACGTTGGTGGCCTGCCTGCTCACCTGCACCTCCGACTGGAGTTGTGCCGCCCCGCTGGCCATACTCATGATAGGCCGGAACCGGGGCTGCTTCCACAAGCAGATGCTCTGGATGATGGCCATCATCTCGCTCTACGCCGTCGCCTTCTTCATATTCCACAGTCCCACCTACGGCATGGTCCACCTGGCCTGCTGGCTGGCAGT
>JAEEGH010001695.1_pt1 | contig 62247 bp, 56 predicted proteins | sample 9134181 | NCBI WGS metagenome assembly JAEEGH01 (sample SAMN16246544, study PRJNA631951) | gut metagenome | biome: gut microbiome; feature: rumen; material: DP-attached | host: Bos | place: Iran: Karaj | collected 2018-10
CGCATTCAGCCATTCGTCTTCGCCAAATCTCCCATCCCTTATTTCCTGACAGAAGATTTCGTTCTGGACAATCCGTTCAAGATAGGCATTTTCGTTGGGGTCGATTTGTTGCAAATGTTTTTGGCGTAATGTTGGGTAAATACTGGTTATATAGACAATTCGTACTGAGTCGAACGCTCCAATTCTGTTTTCCAATGAGCGAAAGCCTATCACTGGATAAGTTTCATACAATTGCCATCCGCACGCAACCATACGCTTGACACAATTAACTGCATCGGCAGTATCTTCTAATGCTAAATAGCAGTCGCGCAGATTGGCAAGGTCCTCGGGGAAAGGATAGTAATTGGAAAACGCCTCTTCATAGAGTTCAACTGCCTGAACATAATTGTTTTCTGCCATTTTAGTAAAGGCATCAATGGTCTTTGTGTAGTATGGAACATACGAAGTCTGTGCCTCCACATATCCGAGTGCCATAATCATCAAGTATGCCGGCAATAACCTCTTCATTGTTTTTTATGAGTTAAGTGTTTTCAATCCGTTGTTTCATTTCTGCATTTTCACCGCACTCGTGAGCGGGTGTTGTTTCGGTGCGAAAATCGTTCCCACATCACTACTTTTCCAGTTCATGCATCAAGTCGGTAAGAATATAGTCGTCGCTTTGCAGATTGAGGCCGCTGGCGGGATTGGAGAGTAGAGCATAGGTGTGCGAGTTATATAGGAGGTCGAGAGCGCGCTCAGTGTCGATGTCGAGGCGTTCGGCAAGCAGAGCTGCGATACGGCCTTCTTTGCGCCAAAGTACTTGGTCTCTCATTGCAGGTTTCCTTTCTCCACCGGTTCGATGGCGATAAAACGAAGACATCGGTCATTGATGGTTTGGCGACGGATGCACATTTGATGTGTTGGTTTGGCGAAGCGCAGTTGTCCTAAGGCCTGCTCGGAAGTGATACGTCCGGCATAGTAGTCCTCGACGGTGTCGATGACCTGGTCGTTGGCCACTCCTCCCTCAATGATGTCATAGCCTTTCCATGGCTCCTCACCCCGACGACTGCTGACGATGAAGTTGAGCCACTCCTGGTCGTAGTGCTCAAGGCGGAGACGGCACACGTCGGCGGGTAACGCCGTTTCGTCAAAATCATAGACGGAGAGCAGTGGCGAATCAGCGGCACGGATAATGCACACACGGTGTGCCCAACGCTCCGCCTGTTCACGAAGATTGGTAACGTCGAACCCCGGACCGAAGTCGAGTTCCCGACGACCGGCACCCGTAAGCGGAGCGGGAACGCCGACGTAAGAGCCATGATAAAGCCTTGTCATTCGTGGCCTCCTTCCTTCGCCTCCCAGTTTTTGAGGGCTTCCTGCACATTCCACACCAGGCCGTCGATGCTCTCGGTGTGCAACGTATCGTAACAGTCAATCAGCAGTCGGCGCACCAGTCCGTGTCGCTTCAAACGGTTGTACAACTCTGTGGGCGCAATGCCCATTTTTTTTGCTGTAGCTCCGATGGCAAGCGTTATGAATTGTGTTTGCGGTATAGACATTGTGGATATTTCCGGCATAATATATTCTTTATATACCTAACGCAATAATGGATTATTTATTGTAATGGGGCGCGTTCGCTCGTCGGGCTCGCGGACCATAGCAGGCCGCGCGGCCGACAGTGACGTCGGGAATCTGTGCAGTGAGTTCCATAATGTTTTTGTTTTATTGGTTAGATTTGAGGTTTAAATTATTCTCCGTTCCGTTTGGCTATTTCTTTTTCTTCGGGCGGACTTTGTGATATTCGGGATTCATACCTGGGTCTCTACCAGTAATAAAAAACCATCCATCTGCACCCCAAAACTGGTCACCACCGGGATACCAGCGTGGATGTGTTTTGTAGATATACGGTTTGCCCAATACGCCATACGCATAATCGTAAGGATAGATATATATCATTCCGGTTGCCCCTTCTTCGTATGCGTTAAAGTATATTGCGTCCGACCACAAGCCTGCCAGCAGATTGTCGTGCGACAAACACATCCCGCAAGTAGGGATAATCGTTGTGTCGTCAAGCGTGCGGGTGGCACAATAGTCGCCCATCGCAAGTTCGACAATATCTCCCGCGCCCTCGAATCTATAGAAACCAGACTCTTCCATGAATTCATCGAAACCAAAGTCTGTTCCTTCGGCATATTTTCGGACGATGGCCGAATCTTTTTCATTAGGCTTACGTTCAATGCGTTTTAGTTGATACTGCTCACGGACACGTGAGGCCGCCTCGAATTCTGCCTGACTAATTCTAACGTCTTCCCACACCATACCGTTTTGTGTCACCTCAACCGCCAGTTCCACAAAGGCTGTATCCGAAAGAGGGATGGTGTCGGTGGTACATACGGTGTCCTCTGTATTTTTGGTGTTGTCTCCGCCCTTGCATCCGCCCATCATCGCCACGGCGCACAGCACTGCGAGTGCTAAAAATGCTTTCTTCATATACATTATATATTTAAACTTCTGTTTCCCGCTGGGGGTTGCTGGAGGACCGTGAATCCGACCACTATCGTACTTTTACATTATATTCTCTCTTGTCAATGATTTCAGTCTCCCAAGGACGTTTATATATCATTTTAATCTGTGTTGTCCCCTTTCGTTTGCCAACAAATGTCCATCGCTCCACTCCTGGTCCTGTTGGAAATTCATATGGGATGAATTCCCGTCCGATTGTGTCTGAAATGTCATCTTTTTTCTCCCATTGCCAAGAATATCCGCTTCCCATACCTGATGTTTCAAGGTTTAAAACAAACTGTTCATCAACAACTATTTCATAGTCATAATCCTTGCTACAGGAGGTGAACAGCAAGGTGAGTAACGATACAAATAATGGAATAACTCGTTTCATGATGTTTTGGATTTTTGTTGAGTTTATGTTAAACATAAATTGACTATTTTAGTTGATAAGAGGTGATAAGGGCAAATGGGCCGCATTCCGTCTTCACCGTGTCGTTATAGCGATACTCAGCGTAGTCCCGCCACACTTGAATGGTTACACATGCTGTGGACGGCAATTCTTCCGGAAAGGCTATATCTATATTTTCATCCACGGGTATGTAGTAATGCTCGTCGCAGTAATCGAAACCGACCGCAGTGCATCCCCATTTCCCTGCATAAACGGGAGCATCCTTGTCAAAGTCGTACCTTCCTCCACCATTAACCTCTATTGTTATATCCTTGATGAATGCAATGCCTTCATCATTGTATTGCAGGCCGTCAAACAATGATGTGCAGTCTGGCTTTGTGTCGATTGCAATGGTGTCGTTTGTTGCCGCCCTGCCCTTGCATCCGGCCATCATCGCCACGGCGCACAGCACCGCGAGTGTTAAAAATGCTTTCTTCATATTACATCCAATATTTTATAACAATGCTGTCACTGTCGTTTGTCGTTTTCGTGTGATATGATACAGGCAAGTACGCATCGTACCAATCGTCTCTGTATGTAGTGTCAATTCTACCGATAAGTTTCACTCTCCAAAAACAACCATCTGAGAAGGATAAGAAAAGCGTGTCTTTTGTATAGCCTTTCAGTGTCACTTCTGCACAAGAAATATCTAAAGGGTCCGTAGCAGTCAGAAGAGTGTCGGTCTGAACATCTTCGCGTGGATGTATTAAAACTTCCCCATCATATGGAGTACCGCATCCGGCCATCATCGCCACGGCGCACAGCACCGCGAGGGTGAAGAAAGTCTGGTGGACTTGGTGACTATAGGGGACAAAGTCGTTAAAAACTTTCGATAGCGCAGCGGAGAATAAATTGAATACTTTCTTCATTGCTGTAAATTGAATAGTGAAGATTGTGTTGTTGTGGTTTCAGCGGTTCATTCCGTGACGGCGAAGCCGCCGAACGTGGCGACCCATAGATGCCCTTCGTGGTCCAAGTGGATGTCTTCGATATAGGAGTTTGGCAGCAGGGAATTCTCAGGTGTGTAGAGCTCCCATTTGTCTTGTGCTATGTTGTACATCAACAACCCTATATGATATACGGAAATCCACAACTCGCCGCGTTCCTCGTCAAGTTCGATGTCGGCAATGGTGCACTCCTTCCAGTTTTTCAGCAACGGACACTCGTATTCGTGCCATTTGCCTTCGCTGTCGAAGCATCTGATGGCGTTGGTCGGCTTTTCATCTCTGCCGTATACCGACATCCAGAGGTTGCCCTTGCTGTCCTCGAGCATATCGTCGAGTGTTATGTCTTTGATGCCGAATGGGGTGTCTTCAAAGGTCTCGGGGCTACCGTCAACCATAACGACGCTGCCTTTGCTGGTGCCAATCCATTTGCGGTTGCGGCTGTCGACGAATACGTTGAAGATATTGTTCCAGGGCAGTGGGTGGTTGATGGAGTCGACAACAATCCAGTTATTTTCGGCATACCGATAGGCTCCGTGGAATGTCGGCACCCACAGATTGCCCTGTTTGTCGCGGCCGAAGCCGGTGCACCAGTCTATTGGAGAGTTGTTCTCGTTGAAGTGGGTCCATTGGTCGCCATCAATGATAAACAGGTCACATCCCTGCGAAACCCACAGGCGCCCCTCGCTGTCGGTGGCCAACGCCATAATGGAGTGCATATCGTTTGGGTCCTTCGGATAAGTCGTCAGGGGCGAGTTTTTCTGATTGTAAACTTTCATCTTGCCATCTTTCAGGCAAACAAGTCCCTGGTCTGTCCCCATCCAAATGGCACCCGAGTGGTCATCGCACACAGCCCTCGACATATTCCACGGCAGGTCGGAGTTGGCGGTATTGTAGGTCTTGAAGGTGTGGCTGAGTTTTCTGTCCGTTTTCTTCGGCTCCTTGGCAGGCTCGTTGTCGCGCTGCGAGAACGACAGCCGTTGAATATAGAAGCGGTCGCCTTCAAACTGCAAGAGCAGCTGCACCGACTGGTAGCCGCCATCGCCCACGGCAGGTTTCCACACAATACTGTTCACGGCCTCTTGCAACCGGAGCTTTTTCGACTTCACATTCGTCTGGTTGTCGGCGCTAAGCAGTTGCGCCCGTCCCGTCGAGTCGACAAGTATCTGGACGTATATGTCGCCTTGTATCTTGTCGAGCGATTTCTGGTCGAAAACCGTCAACAGACGCGACGCCATATCGTATGGCGGCTCGGCTTGCGGATCACCGCAGTCGAGACAGAACTGGCTTACTTTCGACTCGTAATGTTCCTTGAAAAGATATTGCGCCTTGGCGGGAATCAGGATACACATCAAGCTTAGGAATAGTGTTGCCCTTACAGCGGCCATAGCCCTTTTTGTCGTGACCCGGTTTTGTTTCGGTTGGTTCATATTTTCTTGTTATATTTGTTGATGAAGTCTCTGTTTCGAAAAAAATTATTCTGTTTTCCCTATATGTAGCATTTTTTGCTCTTTTTTTACAGGAAGCAGAAATTTTTTTCGCATCTTTGTCGAAAGGGTCGGATACAAAAGGCCAGCGCATCGATAGCGCTCGTGGTCGATGCGCTGGCTTTTAGTGCCGCCGAGAGGTATGCCTGTCGGATTTGATGAGGCAACGGTCTTCAACTAATTGTTATAAAGATTCTTCAAAAACAACAGTTTTTCTTCCTCTGTCCATTTGTCGGTGTGGTTTATTGAGTAATTGCTGACGTTTCCATTACTTTTCACTCCAACAAGGAAGTATGTATTTGCGGTTTTGCTGTAAAAGCGATAGATGATGTATTGGTTGGCAGTATCCGTTTCGATAAACTGATTTTCATACCCGTGTGACTTGAAATAGTCGGCTTCCCACTCGTAAAAAGCCATCAAGAAATCAAGCCCCTTCAGCGCACCGTCTTTGTTGAATTCATATTGGTCTGTTCTGCCAAACGCCACGGCGACAATCACGCTATACTTGTTTATGAAGAATTGCTGCCGTCCAGATTGGTTGTATCCCCATTTTTCCCATTTTCCAGGAATGGATACCTGGCCGTAAGGTAATACAAAATAGTCCGTTGCATTTTTCTTCGCATCATAGTCGCCACCTACTATCGTTGAGGTATAGCTTGAAACGCATCCGGCCATCATCGCCACGGCGCACAGCATCGCGAGGGTTAAAAATGCTTTCTTCATATACATTATATATTATTGGTTGAACTTCGGTTTCCCGCCGTGGTTTGTTGAGGCCCCGCGCCTCCGGCGCGGGGCCTCAACGTCCACCGCAGGCTACTCTTTGCGCCAGCGCTTGAGCGTCGGGAAGTACTGCCGCAGGCCCTCGCGGTACTCCTCGGCGGTGAGGTTCTGTCCGGTGTTCTTGTTGAACTCGTCGACGAACTGCACACAGAATTCAATCATCTCGTCCATTGTGCATTCCTGCGTGAAGTGGCCGTCGGCGAAGCAGTACTTGCAGTAGTCGGGATTGTCGCTCACGACCTCGTCGCTCAGGGGCATGCCGCAACTTTGGCAGAAGTGTTGGATTTCAGGAAAGGGATTGTCCATAGTTTTTGTCCTTATTGGGTTGTTTTTATTTGTTTGATAATGTCCCGCGCCGAAGGCGCGGGACATTGAAGGGGTGTCAGTTTAGAATCAATGAGAGGATTTTCGGCAAGAAGATAATCAATCCTACGATGGCAGCCGCTATGGCAGTTAAGAGTACCGCCGCTGCTCCAAGGTCTTTGATGTCCCGCTTGCGGTCGTCCCGTTCGGCCTTGACAAAGTCGGCGGTTCGCTCAAGTGACGAGTTGATGGCCTCCGCACAGAGAACCATCCCGATTACTATCGTCACCGCTATCCACTCATAGGCCGAGATGCGAAAAACGAATCCTGCAATTACGACGCAGATGGCCGCAAAGGCGTGAATCCGTGAGTTGTGCTCTTCGCGAAACAGGACACGCAGCCCCGCAAAGGCATAGCGGAAACTCTTTATCCGTTTCTTTATAGAAAACCTTTCGTTGTTCATGTGGTGTTACTTGCGTTTCAGCACCGCGTGTACCTTCTCGACGATGTCGGCGGCGCGGAGGTGGTAGTTGGTAAGCATCTCGTCGGGCGTGCCGCTCTCGCCGAAGCGGTCGTCCACGGCCACATACTCCATCGGCGTGGGGCAGTGCAGGGCGAGGGTCTGGGCCACGCTGTCGCCGAGGCCGCCGTTGAAGAGGTGCTCCTCGCAGGTCACCACGGCGCGGGTCTTCTTGGCGCTGCGGACGATGGCCTCCACGTCGAGCGGCTTGATGGTGTGGATGTTGATGACTTCGGCGCTGATGCCTTCCTTCTCCAGCAGCTCGGCGGCCTGCAGGGCTTCCCATACAAGGTGGCCGCAGGCGAAGAGGGTCACGTCCTTGCCCTCGCTCAGCAGCTGGGCTTTGCCAATCTGGAACTTCTCATTCTCCGGCAGGAAGCAGGCCATCTTCGAGCGGCCCAGGCGCAGGTAGACGGGTCCGTCATATTCGGCGGCGGCCAGCGTGGCGGCCTTGGCCTGGTTGAAGTCGGCGGGCACGAGGACGGTCATATTGGGCAGCACCTTCATCAGGGCGATGTCCTCCATCGTCTGGTGGGTGGCGCCGTCCTCGCCGAGCGAGATGCCGGCGTGCGAGCCGCAGATCTTGACGTTTTTGTTCGAGTAGCACACCACCTGGCGTATCTGGTCGTAGACGCGGCCGGTGACGAACTCGGCGAAGCCACCCAGGAAGGGCACCTTGCCACAGAGGCTCAGACCGGCGGCGATGCCGACCATATTGGCCTCGGCGATGCCACACTGGATGAAGCGCTCGGGGAACTCCTTGGCGAAGCCGTCCATCTTCACGCTGCCTTTCACGTCGGCGCTCAGGGCGACGACATTCTCGTTCTTGCGGCCAGCCTCTACCAGGCCTTCGCCCATACCGGCGCGCAACTCTTTCATTGATGTTTTTTCGTAGTGAGTCATAATATTTATTGTTTATTTTGTTTTACTAATCGTATTGTTATCTCATCCAACCTTCCATTCGATATGTTTTTTCCATTAGTTTGTGGGCTTTGCCTTTCGTGGGCTTGTGCCATACTTCGACACGCACGGCGTAATAGTCCTCCCAGTCGCCCTCATAAATAGTGAAGTCCTTATGGTTCGGCTCGACAATCTGTCCGAAACTGTTGTGATTATGCACCAGTGTAGTGGTGCGTGGTTTCATCCGGTCTTTGGAAAGTTCGATATTCTCCCTCACCTCAAAACAGCGTAGATAGACCTCTCCGTCCTCAAGGGCAGGCCAATAAAAAGCATAGTTGTATATGCCACCCTGACTGCCGTTCCAAATCTGCAGCCAGGATGCGGTATCAGAACTGTCGATGTCGACAGGTGTGAATATGTCTCCGTCGTAGGCATTCCATCGGTGATTAGTGTCGGTAATTGGAAGGTTGTATTCCAATCCTTCGGGGATGGGGTGCTCCTTGCCAAAATCGTCAGGCATTGAGTCGAAGAACATACTGATAAACAATAGCGGTATGGCTATAAATGGAACAAAACACACGACTCCAGCCAAGAATGCTCCTAAAGCCTGCCACCATTTCTTCCTGATTAAAAGAATAATGAACACAGACAATTGAAGAAATAGGAAGATGGCGGAAAGTAAGCACACGAACAGCCCTATGGTCACGTTCCAGTCCATAATGAATATGGATCCAACAATAAACAGTGCCGTGATGAGCGGAAACACCCACCAAAACCTTACAATCCAGTCAATGAGATCTGTCAGCCATTTATGTAATCCATTCTCCTTCATACCGTAATCATTGGTTTGTCAATGCTAATAGCGAATCGTTCTGTTCCTGTTTATACCGTTTCCCGTCGCTCAGGCGGTAGAAGACGGTATCGTGGTTGATGCTGTCATCCGTGAAGAATGCAATATAATCGACCTCCTCTCTTATCAAATCCAAAGTGTTGTATATTGAATACCTCACTTTCTCTTTTTGTCCCATATCTTCACAGCGCAGACGGTACATCTTCCTGTCGACAAGTCCATCGCGTCGATAGAGTACAATATCCTTGGGCTCAATGAAATCAACGAACTCGGAGTATACCACATAGTCCTTATTGCTCCACGTCCGGTGGTCGGGAATAAACATCGTTATTGTAAAAAACGCCACGAAACAGCAGATATACACAATAATGGCACAGAGAATCCATTCCGCAACCTTTATCAACCAGTGCATACCCTTGCAGAGTCGAAAGGTTAGCAAAATAGTATAGACAGGCGTAAGAATCAATGCGAAGATGGTCGCCCAATAATCCAATTGATATGCCACCCTGTCGCCATCGTTCAGCAAAACCGAAGAAAAAGCAACCACCCACAGCACTAATGCCGTAATGCCTATTGTTCTGCGGATAGTAGTTGTTTTATTTGTATTCTTTTTCAGCCTCATAACCCTTACTGGCCTTTCGGCGCCGACTTTGAGGTTGGGGCAAAGCACCTCCTTGCCTGTAAACTCAAAGCCACATTTCTCCATCACGCGGCCTGAGGCGGGATTGTCGGGGAAATAGCATCCCCAGAGCGTTGTGAAACCTTTCTCTTTGAAACAGTGGTCGATAACCAGACGCAGCGCTTCGGTGCAGATGCCTTTGCCCCAATAGGGTCGGGCAATCCAATAACCCACTTCGGCGGTGTCGGCTTCGATTGCGAGATTTGAGTCCGATGCCGACAGGTAACCTACGCATCCTATTGGCTCACTGGTCGCGTTCCATACCACTGCCCACATCCCTTCTTTGCTGAAGATGGTGCGAATTACCTCGCGGCTCTCGTCAACGCTCTTGTGCGGCGGCCATCCCGCCAGAGGCCCTAGTTCGGGGTCGGAGGCGTACTTGAAAAGCACCTCGGCGTCGTCTTCTTGCCACGGACGTAGTATGATTCTTGCCGTTTCCATCTTCAGTCTCACATCGCTTGGTAATGCCTACTTTGATAAATCGATATTGGTTGTCTTGCCCGATCCAATCAGGAACCGCATTGTCCTGACATTCTTATAGTCTATACTGCTCTGCGGCTTGACAACCAGTTGGTATTCGCCAGGCATAAGCAGTATCCGTTCGTTGATCTTGTTGGGGTCGAGGTCGCAGACAAATGTCAAAACGCCCTCCTTCATTTCGAACACCGCTCCCGACGAAATCACCTTTGGTTTGCTGATATTGGCCACGCCCGGTGTCGGGATGGTGAGGTCGGTAGCCGACGAAGAGACAACGGCCACATTCTCCAGCCGCAGGGTGGGGGAGGAGAGTACCTCGATGTCGTAGTTGCCGGTCAAGTAGTCGTGCGACTCGCCCATCAACTGCCTGCCCGTTAGCACATTGCTGCCGTGTCTGTATACGAGCACCGGATACTGCGGCACTTGGTAGTTGGTGCGTTGGCCATCGGTGCGAAGTCTCAGCGAGCCTTGCTCCACAACAATGTTCAGCCTGTTCACCCGTCCCGGCTTGAACTGCCTGTGCTTCAACACAGTTGGAGGCGTGGTGAACAGCGTGATGTCGTATGTCACCAGCGGATCCACCGTCAGCGTGTCGGGGGTGTAGCTGCCGTCGATGCTGTAAATCGTAGAGTATTTCACTACTCCTGTCTGACTGTCGTAGAATGCCAGCGGCAGTGTGGCCTCCAGCAGGTGGTCGGTCTCGTCGTTGACACTCACCACAACACGAGCCTCCTCTTCCGACATACGGAAGATATTGTAGAGCGTCTCGGTGTACTGCTCCTCATTCGGCACGTAGGTGAACTTGCCGGCACAATCCAGACTATGTTGGAAATCCTGCTTGTTGCCGATGCCGAGGATGAAGGTTTGCACTATCACGCCGCTCATCTGAACCTGGCGTGCTACGTTACATATATTGCCGTCGCAGTCGTCCATGCCGTCGGTGATAATCAATATGATATTCCGCGAGTCGGTGGCTGCTGGGAAGTCGTTGAGCGAACTGCTGAGTGCGGTGGCTGCTGTGCAGGCTCCGTTGGGAACCAGCGTCTTTACCTTGCTTTGTATCTTGTAGTTGTTTCCGGGTTCAAAGGGCACTTCCAGGCGTGTGCCGTAGGAGTTCTTGTTGAGGTGCCCGAAGACGCGCAACGCCACTTCGATATTGCTCTGGTTCGCTACGCTGTCAAGGAATTTGAGCAGCACCTGCTGCGTCACCTTGATTTTGGCGTCGCTCTGCCAACGTTCCCACATGCTGTGCGAGCAGTCGAGAATAATCAGCACACGCGTCTTCTCGGCAGCGACCCTGCCTTGGGCCGCCACCGAAAAGAACGATGCTGCAAGGATTATATATAGTAGCAGTCGTTTCACCTGTTGCGAAGCATTCGTGAAGTCAATAGATGCGTGATTTCAGATTGCCGATGGCATCAGATCAATAGTCGCCCAGTTCGGTTGCGGGCAATTGTGCCAATGCTTTCTGAAGGTCCTCTTCGTTGAGGACGGAACCATGGTACTTGTTGGTGTTCTGCATGAAGTCCACACCGTATCCCATCTGGCTCTGCAGCAGCACGCAGACGGGTTTGCCCTTGCCTGTCAGACTCTTGGCCTTGGCCATGCCGTCAATTACTTGCTGCATATCGTTGCCGTTGTCAATGGTGATAACGGTCCACATGAAGGCTTCAAATTTGGATTTCAGATTGCCAAGACTCATCACCTGGTCGGTGGTGCCGTCAATCTGCTGGTGGTTGTAGTCCACGGTGGCAATGAGGTTGTCAACTTTCTTGGCGCCGGCAAACATGGCGGCCTCCCATATCTGGCCTTCCTGCAATTCGCCATCGCCATGCATGGTGTATACCAAGTGGTTGTCGCCGGTCATCTTCTTGCCCAGTGCGGCTCCAATGCCGACACTCATGCCTTGTCCCAGCGAACCGCTGGCCATGCGGATGCCCGGCAGGTTGTGCGCCGTGGAGGGGTGTCCCTGCAGGCGGGTGCCAAAGAAACGGAAGGTCTTCAGCTCTTCGACGGGGAAGTATCCGCGACGGGCCATGGTGCTGTATATCACCGGTGTGATGTGGCCCTGGGAAACGAAGAGCATGTCTTCACCTTCTCCACCCATGGTGAAGTTCTTCGGTTCAATATCCATCAGGTTGAACTGCATGGCTACAAACCAGTCGGCAGTGCCCAACGAACCGCCCGGATGTCCGGATTTGGCGGCGGTGGTCATGCGCAATATGTCTCTACGCACTTGACGTGCAATTGTTTGAAGTTCCTGTGTTGTTTTCATATTTTTATTTATTTTTTGCAAAAATAGTAATAAAGTCCCACATGGCTGGCCGAAAGTTATGAATGTTTATTAACAAGTCGGCGAGGGACTGCTTTCGTTTCAATTCGAAGAGGGGAGGGAAGAGGGCGCCTTTTCGGGCGTCGGCTCGCAATTCGCTCAGGACTTTAGGACCGACGCTGATTCCGAAAAGTGAGGGACTTTTCGGGCGTCGGCTCGCAATTCGCTCTGGACTATAGGACCGACGCTGATTCCGAAAAGTGAGGGACTTTTCAGGCGTCGGCTCGCACGTCCACTGGACGTGCTCACATACGGAAAACGTATTGGCGGCCGTTTTGGTCGGTGCCGAACAACTCTCCACCATGACGCGTCACGGTGATGCTGTAACTGTTCTCGCTTTCGTCATGAATGGTGCCGCGACCGGTTTTACCATTCATGGTGACATGCCCCCACACTTTTCCGTTGGCACCATAGGTGGAAACGTACAGCGTCTCCTTCCCACCGCTATACTGCGCTCCGGATGCTGGACGCTTACTGTTGCTGGCACTTTTGGTGTCGGCGACAGGGACTTCGGTCTCTTGGACAGCAACGTTCTCGTCAGACATGTCGATTGCCGTAGTGTCGGCTGCGGTGAGTGAGTCACTAACGACGACGTCGTCAGTCGATTCGCTGCGCGAGGTGTCGGTTGTGGCGTCACCTGTTCTGTCACCACTGCATGCTACCGTCACCGCCATTGCTAGTGCCGTCAAAATGAGGACGAAAAGAGTGTCTCGTGTTTTCATGGGAATAGCTGTTTTTCGCCACAAAAGTACACAAATTGAACGACCTGGCAAAATAATTTTGCCATATCAATCATCTTTTATATCTTTGCAGTTTCGCTCCGTAATCGGTTGCGTGAATGAAACTAACAGATTGCTAATTATATAAGAAGTATATGGATAAAAAATCTATTATCGGTTTGCTGCTGATTTTCCTCATTTTTATGGGTTACATGTTTTGGATTAAACCCAGCGACGAGGAAATCGCTGCACGCCGCCAGGCGGATTCGCTGCGTTGGGTTGAACAGATGCGTGCTGACTCCTTAGCTCAAGCTGAGGTCGACCAAAAACGGGTGAAAGACTCGCTCTATGCATTGGCTGTCAACGATTCGTCGCTTTCTGACAGCGCTCGTCAGGCCTTGCAGGTCGAAAGAAAAGTGAATCTGGGCCTCTTCTCCGTCAATGAGTCTAATCCGAACTTCCAGGTGACGGTATCCAACAAGGTGTTCCATGTCGACATGCAGACAATGGGCGCTTCTGTCCAGAAGGTAATCCTCGACGATTACAAGACCTTCGACAAGAAACCTCTGGAAATCATCACGCCCGACAGCAACAACTTCAATCTTATCTTCTTGGATGCCAACAGCAAGGATATCTCCACAAAATACCTGCCTTTCGCGCTCTTCTGCAATGACAAGCCCGTGACCGACAGCACCGAACTGGTTGTCCCCGAGAATGATTCCCTGACGTTGAGTTTCCGCGCCTATGTGGCTGGAGCCCAGGATAGCAATGCAGCGTCCAATGCTGCCGCCGACCGCTACATGGAGTTCCGCTATGTATTCTACGATGATAGTTACGAAATTGATTTTGATGTCAACTTCCATAATATCAAGGAGTCTGTCAACGAACTGCCCAATCTGACATTGGTGTGGCAAAACAGAATGAACCGCCAGGAACAGTTCGACCGTAGCCAGAAAGGCCGTCAGAGTTCGCGCAACAAGGATATGGAGCGCTTCTATACGACGCTCTATTACAAGAATGTCGAGGACAATGCCGATTGCCTGAAAGATGGTCGCGACGACGTGGCACAGCTGACGGCTCCCCTCGAATGGGTGGCCTACAAACAACAGTTTTTCTGCGCTATCCTGATGTCAGAAACGGGATTCCAGAATGCCCAGGAACTGAAAGTGAACACCGACCACAACGGTAAGCCGGATAACTATCTGTGCGACATGTCCAGCATCCTTGGCTATTCCTACGATGCCACCCAACCGGATTTCTCTATGGACATGCGGCTCTACTATGGTCCCAACAAATATCGCCAGTTGCGCGAAATGGACCGCGGCATCGAGCGTATCCTCCCCTTGGGTTGGGGCTTCTTCCTCACCCAGTGGGTCAGCCGCTTCGCCATTATCCCGGTGTTTAACTTCCTCGAAAAATTCGGTTGGAATTACGGTATCATCATCATCGTGCTTACCATCCTCCTCAAGCTGGTGCTCTCGCCGCTCACCTATAATTCCTATAAGAGCGGTGCCGTCATGCGCCACCTGAAACCGGAAATGGAGGTCCTCAACAAAAAATTTCCGAAGCAGGAACAGGCCATGCAGAAACAACAGGCCATGCAGGCACTGTACAAGAAAGCGGGCATCAGCCCCATGGCGGGTTGCTTGCCGGCACTTATCCAGTTCCCTATCCTCATCGCCATGTACCGCTTCTATCCTGCCTCTATCGAGCTGCGTCAGAAGGACTTCCTTTGGTGCGATGACCTCTCCAGCTACGACTCGATACTGAATCTGCCGTTCAACATCCCGCTCTACGGCGACCATGTCAGCCTCTTCTGCCTTCTGATGTTCGGCATGCAGTTCTTCTACACTATCTATACCATGAAGCAGCAGCAGGGTCAGGCTTCCATGCCAGGTATGAAATTCATGATGTATTTCATGCCGTTCATGATGCTCTTCATCTTCAACAGCCAGTCGGCCGCCCTCAACCTTTATTATTTCTTCAACCTGCTCCTCTCCATGCTCCAGATGTTCGCCATCCGTGCCTTCATGACGGAGGACAAGGTGCGTGCCCGTATGGCCAAGTCGGAACTGCAGAACAAGAACAAACCCCAGAAGAAATCCAAATTCCAGCAGCGCCTTGAGGAAATGCAGCGTATGCAGGAACAGATGCAGAAACAACAAGGCAAACGCTAATCTTCTCTTGTTGATTTGAATGAAAATAAAATAATAAAAAAACTATAACGAAATGGTTGTAACGCTAGTAACAATTTTTATCATCGGATACGCCTGCATCGCGCTCGAACATCCGTTGAAAATCAACAAAACGGCCACAGCATTGCTGCTCGGATGCCTCGTTTGGGCCGTCTACAATGTGTTCAATATGAGCAATGCCGCCGTCTTGGAAGGCTTCGGCGGTTTGGAGGCTTACCGCTCGTTTGTGAGTGGAAGCTTGATCGAAAACCTCGGTGAAACGGCAGAAATCGTCTTTTTCCTGCTCGGAGCCATGACGATTGTGACGCTGATTGAAGACTATCAGGGTTTTAGCATCATCACCGACAAAATCAAAACGACCAACAAGAAGAAACTGCTCTGGATCGTCAGCATCCTGACGTTCTTCCTCTCGGCGCTGCTCGACAATATGACCACCGCCATCGTCATGGTGGCACTGCTACGCAAACTGATTGCCGACAAAAAGGAACGCTGGCTCTATGCTGGCATGGTGATCCTGGCTGCCAACGCCGGCGGCGCTTGGAGCCCCATCGGCGATGTCACCACCATCATGCTTTGGATCAAGGGCGAGGTGACCACAGTCAATATCATTGTTAAGACCTTGATCGCCAGCTTGGCTTGCATGGCGGTGCCGGTTTGGATTCTGGGTCGCACGTTGAAAGGCGATATCGTTCGCCCCGAAGACAACCATGCGGGTCTGGACGTGGCTCCTTGGATGCGCAAACTTGTGCTCATCATGGGTGTTTGCGGTCTTGTCTTCGTCCCTATCTTCAAAACCATCACGCATCTGCCTCCCTATCTGGGCATGCTGCTCAGCTTGTCGGTGTTGTGGATGACTACTGAGATTCTGAGTCGTCGCCACTCGAAAGAGGGTCATCAGCTGCCTACGGCTGTAAGCACTCTCGAACATGTCGACGTGCCTACCATCCTTTTCTTCCTGGGCATCCTTATGGCAGTCTCCTGCTTGAAAGTCGCTGGTATTCTGGGCGGTTTGGCTCAGGGCCTCAACGATGCTTTCTTGGGTATCCACGTGGGCGACGAGCCCGTGGGATTCTTCCTCATCGACCTCATCATCGGTGTTCTTTCCTCTATTATCGACAATGTGCCGCTGGTGGCTGCTGTCCAAGGTATGTATCCTCATATTGGCGCGGATGTGATCTTCCAACAGAACCATCCCTTCTGGGAATTTCTGGCTTATTGTGCTGGTACTGGTGGATCGCTCCTCATCATCGGTTCTGCTGCCGGTGTGGCCGTCATGGGTATGGAGAAAATCGATTTCATTTGGTACCTCAAAAAGGTGACACTCTTGGCCTTGGTGGGCTATCTGGCTGGTGCAGCTGTCTTCGTCCTTATGGATATCACCCTCTTCGAGAAGGTGGAATGGCTTGAGCAGCTGGCTTCGCTACCTGTTGTCGCTCCGATGGTCTGCTGACCTCGCAAATGGTATTCTTTGAAATGGTAGTCACACGTTAAATTATTGAGTTTTTTAGAAAAGTTTCATTAGCGACAGTCATTCAAAAGAAATGCAAAACCCCAAATCTAAACAAACTGTCAAAGCTCCGTTGGGCCGCAGAATCTTCAACGTCTTCGTCTATCTTTTCGCCCTTGCGGGTTTCGGTATTATCGCCGCATGGGCGGTGTTCCAGTTGGGACTGACCAAAAACAAGGGAGCTGTTGACTCCAACTACCGTTACCTGATGTCGGTCTCCGAGATGGAGGCAATGGAACAGCAGGAACTGACACCTCAACAGCGTGATGCTTTGTGGATGGAACAGTATCTCAAGCTGGCTGCCTTTGGCAAGTATTACCCTGAAAATGCGCGCCTCATCCTCGAGGCTGCCCAGTATAGCGGCAACCCCATGCTGGTGGACCGTATGCTTGCCGCTGCTTCGCTCTACATCGACAGCAGCAATTCCTACAACCAGTTCTTGGTTCAGTTGAAAAAGGTCTACGACTCGCGTGAGCAGGTGCAGGCTCCTACCGTCATCCCGTGGATGGCCACCCAGGAGTGGGAAATGCTCAAGGCTTCACTCATCCGCGATACAGCCATGCTCAACGAGGCGGGTCGCCTCACAGGTGTCGAACCGCGTCTGATCGCAGCCTGTCTGGTGGGCGAGCAGATTCGCCTGTTCAACTCCAAACGCGAGATTGTGAAGAAATACCTCGGTCCCGTCAAGGTGCTCTCTGTCCAGTCGCAGTTCTCCTATGGTGTCAACGGCATCAAGGAGCATACGGCCAAGGCTGTTGAGGCTCACCTCAAGGATTCCACTTCGGAGTTCTACATGGGTCGCCAGTATGAGAATATCCTGGACTTCAAGACCGACAACCACGAAATGGAACGATACAACCGTTTGGTCGACTACCGCAACCATTTGTATTCGTATATTTATACGGGCTGTATCCTCCATCAGACGATGCTGCAGTGGAAACGGGCGGGCTTCGATATCTCCAACCGCCCCGACATCCTCTGCACGCTGTTCAACGTGGGCTTCTCCCAGTCGCATCCTCACGGCGCTCCCCGCTGCGGCGGTTCGCACATCACCGTCGACGGAAGAGTATACACTTTCGGCGCCATCGGCTTCGACTTCTACTATTCGGGCGATTTGGCTGCGGCTTTGCCTTTCTGGAAGAAGCGCTTCATCGACGATAATGGTGTCCGTCTGACACCGGCCCAGATCGACAGCATTCAGCAGCATATGAGCAACTGCGCCCGTCCGGAAAAGGGCCGCGAATACAAGACCGACTCGCTGCAACCTACGCCGGATTCGGAGAACGAACCTTCGGTGTTGGAGTGGTAGCGCTCCTCGGCATGTTTTAAATGTTATAAATCGTACCTATGGAACAAAAAGATTTTGGAAATAATTTCGACTTTAAAGCCACTTCGCGTTTCTTCAGCAAATACTGGAAGGTGCTTGCCATCGTCTTTGTTGTCGCCTTCGCGGTTTCGCTGGTGGCATCACTGCTGGTGACTCCGCGTTTCAAGTCCACGGCCATCTTGTTCCCGACCAACTCGATGCGCGTTTCCAAGGCCATCATGGCGGAACGCTACAGCATGGACTTCCTCGACTACGGCAGTGAACGCGATTGCGAATATGCCATTCAGATTCTCTCTTCCCAATCGATGGAAGATGCTGTTTGCCAACGTTTCAATATGCTGGCTCATTACGACATCGATGCCAACGACCCGCACAAAATGTTCAAACTCCACACCAACTATCGGGGCAACGTCTCGGTGAAACGTACCGAATTCCTCGGCGTGGAAATATCGGTGTTGGATGTCGACGCCCAGATGGCAGCGGACATCGCCAACTTCATGGCTGTCTACTACGACTCGCTGAGCAGCCGGATCCAGAAGGATCGTGCTTCCGATGCCTATATGGTGATGCAGCAGGTTTGCGCAAAAATGCAGACTGAACTGGATACACTGGTGCTCCAATGGCGTTCCGATAAGACCAATCTGGGTCTTAACGAGCTGATTTCGAACAAGAGCAAGGAATTGGCTGAACTGCAGACTCGCATGGCTGAGACCAAGGTCGATATGGAACAGCAGGTGAGCTTCAAGTTCTGGCTTGACAAGGCCAGCGCTGCCGACAATAAGGCCTATCCCAAACGTGCTATTATTGTCCTGCTTGGAACCTTTGCCACGCTCGTTTTCTGCATTTTGTTGCTGCTGGTTATCGAACGTGTTCGCACGAAGGATGAGGAATAGAATGCTTGTCTAATTCTCCCGGTTGCTATGCGTGATTGGATCAAGAAAAATGCTTCGCTGCTGACAGCGCTGTCGCTGACAGCAGCTTTTCTTGTGGCTATGTTTTTCTTGTTCTCGAGCGACAACTACTTCTTGGTTTTGCTCCCCTTGGCGGGGCTGGTGCTGACGCTTTTCCTGCTGAAGCTGGAAACAGGGCTGATGGTTATCGCCTTGCTGACGCCTTTTGCCGTCGATTTTGCTTTGGTTCCGGGCATGGAATTGTCCATGCCGGTCGAACCGATGATGATCCTCTTCTCGGCTATCTTCCTTTTCCGTGTACTGGTCGACCGCAATTATGACCTGCGCATCTTGCGCCATCCTGTGTCGGTGGCGTTGCTGGCGCTGCTGGTCTGGATGTTTGTCACGTCGTGCACTTCCCAGCTTCCCGAAGTGTCTTTCAAATACCTTGCGGCGCGCTTGTGGTTTGTCCTGCCGTTCTATTTCGCTGCGGTACAGATTTTCCGCGACCGTCGCCGTGTATGGCAGTTCTTCTGGTGCTATGCCGCGGCGCTGGTGGTGGTCATCCTTATCTCCACGGCCAAGACGTTTGGCAACTACCACGATTTGCAGACGCTCCACCGAGTCATGCAACCCTTCTACAACGACCACACGGCCTATGGTTGTGTCATCGCTCTTTTCCTTCCGGCGGCGTTCCATTGTCTGGTGTCGCGCAATGTGAAAGGTTGGCTGCGTGTCTTGGTTTTGGGCGCTTTCGGAGTGATGGTCATGGGACTGATGTTCTCCTATTCGCGTGCGGCATGGATCAGCGTATTGGCTGCCGTGGCGGTCTATTTCGCCATTCGCATGGGCATGAAGGTGCGTTGGATGGTGTTGTTATTTGGCGTTGCAGTGTCGCTGTTCTTTGTCCATCAGTCCGATGTGCTCTACAAGTTGGGGAAAAACAAGCAGGATTCTTCTTACGACTTGGCTGGACAGGTGAAGTCCATCTCCAACATATCTACCGATGCTTCCAATTTGGAACGGTTGAATCGGTGGGCATCTGCGTTCCGCATGTTTGGTGAACATCCCTTGCTGGGCACCGGTCCAGGAACCTACCAGTTCCTCTATGCCGGCTACCAGCGCAGCTACCAGCTCTCCACTATCAGCACCAATTCGGGCAATCGCGGCAACGCCCACAGCGAATACATCGGCCCATTGACTGAGCAGGGCGTGCTCGGCACCCTCTTCGTCCTTTGCTTGTTCCTGTTGACGTTCGTGACGGGTGTGCATGTCTATCGCTCTGCTGCCGACGAACGGGTGGCCCGCTTGGCATTGGCTTTCACCCTTTGCCTCCTGACCTATTATGTCCATGGTATTTTTAATAATTTTCTCGACACGGACAAGCTGTCGGTGCCCTTTTGGGCGTTTACGGCTGTCGTCGTGGCAATGGACATCTTTGCTGAGAAAAAGGACTATAGTTCTAAAAAACAGCTTTCTGGCGGTTCGGAGAAATTATAAAAAAGTTTAATTAACGTATTTTTCGAAAAAAGGTTTCGTTTTTTTTCGTAATTTTGCATTCTCTTCGCGTTTCGAAAGAAATGTATTTCTCTCGTCTTGCACTTTTTATTGAAAATACAGAAGGAATAAGTAGCACACAAACAACTGTTTTTTAATAAAATCTGAAGATTATGATGAAGTCTATAGCGCTGAGATTATGTGTGTTGTTTGTCTTTTGTTGTACCATGCTGAATGGTACGGCAAAGGCTGCTGTTGTGACTGGTGAACCTGAGAAGGGTTCTGTTGTTGAACGTATCATTGACGAGGCCAAGAAGTATATCGGCACGCCCTATCGTTGGGGCGGCAAAACACCGAGTGGTTTCGACTGTGCCGGTTTTACACGCTATATTTTCTCAAAATTCGGTCTGACATTGGCTCCCTCTGCTGCGCCACAGTACAAGGCGGGTACCTCTGTGAAGAAAGGCGATTTGCGTCCGGGCGACCTGGTGTTTTACGGCGGTCGTAAGGGTAGCCGCTCCATTGGTCATGTGGGTATTGTCACTTCGGTCGAAGACAACGGTTTCCATTTTATCCACGCGGCCAGCAAGGGGGTGACTATCTCTTCCTCCAATGAGGCCTATTACAGCAAGCGTTATATTTGTGCATGCCGTGTGGTCGATCGTCTGTCAAACAACGGCGAGGAGCTTTGTGAAAAGACTCCATCCAAATGAAGCAAACTGATATGACAAAAAAAGGTCGGATGGCTAGTGCCGTCCGACCTTTTTTTGCACCCTGACTCCGGCTTGGAGCATGAACAAGTAATCAGTCTATGTTGACGTCATCGTTGGTGCTGGGTCAAGGTGAACATCTATATCAATTGTCAATCAGATTCAGGATGTCACTCATCTTGGGTGTCAGAATGATTTCGGTTCTGCGGTTCAGCGCCTTGTTGGCGGGTGAGTCGTTGGGCACTTTGGGCGCAAATTCGCCATGACCGCATGCTTCGATGCGCGAGGGATCGATGCCGGGTCCGTACTGGAGCAGCAACTTGACGATGGCGGTGGCGCGCATCACGCTCAAATCCCAGTTGTCTTTGACAGCGGTGCTGCCTTTGTAGGCGGCGTTGTCGGTGTGGCCTTCAACCATAATGTTCAGATCGGTGCTTTTCTCCAGCACTTTGGCCAAGGTCTTCAATGCGTCGATACCTTCCTTTGAAACGGTCCAGCTGGCAGAGGGGAACAGCAGTTTGCTCTCCATCGACACATACACCTTGCCGTCGCGGGTTTCCACATTCAGACCTTTGTCCGAAAAGCCCACCAGGGCGTTATTGAGCGACGTGCGCAGATTTTCCAATTCTTTTTCTTTGGCTTCCAGTGCCTTTCTGGCTGCGGCTTCTTTCTTCTCCAATTCTGTCTGTTGGGCTTTCAGTTCGGCTTCTTTTACCAGAAATTCGTTCTCTTTTGCGCGGAAGGCTTCCTCTTTTATCTTGAAACTGTTCTCTTTGTCGTTCAGCTCTTTGGTGCGTGCGGCCAACATGTTGTTTGTGCGGTTCAGGTCCTGACTTTGACCCGAGAGTCGCTGGTTGTAGTTCTCGATTACGGTGTCGAACCCCAGTTTCATGTTGGCTATCTCTTGACGCAACGCTTTGTTCGATTCGGCCTGTTTGTTGACGTTGTCGTTCAGATCCACTATCTCGCTGTTGAGCGACTGGTTCTGACGTTGTAGCTCGGCATTTTCTTCACGTAGGTCGTTGAGTTCGCCCTGAACGGCGTTGAAGTCCCGGCGCAGCTGGGTGTGATTCGATTCGAGGGCTTCGTATTTGCCGAAAGTGACACACGAACCGAACAGCATGGCGCCTGTTGCGATTAATAGAATGTTTTTCTTCATGTCAATGTATTTTTTATTTTGTGTTTACAATATGATGATGTCGGATAGATAACAATAATGCTTCCATGAGGAAAAATCCTTTACCTTCTCATAACGTCAAAAAGGGGTTTGTAGTTTGTATGCCCACAATAAAATTTTTGTAGATTGTAAAAAAAGATGTATCTTTGTCACTCGTTTCACTTTGCTGTTTGGATGTCTGCAAAAGTTTGAAAACTATTGTATTGTACGATGTTGTAATGCAATAATGACCATACGGTGGAGTGGTAACAACGACAGTCAGATGATGAAAAACAGGTTCAAAGATTACTATAAGCGCTTTATCGTGTGGCGCATGCGGCATATCAGCGACAGGGGCTTTCTCCTTGCGCTGAGTGTGCTGGTGGGACTCTTGTCCGGTCTGGCTGCTGTGTTGCTGAAAACATTGGTGCACCTCACCAATCGGTGGCTGTTGCAGTTCAATATTCCGACATTTTTGGGCGGCAACCTGTTGGTGCTCGTCTATCCCGCTATCGGCATCTTGCTGACTATCATGTTTGTCCGTTATGTGGTGAAAGGCAATATCGGACATGGTCTGCCTTCTGTGTTGCTGTCGTTGTCTCGTAAAAATGGTGTGCTTCCGGTCAGGAACATGTATTCCTCCATGGTGGCGTCGACGCTGACGGTGGCTTTTGGCGGCAGTGTCGGATTGGAGGCTCCCATCGCTTCCACAGGCAGCGCCATCGGCTCCAATGTGGGCCGTTTCTTCCGCATGTGCGCTCACGATGTCAAACTGCTTCTGGGATGCGGCGCCGCCGGTGCCATAGCGGGCATCTTCAAGGCTCCTATTGCGGGTGTGCTGTTTGTTATCGAGGTGTTTATGTTCGATATGACGGCCACTTCCATCTTGCCGCTCATGCTCTCGGCTATCAGCGCTTCTACGGTTGCCTATTTCCTGATGGGCAACGAATTGCAGTTCGCCTTCACCGTGGTCGGTACTTCCGGGCTCTCACAAATACCATATTATGTCGTATTGGGTGTCTTCTGCGCGCTGGTGTCGCTCTATTTCTTGCGCGTCACCGACCGGGTCGAGTCCTGGTTCGCACGCCTGCGTCAGACACCGCGTGCTGTAGTCGGTGCGGTGGCGCTCGGCGTGATGATTTTCTTCTTCCCGCCGTTGTTTGGCGAAGGCTACGCTTTCCTCACCGAGTTGCTTAATGGCAGCGACTCATTGCTTTTCGAACACAGTGTCTTCGCCCCGCTTCATGACAACAAGTGGGTGGTGCTGGGTTTCCTCTTGGCGCTCATCCTCTTCAAGGCGGTTGCCACGGCCACCACCATCGGTTGCGGAGGTGTGGGCGGCACCTTCGGCCCCTCGCTGATTGTCGGTGGCTTGTCCGGCTATTTCGTCTGCATGCTTTCCAACCAGTTGGGACTCCCCGAACAGTCGACGGCCAATTTCGCCCTAGTGGGTATGGCGGCGGTGATGACGGGCGTGATGCATGCCCCCTTCATGGCGATTTTCCTCATTGCCGAAATCACAGGCGGCTATGCGCTCATGGTCCCCTTGCTGGTTGCCTCGTCGGTCACCTACCTTTGTGTCTCTCCGTTCGAAAAACATTCTATCTATGCTCGCAAACTGGCCGAACAGGGCAACCTGTTGACCCACGACAAAGACACATCGGCTTGGCAGCTGATGGATTTGCGCAAACTCATCGAAACTAATTTCGTCGTGGTGCGCGAGGGTGACAAATTGCGCGACTTGGTTGAGGCTATCAAATATTCGCGACGCAATGTGTTCCCTGTGCTCTCCGACGATGACCGCTTTATGGGTGTCATCCTTCTCGACGATGTCCGCCATATCATCTTCCAGCCGGAATGCTACGATACCACCGATGTGGTCGAACTGATGCATCCTCTCTCCGAGGGTGATATCGTCCGTCTGAGCGACCCGCCCTCCGAAGTCGTCAACAAGTTCCGTGTGGGCAACCGCTACAACCTCATTGTGGTCGACGACGACGGCTATTATCAAGGCTTCCTCTCCCGAGCCAATACATTCTCCGCCTACCGTCGTTTTGTCTCTTCCTTGTCAGAAGAGTAATCGGATGCACACCCTTTGGTCTGTGTTTGTAGGGGAGGGGTGGAACTGTCGATGAAGAACGCTCCAATGGTCAAAAGGTCGCCGTTTCGACTCTTGTCGTTTTGCTCCCGTTTCATTTCTATCAATTGCTTTGCGCTGTCTGACTTCGCCACACTTATCAACAACTTTCGTTGAGAACTTTATTTGGGTTGTTGTGCTATTTGTTGTACTTTTGCAACGTCAATAATCGGGCGATGATCGCTTCGTGAAGCGGTTTCCCTCGTTTATAATGAGCACATTGAAAATTCATGCGACCGAGGATAAAATAGGGAATCACGTGAAAACCGTGAGCTGACGCGCAACTGTGATATCCTTGCCGCTCCGCTCCCAGGCGGACGGCGGTGTTCGGACGACAGACCATTGGGCCACGTGGCCTGAGAAGGTGTCCGGACATATTGGATGAGCCAGGAGACCGGCCTTGGTCGAAAAACAATTATAACTTTCGCGTATCAAAGAACAAAAAAAAGCATCTATGGAGTCAAATTTACTGACAATCACAAAACGTGACGGCAATGCCGAACGCTTCTCGCTGGACAAAATCATGAACGCCATCATCAAGGCTTTCAATGCAACAAACCAACCGGTCGACCTCGGCAGCTTGTCGAAAATCCTCACACACCTGGATATCCACAATGGAATCACCGTGGAGGAAATCCAGAACCAGGTGGAGGTGGCCTTAATGAAAGAGGAATACTACGATGTGGCCAAGAACTTCATGCTCTACCGCCAACGCCACACCGAGGATCGTGAGACAATGGAAAAACTCAAGTTCCTTGCCGACTATTGTGAGGCTGCCAATGCCGCCACGGGCTCCAAATACGATGCCAACGCCAATGTGGAACATAAGAATATCGCCACCCTCATCGGCGAACTGCCCAAATCGAACTTCATCCGCCTCAACCGTCGTCTGCTCACCGACCGCATCAAGCAGATGTACGGCAAGGAAATGGCTGACCGCTATATCGACCTGCTGACGCACCACTTCATCTATAAGAACGATGAGACTTCGCTGGCCAACTACTGCGCCAGCATCACCATGTATCCGTGGCTCCTCAACGGTACGGCCTCCATCGGCGGCAACTCCACGGCGCCCACCAACCTCAAGTCGTTCTGTGGCGGTTTTGTCAACATGGTCTTCATGGTCTCCTCCATGCTCAGCGGCGCCTGCGCCACTCCCGAATTTCTAATGTACCTTAACTATTTCATCGGTAAGGACTATGGCCAGGACTATTACATGCATGCCGACGAGGTGGTCGACCTCAGTCTCAAACGCCGTACCCTCGACAAGGTCATCACCGACTGCTTCGAACAGATCGTCTACACCCTCAACCAGCCCACCGGCGCCCGCAACTATCAAGCGGTGTTTTGGAATATCGCCTACTATGACAAGCCTTATTTCGACAGCCTTTTCGGTGAGTTCCGTTTCCCCGACGGTTCGGCTCCCGATTGGGAAGGCCTCAAATGGCTCCAGAAACGCTTCATGCGCTGGTTCAACGCCGAACGTACCAAGGCGGTGCTCACTTTCCCGGTTGAGACGATGGCTCTGCTCAGCAAAGATGGCGAAATGGTGGACCCGGAAATGGCCGAATTCACTGCCGAGATGTATGCCGCCGGCCATAGTTTCTTCACCTACATGAGCGACAATGCCGACTCGCTCAGTTCCTGCTGCCGTCTGCGCAACGAAATTACCGACAACGGTTTCAGCTATACCCTTGGCGCCGGCGGCGTCTCCACGGGTTCCAAGAGCGTGTTGACCATCAACCTTAACCGCTGCATCCAGTATGCCGTCAACAACAAGATGGACTACAAAGAGTTCCTGACCGACATCATCGACCTCTGCCACAAAGTGCAGCTGGCTTACAATGAGAATCTGAAGGATCTTGCCTCACACGGCATGCTGCCACTCTTCGATGCTGGCTACATCAACATCAACCGCCAGTACCTCACCATCGGTGTCAATGGTCTGGTCGAGGCTGCCGAATTTATGGGACTTACCATCAACGATAACGAGAATTACCGCAATTTCGTTCAGACAGTTCTGGGTCTGGTGGAGAAGAAAAACAAGGAGTATCGCAGCAAGGAGGCAATGTTCAACTGCGAAATGATTCCTGCCGAGAATGTGGGTGTGAAGCACGCCAAATGGGACCGCGAGGACGGCTATTTCGTGCCCCGCGACTGCTACAACAGTTACTTCTATATTGTGGAGGATACCTCTATTTCCATTCTTGAGAAGTTCCGTCTGCATGGCGCCCCCTACATCGAACACCTCACCGGCGGCAGCGCACTGCACTGCAACCTCGAGGAACACCTCACTCAGGAACAGTACATGCAACTGCTCCATGTGGCGGCTAAAGAAGGGTGCAACTACTTTACTTTCAATGTTCCCAATACGATCTGTAACGATTGCGGACACATCGACAAACGCTATCTGAAGGAGTGCCCTCACTGCCATTCGAAGAATGTGGACTACATGACCCGCATTATTGGCTATCTGAAACGTGTGAGCAACTTCTCCATGCCGCGTCAGGAGGAGGCGTCGCGCCGCTTCTATGCCAACTCCCGTCAGTTTGGCGATACCAACGAGTCCCAGAACCAGAATCTTCCGCCCATCGAACGCCGTATGCCGCAGTTCGACCGCAACCTGCAGGATGCTCAAATACTTAAATAGCGACGTTGTCTTTCAAGAGGTCCCCGACGAGGTGGCGCTGGCTGTCAACCTGTCGGGCTGTCCTTGCCGTTGCCCGGGATGCCATTCGCCCTATCTTTGGGGAGATGTGGGTGAACCTTTGACGACTCGTGCTCTCGACCGCCTCATTGCCGATTGCCACAGCAACATCACCTGCTTGGCCTTGATGGGCGGCGATGCCGACCCGGCTGCGGTCAACTCGCTGATGCATCATATACGCAACAATCACAAACGGCTGCATACCGCCTGGTATAGCGGCCGTTCATTGTTGTCTCCGGCTGCGGATCTCAATAATTTCGACTACATCAAGTTGGGACCTTACCTGGCACATCTGGGCCCCCTCAACAGCAAGCATACCAACCAGCGTTTCTACAGGGTGGACGACGGACGGCTGGTGGATATCACATCTCGCTTCTGGCGCAAGCCCTGAACCGCTACAAAAAAAAATTTGCCAATTCACTCAAAAAGTGTATTTTTGTTATTTGGTTTATTGCATCTTGTGTGCATTAATCTTTTTATTGTCAATTGTATATAATAAAATATATATTTATGAAATTAGGCAAAGTAATTGTATTGGCATTCTGCATGGCCCTGCTGTCTCCGCTGAGGGTTGCGGCGCAAGAGGCTTCTCTCGACAGCTTGTTGAATTTTGTTCGCGATCTTTCCAACTCCCGTTTCGAGGGTCGTCTTGCTGGTACGGATGGCTTTCTGGATGCCGCCGATTATGTGGTCAACGCGCTCCAGCGCTTTGGTGTCCAGCCCTACAAGGGCGAATGGGCCCAATACTTCGAGACTGAATGCAACAAGATAGAAAACTGCACTTTCAACAGCTATATCAACCCCAACGACCGTCAGATTTATGTGCTGGGCCGCGATTTCAGCTGTGTAGGTATGTCGGGTCGTGGCTATGCCGACGCCCCCGTGGTCTTCTGCGGCTATGGCATTGACCATCCGTCATTCAATGAATATGCCAAAGTCGACGCCAAGGGTAAAATTGCTCTGGTGCTGAGCGGTGTGCCGAATTTCCTCCCCAGCAACGTGACCGACCAATATGTGCAGATTCGCGACAAGGCACGTGCCGCCCAACGTCACGGCGCCTGTGCCATCGTGGTGGTCAACATGTCGCCCAGTTGCTCGCCCTACGAGGTACAGGGCAGTGTCTATTCCGGCGAACTGCCCCATCTGGCCACATTCCCTATGTTGCAGTCCACCCGCTCGTGCGGCGATGTCCTGATGAAGGACGAATTGATGTCAATCCAGGATGCACTCCAGAAGATTCAGCAGTCGCATGAGCCCCAGTCGTTCCATCTCCGCAAGCATTTTGAAATCGATGTCAATACCGTCTATCATCCTGCTGCTCTGACTGCCAATGTGATTGGTATCTATCCGGGCAGCGACCTCAAAATGAAGGACGAATACATCGTTGTGGGCGCCAGTTTGGATCATGTCGGTCTGCAGGGCACCACTTGTCTCTTCCCGGGTGCCGACTGCAACGCTTCGGGCGTGGCAGCGCTGCTCGAAACCGCACGCATGCTCCAACAGTCGCCCGACCAGCCTTCGCGCAGCATCGTCTTTGTGCTCTTTTCTGCGGGCGAACAGCAACATCTGGGTTCGCGCATCTTTGTCTCCAATTTCACCCCGCTCAAACGCATTGAGGCTTTTGTCAATGTGACTGCTGTGGGTAGTGGCGACAGTGTGGCTGTGCTTGGCAACAAACGCTATCCGCAGTTGTGGAACGTGGCGCGCAAGGTCGATTCGCTGTATTGCTCCAACTCCATGCTTACGGGCTACAAAACACTCCCCAAGGGTGACGCTGCCGCTTTCGACGCTGTCGATATCCCGAGCATCAATATCACCAATTTCAAGGGCTACCGCCACAACCATGTCCCTAGTGACATCGTCGAAAACATCGACCGCCGCATGATTGTGCAGGCCACCCAGCTGCTCTTCGAGACGGTGCTGGACCTTTCCTTCGGTGAGTATCAAGGCCGCTCCAACGCCTCCAAACGCATCCGCTTCGACAAATGATCTTATTTTCCAAATCCCATACTTCAAAAAAAATCGTAAACCAATGTTTACACTTTACAAAAAGGAACTCTCCACATTCTTCTCTTCGTTGACGGGCTATCTGACCATTATCGTTTTCTTGGTCCTGACAGGCCTGATGCTTTGGGTGTTCCATTCCAGCTTCAATGTGCTTGACTATAAATTTGCGGGTCTCGACGGCCTCTTCCTACTAGGACCGTTCCTTTATCTCTTCCTCATTCCGGCCATCACCATGCGCATGTTCGCCGAGGAAAAGCGCAACGGCACCATGGAAATGCTACTCACCAAACCGTTGACCGAATTCACCATTGTCTTCGCCAAGTTCTTGGCGGGATTCACTTTGGTGGTCATCTCGCTGGTACCTACGGTGGTCTATTACTGGGCGGTATATCGCTTGGGTGACCCTATGGGCAATATCGACACGGGTGCCGTTGTGGGTTCCTATGTCGGTCTCATCTTCCTTGGGGGCGCCTTTGTGGCCATCGGCCTTTTCGCTTCGGCGCTCACCAACAACCAGATTGTGGCTTTCATCATCGCAGCGCTGCTCTGCGCCTTCTGCTATTTGGGATTCGACTCTCTCTACGCACTGGTACATGGCCGTTTTGCCTTGCAACTGCGTTCCCTGGGCCTTCAGGTGCACTACGAGTCTATCTCGCGTGGCGTGATCGACACCCGCGATGTCATCTATTTCCTCTCGGTCATCACCCTTTTCATCATGCTGACGCGTACTGTGCTCCAGTCGCGCAAGTGGCAGAAATAGGGGCGTGGTCCAATCCTGTGCTAATCGGAGTAAACGAAAACAATGAAACAGAATAAAAAACAAAATATCCGCCGGTCGAATTTGCTGGAAATTCTGGCAACGCTTTTGGTCATCGTATTTGTCAACATCATCGGCAACTATCTCTTTACCCGCTTTGACCTCACTGCCGAAAAACGCTTCACCCTTTCCGAACCGACCAAGAAGACGCTCAAAGGTCTCGACGACCAACTCTTCTTCCGCGTCTATCTGGAAGGCGATGACCTGTCACCCCAATACCGTCGGTTCCGCAACGAAATCAAGGACATGCTCGACCAGTTCCGCGCCTACAACCGCCATGTGGAATACGAGTTCTTTGACCCCTCCAGCCTCAAGACTGACGAAGAAAAAATGCAATTCTATCAGGAGTTGCGCAAGAATGGCATCACACCGCTGCTGGATCAGGACGATGAAGGCTCGGTGATGACGCAGCAGGTGGTGGTTCCTGCCATGATGGTCTCCTACAATGGCCGCGAGACCGCCCAGCAGCTGCAGGTGGCCGATTTGATGGACCGCTCTGAAGCGATCAATGTTTCTATCGAGAACTTGGAATACAACTTTGTACGTGCCATCCATCGCTTGACGCATCCTGTCAAGTCGCGTGTGGGTTTCATGCTGGGTCATGGCGAACTGAAGGAGATTGACCTCTTCGATATCCAGATGTCGCTGGTGGATGACTACTCCCTTGAAAATGTGATTCTCGACGAACATATCGGCACCTTGACGGGGCATGTGATGAACACTCAGGATTCCTCGGTAAGTATCGCCAACAAATACGATGTGCTGGTGGTCCCGAAGCCGTTGCAGCCTTTCTCGGACCGCGACCTCTTCATTTTGGACCAGTACATGATGTATGGCGGTAAAATCCTTTGGCTGGTCGACGCCCTCGATGCCGATATGGACAGTCTGCAGGGACAGCCTCAGACTTTCGCCACCCGTCTGTCGACCAATCTGGACGAGTTCTTCTTCAACTACGGCGTTAGAGTCAACCCCGACCTGATTATGGACTATCGCTGCCGTGGTATCCCGATGATGAGTGCCGACAACCGCATGCAGTTGGTGCCCTGGTACTATTTCCCCACCTTGGTGCCGCATTCCAACCACCCGATTGTCAGTAACCTCGATGTGCTGAAGACTGATTTTGTCAGCAGCATTGACCTGATCAATAACGATATCAAGAAGACGGTGTTGCTCTCCACCTCCGACCATGTGCACATCAAGAACGCGCCGGTCAATATCCAGCTGGCCGATGCCATGGTGCAGGTCAATGACCAGCTCTTCAACAAGAAAGACCTTCCGGTGGCAGTCCTTCTCGAGGGCAAGTTCAAATCGCTTTTCCGTAGCCGCCTGACGGCCGATTTCGCTGCTATGAGCGAAATTGGCTACAAGACCCAGTGCGACGACACGACACAGATGATTGTGGTTTCTGATGGTGACATGATCCGTAACGATGTGGGCATGAGCGAACAGGGCATGTTCCCTTATCCGCTGGGCTACGACCGCCACATCAATACCAAGTTTGCCAACAAGAAGTTCCTCCTCAACGCCATCTACTATCTGGCGGGCGACGAGGATTTGATATACGCAGCCTCGCGCCACATCTCCATCCGTCAGTTGGATAAGAATAAGGTGGAAACCCGACGTGGCTACTACCAGTTCGCCACGTTGACCTATCCGGTGCTGATGGTGCTGGCGGTGGCTGCTGCGGTACTCGTTTCGCGCCGATTGAAATACCGTCGCAAAAAGAATGCCTGATAATACGGACGCTAATTACGCTCGCTTATCTTAAATAATTGGTTCTTAGCTAAACAAACAATAAATAACATCACTCCATTCACTTCAATGAAAAAAAGAAATTGGATTATCATAGGACTTGTGCTGCTGCTGGGCGTTGCGGCGCTGGTGGTCTATCTGGTCATGAGTCCCAACCATACCAACGACAACGACTTTCACATCGAGGCGGCCGCCCAGCCGGGCGCCGTGTCGCGCATCTTCATGGCCGACAAGGAAAATCATCAGATGTTGCTCACCTACCAGTCTGATTCGCTCTGGTTGGTCGACAACAAGTACCCCGCCAACCAGCCGAAAATCGACATGCTATTGGAGACCCTCGCAGAAATGCGCGTCCGCAACAATGTGAACCGTGCAGCTGTCGAAAACGTGACTTCTATGATTGCTGCAAAAAGCGTCAAAGTGGAAGTCTATTATGACGACTACCGTATCAACCTCTTCAAGGGCAAGATTCGCTTCTGGCGTCATGAGAAATGCCGTGTGTTCTATGTGGGACACGACACTCGCGACATGATGTCGACCTATATGTATGCTGAAGGCGACGAATTGCCGCGGGTCATCTACATCCCTGGTTTCCGTGGCTGCTTGTCGCCGCGCTTTGTGGTCGATCCCTTGGCATGGCGTAGCCATTCCATTGTCGACCTGCCGGTGCAGCGCATCGCCAAGGTCGAACTCACCATCCCCTCCATGCCATCCGAATCGTTCGCTGTGGTGCGTGAGGGTGAAGGTTTTGTCTTCAACTTGCTCAACCCGCCGATGCGTGTCAACGGCTTTGATACGGCCAGGGTGGCACAGTTGCTCTCTTCGTTTGTCAATCTGAATTTCGATGAGTTTGCAAGGGCGGTGCCTAAGGTGGTGCTCGACACCACATTTTCCCAGCAGCCACGTACCATCTTACGCGTCACCGATGTCGACGGTAATGTCAACGAAGTGAAGACCTATATCAAGTACACCAACCCCGACGATATCTACAACATGCCGGACACGACCATGTATGACGTCTTCGATATCAACCGCCTCTATGCCGTGGTCGACAGCAAGGATACCGTGCTCATCCAATACTACATCTTCGACAATATCTTGCAGCCGGCCTCCTTCTTCTTGGGTCGCGAAAAATCGTTGTTCGCTCGATGAAACCGCTGATTCTCATAACGAATGATGACAGCTACGAAGCGCGTGGCATCAGGACACTCATCGATGTGGCCCGCTCGTTTGGCGATGTGGTGGTGATGGCACCTATGTACAACGCCTCCGGCTATTCGCATTCCTTTACGGCGATGCGACCGCTGCGTGTGCGCGAGTTGCATCAGGAACCGGGTTGCAGCATCTACGATTGCGACGGCACACCGGTCGACTGCATCAAGCTGGCGCACGAGCATTACTGCCCGCGTCAGCCCGAGTTGGTGCTTTCGGGCATCAACCATGGCAGCAACGCTTCCATCAATGTGCTCTATTCGGGTACCATGGGGGCTGTAGTGGAGGCTTCGGTGCTGGGCATGCAGGCCATCGGTTTTTCGACTATCGACCATAGTCCCGAGACCGATTTCACTGCTGCGGTGCCGTTCGTGCATCGCATCATCGGGGAGGTGCTTCGAAACGGGCTTCCCAACTTGGTGTCGCTCAATGTCAATTTCCCGGTTCCGGCCAATGGCATCATCAAGGGTATGAGAGTCTGCCGTCAGGCGTCGGCCCGTTGGCTCGACAGCTACGAGAAGCGGATGGACCCGCAGGGACGTCCCTACTACTGGATTACGGGCCGTTTTGAATGCGACGACTGCAGCCCCGATACCGACCAGTGGGCACTGCAAAACGACTATGTTTCTATCGTACCCACCACGCCAGATTTCACCGACTTCAAGGCCCTGCAGCAGATGGCTCGGAGGTTCGATGGCTGAAGGGAATGACCGTATTGTGAATAAATATAACTGTAATCAATAGAATAAATCATTGCCAATGAAACAGTTTTTTCAGCAGGACCGATTGCTTGTGGGACTTCTCGCCGGACTGGGTAGCGAAGTGCTTACGGCATTGCTGCTTTGGGTGGCGCTTTTGGTGGTCGGTTTGCCGGTCGACGAGCATGTACGCTGGTTTGGCATCGCTTTCGTTCCGCCGGTGCTGCTGTTACGCTACTATGCCCATCTGAAGAAATGTCCGTTGGTGACCAAGACCCTCATCATCACCGTTTTTGTCTCATTTGTGGTTTTCATGTTCTATTTGTTAAAAACTAAGGCGCTGGTATGGTGAAGTTTTATATCATAGCAGGCGAAGCTTCGGGCGACTTGCATGGGGCGAATCTCATGCGAGCATTGCTGGCCAAGCATCCCGATGCCGCTGTCCGTTATTGGGGGGGCGACCGCATGGCCGAGGCGGCCCAGTCGGTGCCGACGGCCGATGTGGTGCAGGTGCGCCACATCCGTGACCTGGCTTTCATGGGCTTTGTCGAGGTGGTTTCGCACCTCTCAACCGTGCTCGGAAACATCAGCTTCTGCAAGCGTGATATCGATGCCTTCCACCCCGATGTGGTGGTGTTTATCGACTATCCGGGTTTCAACTTGAAAATTGCCAAGTACACCCATGCCCGCGGTTATAAGAATGTCTACTATATTTCACCGCAGATTTGGGCATGGAAGAAGGGTCGTATCCGCCCGATGCGCCGCGACCTCGACAAGCTTTGCTATATCCTTCCAACCGAACAGCGTTTCTATGCTGAAAACGAATTTCCCCAGGCGTGTTATGTCGGACACCCGTTGCTCGATGAGGTGCAGCGCTACAAGGCCGATGGTGCTGCGGCACCATTGTCGGCCGAAGGTGACGAACGTCCGCTGGTGGCACTGCTTCCTGGCAGCAGGAAACAGGAGCTGAAACGTCTGCTGCCCCTGATGATGCAACTGGTCAACAGGCATCCCGAATATCGTTTTGCAGTGGCAGGTATGCATTTGATAGGCGAGGAGTTTTACCGCTCCCTTATCCCCGCATCGGCCACCAATGTCAGCATTGTGTACGACCGCACCTACGACCTTTTGGCGTCGGCCTATGCCGCTGTGGTTTGTTCGGGAACTGCCACCCTCGAAACGGCGCTGTTCCGAGTGCCACAGGTCGTCTGCTACCAGTGCAATAAGCTGTCGGCGGCCATCGCACGCCGCCTTATCGGCTCCCGTATCAAGTATATCTCGTTGGTCAACCTGATAGCGGACCGTCCGGTTGTCAGCGAACTGATACAGGGCGACTACAACCCCGACCGACTGGACCGCGAGTTCGCAGCCATCACTGTCGACGATAATGCCCGTCGGGCCATGATGTCCGAATATGACCGCATCATTTCGCTGCTGGGTGGCGTCGGAGCCTCGCAACGCACCGCTGATGAAATTGTCCGTCAAATACCCTAATGAATCTGTAACCTTCTGTCCATGCGTCTATGAAACGAATTCTTGTTCTTTCACTGTTGCTTTCGCTCGTCGCCGTTTCGTATGCCGAAAAGGTGAAGGTGCGTCTTTTTACCAATAATAAGATTGATGCTCTCTATGTGTCGTTTGATTTGGGCCTCTACGACCTCTTTGCCAACGATTCGTCGTTGATAGAGCCGTCGCTTGGCGACAACCTGTCGGTCGAAATCAAGACCTCGCCCACGGGCGATGGGGTGATGGTGGCAGTGAACGGCTATAGCTATGGCACCTACACCTCGGTATCGCTTCGGGCCACCGACACGGCGTGCATCCTCTGCCTCAATCCGCGCAACGTGAAACAGCGCACCTACGAGGGCGACCTGGTGGTGTCGGCGTTTGGTAAGGGCAACCTGAGAATCATCAATGAGGTGGAATTTGAAACCTATCTGGCCGGAGTGGTCCAGTCTGAAATCTATGGTACCCAAAGCGATATCTTCCGCATTCAGGCCACTATATCGCGCACATGGGCGTTGCGTAACATCAACAAGCATCGGTCCGATGGCTACAACTTCTGCGACTATGTGCACTGCCAGGCATACCAAAACCGCTGTATCCGACCCGATATCATGCTGGGAACCATGCAGTCGTCGGGCGAGACCATTGTCGACAAGAATGGCAAACTCATCGAGACGCCTTTCCATTCCAATTCGGGCGGACAAACGGCCAATTCGGAGGATGTGTGGCGCTCGGCATTGCCTTATCTGCGCTCGGTTCCCGACACGTTCTCCTATCACATGCGTCAGTCCGACTGGACCAAAGTGATACCGATCAACCAGTGGCTTGGCTATTTCTCAAAGACCCACAAACTCAATGTTCAGAACGACTCCATCCGCAAGGAATTGCTGACCTTCTCGCAGCCGAAACGCAAGTCCAAGATTTTGGGCATTCCGCTGACGCGCATCCGCACCGATTTCAAGCTCAAATCGACTTTCTTCTCGGTTTCTGTCGATCCTCATTCGGGCGATGTGGTGCTCGACGGTCACGGCTACGGCCATGGCGTGGGTTTGAGCCAGGAAGGCACCATTCGCATGGTGTCGCTGGGAATCAGCTATGACTCTATCATCCGCCACTATTACACAGGCTCACAAATCCACCGCGACGAGAATGTATCGGTGGCCTATGTGAACAATTTCGTCACCGAGATCACCAAAATCATCGAGGAGGATAAGGCGCATCCTGGACAGAAGAAGTCGAAGAAAGACGACTGGCTGGGCAAACTCTTCCGTGTGCGAGACCGTCAGGACCGTGAGGAGGAATTTGATCCCACCAAACAGGAGGTCGAGAGCGACTATAAAGTTGAATGGTAGCTTATGCCTTAAGTTTTTTTAAGAATATGAATGTATAATAAAGCATTCCAATTGTAGTTATTGATAGATGTTTTTAACCCGAAATATCATTATTATCAAAAAACAGAAATAAGAAATTGATTCATAAATCGCACAACGGACAATGAAAAAACTATTCCTGCTGTTTTTTGCAGCCCTTCTCGCTTTTTCCTGCCACAGTCAGGCACAGGTACAATGGAAAACCATTGAACAAGCTTCGCAAGTCGATACCAAATCTAACAAGAAACTTTTCTTTGTTGATTTCTCCACCTCGTGGTGCGGATGGTGCAAGAAGATGGATCGTGACACTTTCTCCGACCCTGTTGTGGCAGCCATCCTGAACAAGTATTATATTCCAGTGCATTTTGATGCCGAAGGCAGTGCCTCGTTCACATGGAATGGCACCAAATACAACAATCCCAAAGGATCGGGCGCAAAAGCGTCGACGCATCCCTTTACCCGTGCCATTCTGGGACAGAAAATTGGTTACCCCTCTTTTGCCCTCTTCAGCAAGGACAGAGGTTTGATACAGATTTTGCAGGGCTACCAGGGTGCATACGATTTCTCTATGGTGCTGTGGTATTTCTGCTCGGGCGACAACAATCGTTACACCTTTGCTGAATACGGAGCCATCTTCCAAGAGGAGATCAAGCCCGACATGATGAAAAAACTGGGGTTGGCCAAATAATGACTGAATGGGGGAATCCTTCCATAAGTTATAGGATATTCGATTTTAGAATAAGGCATTCGTAAGCATCGTCGCAGATGCCCAAACCCAAGAAATAAAACAGACAATTGGTTTGACAAAAGAGTCCGGTGGTAAGCCGGACTCTTTTTTATTGTCTGCACACGCATCGGGGTGTATTCTGACCGCTCAGCCGTAGAAAAAGGTGACAGTGGCTTTACGCCAAAGCATCATGGCTACTTCACCAAACCGATAAGGCAAGGATGGTGGGATACAATCGTTCAAGATCTGTGCTTTTTTATGCGTTGCTTGTAGAGGATCACTTCGGGACGGTATTCGAAATGCATGTTGTCGTAGTGGTACCAGCGTCCGCCCCAGATGAAGCCGTACTGCTCAAAAATATCGGCGATTTCGCTGGGAAAACGGTTGCGGTAGCCGATGCTGTCGGTCTCGGAGGCTTTGGGATTGTCCCATTTCCAGTAGTTGGATTGTTTGACACCCATATCGATTGTGATGCCGTAGGAGTGGGGGCTGAGGCGGTTGGTGCCTGCTACCACTCTCCAGTTGACGGTGGAGGGGCCGCTGAGGAAGGCTTTCCACTCGGGATGGCTGTCGAGGGCTGCGGAAACTTGTTGCAGTTGACGGTTGATGTTGTTGACCTTGCTGATGTTGAGCCGCTGTCCGACAAGGGAGGGACACCAGGTGATGGTGGTGAGGTTGTGGGACATTTGTTGTTGGGTCTCACCGTACATCTTCTTGAAGAAGGCTTCGCAGCGGATGCGGCCTGCATCGTTGAAGGCGGTGACCTCGTCGGGATAGACCCAGTGCGACATGTCTTCGATGTCGGCATTGTCCATCATCTCGACGATGGTTTTCTCCTTGCCGTCGTCGTAGATCATGGTGGTGCTGTCGCTCCAATAAACAAGGTTGTCGGCATAGCCGATGATGTGTTCGGGATAGGCTTCCATGAGACATTGGACAAAGAGGGGGATGGCCTCTGCACTTGCAACAGCGTTTGTGTCGTTTGGCGTTGCGATGCTGTCGGTCGTCTGGGTCTGGGCCGCGTTGCATGCCATAAGCAGACCCAAGGAAAGCATCGGAAGTATGTGAAATTTATTCATATTGCTTGATGAGGTTGATGTTATATTGTTCAATACTGTTCAAATGCACATCGTAGGTGCTGGTTGTGATGGGATGATACCATGATTTGCTGTTGAAGTGCTCTTGCAGGTCGCGGCTTTTGAATATGTAACCATGACGGGCAAAAATTTCGTTGCGTAACAGTCGCAGCTCATGCTTGCTCATGTAACGAAGGTCTTCATCGGTCAGTTTCTGACTGTCGAGGTTGTAGCTGTCGTCTGTGGGTGTGGGTGCTTGTTCGGCAGGGGAAGCTATTGTTTCAGTGTGGGAATCGACTGCTGTTGTGCGGCCGCCCAGTGCCAGAATGAGTGCTACAACGATGGCTACTGCGACAATGCCCAGGACGATATATAGTCCAGCCTTGCTTTGCTTGTTGTCCGTGACAGAGGTGACAGGGTTGGCTGCAGCGACCTGACGTGAAGGGACTGCGGTGTCGGATGTTGTTGCCGTTGCCGCTTGTGAAGGACGGATGTTTCGTAGGTCGTCCATAAACTCTTCGACGGTTTGGTGGCGGTCTATGGCTTTCATCTGCATGGCTTTGATGATGGTGCGGTTGGCTTCGTCGGGAATGGCAGGATTGACGCTTCGTGGGTCGGGCATCTCTTCGCTCATTCGAGCGGCAGCATCCATCGGCACCGTGCCGGTGAGAACGAAATAGAGCGTGGCTCCGATGGCATAGATGTCGGTATAGGAGCCTTTGCGGCTGGTGGTGGAATACTGTTCGGTGGGGGCATAGCCGTGGGTCAGGATGGAGGTGTGGGCTTGGGTCTTGTCGTTGACGAATTCGCGTGCCGAGCCGAAGTCGATAAGGATGGCGCGGTATTCGGCGGTGATGATGACATTGTCGGGCTTGATGTCGCGGTGCAGTATGTGGCGCTGGTGGATGTAGGCCACGGCGTCGGCCACCTGGGCTATGTAGTTGACCGCCTCGGGGTATGGCAGGGGTCCTTGCTGTTCGACCATTTGTTGCAGGGTGCGGCCTTCGACGAAGGGCATCACCATGTAGGAGGTGTTGTTTTCGTCGAAGATGTCGATCACTTCTACGATGCTGGGATGCTGTAACGAGGCGAGGGTTTCGGCCTCTTTACGGAAAGCCTGGCGGTATTTCTCGAAAAGTGCATCGTCGATGCCTTGCGGATAGACAGTGTAATGTGCGGTGTCACGCATGCTGTGTCCGGCAGGGAAATACTCCTTGATGCACACAGCGCGGTTCAGCCCGCTCTGCATGGCACGGTAAGTGATGCTGAAACCGCCTTCGCCGATTTTCTTTTCAATGGTGTATTTGCCGCCGCTGAGCTGCATGCCGGGCTGTAGATGGTTGGTTTTGGGAGGTTCGGTTTGCATGGTGATGTGGTTTGGTGGATGGTTTGTTGTGATGAATGAATTGACAAATGGAGAATGGATTGTAGCGGGCGGATCAGGAGAGCTCTTGGGCTATTTTATCGACGTTCATGCTGCGGGCGCTGGCATCGAAAATCTGTTTGTAAAGTCCTCCTTCGTGGTAGAGTTTGGCGGGATGTCCCTGCTGTACCACATGGCCTGTTTCCAACACGTAGAGATGGTCGGAATCGATGATCTGACCGATATTGTGCGATATGACAATGACGGTGCGCCCCTGCTTGATAGCGTCGATGGCGGCTTTGATCTGTTCGGTTGCGATGGCGTCGAGGCTGGCAGTGGGTTCGTCGAGGAAGATGATGGGCGGGTTTTTCAGGAACATGCGTGCAATGGCAATGCGTTGCTGCTGTCCTCCGCTGAGTTGAAGCGCCTGCGATTGGAAGCCGTCGGGCAGTGCCATGATCTGGTCGTAGATGTAGGCTTGACGGGCGGCATGTTCCACTTCCTCAAAGGTTGCTTGCGGGTTGCCATAACGGATGTTCTCTTCGATGGTACCGCTGAAGATGTGGTTTTTCTGCAGTACCATACCGATATTTTCGCGTAGGGTTTGGGTGTCCCAATCCTGAAGGGGGACGCCGTCGAGGGTGATGGTGCCGCTGTCGGGAGTGTAGAATTTGTCGAGCAGGTTGACGATGGTGCTTTTGCCGGCACCGCTCAGGCCTACCAGTGCGGTGGTCTTGCCAGCGGCAATGTCCATGGTGAGGTCGCGGATGGCGTGGGTGCCGTTGGCATAGGTGAAATCCACGTGGCGCAAGGCGAAATCGCCTTTGACACTCTCCGGACGGTAGCTTCCGCTACATTCCACTTCGTGGTCGGCTTCCAGTATGCCAAAAAAGCCTTCGGCATAGATGAGGGCGTCGTTCAGATCGTCGTAGATGCGGTGCAACTGTCGGATGGGGGCGCTGACATTGTTGAAGAGGAGGACGTGGTACATGATTTTACCAATGGTCATGCCGGGATAGTCGGTCAGCACCAGATAGGCGGTAAGGATGATGATGAGCACGGTGCCAATCTGTTCGACGAAGCTTTTAAGACCTTCGAACAGGAACGAGATGCGTCGGGTGTGCATCTGTTGGTCGGTCGATAGTTCCTGCAAGGCGGCCTGACGGTCATCCTCCACTTGCTCGCGGTTGAACGACTTGATGACACCGATGCTTTCGATGATGTTCATGATGCCGTGATTCAGTGCCTGATGGGTGCCGAAGACGTTACGACGCCACCCCTTCATCCGTTTGCCTTGGCGGGCGGTGATGACAAAATAGATGGGGATGATGGCCAGCGCCACAAGTCCGACATAGACATTGGCGGCAAACATCAGCACCAGGGCGAGTATGGCACTGGTGAAAAGGGGCAGAATGTCGATAAAGAAGTTCTTCACGGTATTGCTGAGGCTCATCACGCCACGGTCGATGCGGGTCTGCAACTTGCCGGGTTCATTGCCTTCGGCGCTGAAGAAGGACATGCGGAAACTGAGTATGCGTTTCACTACACGCAGTGACAGGTCGCGACTGACATTGATGCGTATCTTCTCGCCAAACAGCCGTTGGCCGAAGGTGATGAAGGCGGCCAGCAGCTCCTTGCCTAACAGCACAGCGCTGACGACGAGGAGCAGCTGTGCGGCTTTGCTCCATGCAAAACCACCGCTGTGCATGAGGTCGTTGATGGCATCGACTGCCTTGTCGAGCACAATGGCATTGACCTGCGACATGGTGGCGCCCAAAAAAGTGAGTGTCAGTGTTATGGCTAGCAGCCAGCGGTACGGCAGAACGAACGGGAGCAGCTTCTTCAGCAGTCCACCGATACCCATTTTGGATGTCTGTCCGTTGTCTTTGGATTGATTCTGCGTTGACATGTTGTTCGTTTAACCATCGATGCGTACTCTGGGATCCAGTATGCCGTAAAGGATGTCGACAATGATATTGATGATGACCAGAAGCATGCAGATGAAGAGGATGGAACCCATCACCACGGGAAAATCATATTTCTCCAGACCGTCGACAATGACAACGCCCATGCCTTTCCAGTCAAATACATACTCCACAAAGACGGCGCCGGCAAGCAGTCCGGCCAGCCATCCCGATGCCGAGGTGACAATGGGGTTGAGGGCATTTCGAAGGGCGTGTCGGAAAATCAGCCGTCGGTAGGGCATGCCTTTGGCGCGAGCGGTTCGTATGTAGTCTTGGCTGAGGGCTTCGAGCATCGAGCTTTTGGTGAGCTCCACTAGCACGGCCAGGGGGCGGATGCCAAGTGTGAGGGCGGGCAAAATGAGGTTTTTCAGGTCCAGGTATTCGCCACAGCCGTAGTCGTCGACGGTGTAGAGGTTGCCAAACATGTTGAGGTGGGTCCAGTCTGCCAGCACGTAGGCGAAGAACCACGCAATCAGTATGGCAGCGAAAAAGGAGGGGAGCGACATGCCCAGAGTGGAAAGGAAGAGGGTGAGCCGGTCAATCCATGTGCCTTTATGAAGGGCGGAGAGAACTCCCAGCAGAATGCCAACCACCAGGGCAAAGGCCATGGCTGTCAGCGCCAACACGGCAGTTTGAGGAAAGGCTGTGGCGATGACGTCGGTGACTTTGCGTTTGGTTTGGTAGGAGCGTCGCAGATAGGGGGCCTTGACTACCAGCGAAGTGCTTCCGACCGACAGCAGTGTGGCATAGGGCTCGTACTTTTCGGCGTCGAGATAGAAATGGCTTTCGGGGTCGTTGTTGTTGTGGAGCGACAGCGGCATGAGGTCGTTGAGGTAGGCAACATACTGTTCGCCTATGGGTCGGTCGCGTCCCAAGTCGCGGTTGATCATCTCAATACTTTCGGCATCGGCGCGTTGGCCGAGCATCATGCGGGCGGGGTCTCCCGGTAGGATGTTGAACAGGAAAAAGACCAGCGTTACCACGCCCAGAATGACGAGGAGTCCGTACAGTAGTCGTTTCCCTATATAACGCAGCATGGTGGTCAGGTTGTCGATGGGGTTTCTTTGCGCAGGCCGTGGACGACGGATTTCTTGGCGACGAAGTCCTTCAGGTAGAAGGGCTCGAAGTAGGCCACATTTTCTGTCTGTCCTTTCTTCAGCCGTTGTGTCGCCAGTGAGGCCATGCCGCTGGCTGAGGGCAGGAAGGCGTCGTCGTATCGTGCATTGGGATGCTGTGCGAAGAGGGGACGTGTCTTGGCGGCGCCGTCGCCCACAAAGGCTACGGTATGGCTGTCGAGCCAATGGTCATAGCAGCCGCTCTCCAGCACTTCGGCACGTGTGGGTTGCACCTCGCCGTCGCGGCTGTAGAGGGCGGTGTAGCATTCCATGCGACGTGCGTCAATCATGGGGCACACCAGTCCGTCGTAGTCGTTGTGCAGGGCGTAGTAGTGGGCTGCCATACTCTCCAGGGTGGGGACTGCAAGCAGGGGAATGTTGAGAGCGTAACAGATGCCTTTGGCGCTGCTCACACCGATACGCAGTCCGGTGTATGATCCGGGACCCGACGAAACACAGACGGCATCGAGCGATGACATCGGCAGGTTGGCTTGGGTGAAGAGGGATTGGATGAACGGCGCCAGTCGCGACGAGTGGGCGTTGGGTTCGGTGCTTTGTTGTGAAGCAACAATCTGTCCGTCGCTTAGCAGGGCGACAGAACAAACGGGAGTGGCGGTCTCCAATAATAGGATGTTCATTGGCAGTAAAGGGAAGTGGGGTGTGTGCTATGGGTGCGCTTATTTCTTGAACCAGTAGTTGTAAAGCACGGTGCCTTCTTTCATGAATTGTTTCACTTCATGGTTGGGCAGCACGATGTCGATGGGGCCGGCATTGGTGTTGGTGATTTCATAGACGTCGAAATGATAGACCAGGGCGTCTTTGGTGACCTTGAAATTGCCGTTCGGGGCGACATTGTCCCAGTCGATGTCGTCGGCAGTGAAATCGTCGGTGGCATCACACATCTTGCGTATCATGCCCTTCATCAGCTCGACGAAGGCGTTGTACGATTCGGAGTTTGGGGCATCACCAGCCCAGTTGAAGAGCTCCTGTTCGGTCAGCTGCTTGCCGGTGTTGAGGTCGAAAAGGAAGAGGATCGTGGTTGTCGACGGATGTTCGCCACCGGTGTAGGCATAGATGCTGCCGTTGTAGACGAGCATTTGTTCGGTCTCCAATTCGGGGACGAGCGAGAGCTCCTGTATCCACTGGTAGTTGGGCATGCCCGATTCGGTGGGGTCGTCCAGCAGTGCCCAATCGTTGAATTCGCTGCGGATGCTGTCGCAGTAGTCTTTGATGGCCTGGTCGGGGGCCTTGCCGTTGTAGTAGGGCTCCAACAGGCGGGTCAGGAGGGAGTCGGTCATGGCCTGCATTAACGGACGTTGGGCTTCGGTGGCTTTTTCCAAGAGGGGCAACTGGATTTTGATGCTGAACTGTACGCCTACAGTGTCGTCGGTCTCGGCAAAGGGGTTGTCTTCATATTCATAGTTTTGGAAAACTATGGTTTTTTCGGAATGACGGCACGATGTGGCGAAGAGCATGACGGCCGCCAGCAAACAGAAAAGGGTAATTTTTTTCATTGGGAGATTGTTTGTTGTTATGGATTATCGCATGTCGATGATTTCGACATTGGGGTATTTCTCTTTTGGGAAGGTGAACTGTTCGTCGCCGCCTTTGGCGGAGCTGTTGAATTTGCTGACGGTATACTCTCCACGGCTGGAGTCGTAGTTGTAAAGTTCCATGCTTTGGATGATGCCGCTTTTGGCATTGATGGTGAAACGGATCTTGTAGTAGCTCTTGCTCTTTTTGGGTGTCAGGTCAACGATGGCGTTGCCGTTCTGTTCCTGACGGATGTATTTGCTTTTGAAGTTTTTCTTGTAGTTGGTGAGTATCAATGCTGGATTCATCAGGTCGTCTTCCGAATCTGTGATTTTGTTGACAACCACTTCGTTGGATTCCTTGTTCCAATGCCATGTCGCGGTACCGTCGCAGTATATTTCGTTGTCTTTGAAACTGACGTGGTATTTCCCCTTGCTGTAAGTTACCGAGGCTTGCATGCGGGCGGTCTCTTTTTTGTTGGCGTCTTTGTTGACCATGGTGACATTGAACGACACCACGCCCGACGATATCTTGTCGGAGGCTTTCTTCAGTATGGTTTCGGCGTTCTGGTCAACGGCACCTTTGGAAGTGTGGGTGATTTGTGCTGACACGACAAGGGCGCTGCAGCATAGTAACAGGAATGAAAGGAATCGTTTCATTGTTTCAATATTTTGCCGTTTAAACGCTATTCTTTTTAAATTATTGTACCCAAATAAAAATTATATATAGCGGCTTGAAACCGTCGCTTCCGTTAGTGGGCGCGGATCTCTGTATGCTGTGTGTTCAAGTGCCTTTGGGAGGTGCTTGTCCATCTAGACCCGCAGCCGTCCTTCTGCCACAAGGGCGGCTTTGCCACCGACAAGGATAGTGCCGTCGGCTGTCAGTCGGGTGCAGACCACCGACGCTCTGCCCATGGCTTCGCCTTGCAGGAAGCTGTGATCTCCGGTTGTGATGATACCGTTCGTTTTCAGATAGTGTGTCAGGGCGGCGTTGGCTGTGCCTGTGGCGCTTTCCTCGGGCACTCCGTATGCCGGGGCGAAGTCGCGCACATGGGCCGTGTAGCCGTCGTTGCCGAAAGCAAAGGGATGAATGCTCACTATGTCAAGCTTTTGTGTGAACGTTGCTATTGCTCCCATGTCGGGTTGCAAGGCGTTGAGCGTTTCGACCGAAGGCATCGGCAGCATCACGTCCGACAGGCCTGAATATGAGATTTGTACCGGCAGGGTGGGGCGGTAGTCTTTTAGACCCACGGCGCGGTAGGCCTCCTCGGCCTCGGACGATGACAGGGTGCCGACGATGCGCGGCGTGGCCATCTGCATCATCACTTCCTGTGCGGCCTCTACTTCAAGTTCGCCTGCCAGTGTGTGGCACAGGCATTTGCCCGTGGCTTCACCTAGTTGGTGCAGCAGCGCGAAAGTGGCCACCGTGGCGTGGCCGCACAGCTCCACTTCGCCCTTGGGCGTTAAATAGCGAACGGTGTAGTGTGCGTTGCCGTCGTTGCGGACAAAGGCGGTTTCGGAATAGCGCAGCTCGGCAGCGATGCTCTGCATCAGTTCGTCGTCTGGGAATTTTTTGCCTTCCAGCAAAACGACACCAGCCGTATTGCCTCCAAAGGGTTTCTCGGTAAAAGCATCAACGATATAGTATTTCATAAGCTATGTAATATGCTGTTTTATTGTTTTTTTTGTTTACTGACGTAACTCATTATCTCTTTTGCCAATTATGGTGGCTTCGTTAGTCATCGCTGGCAATTTTGTAGAATCGGTTGATGCTGGAATAGTAGACCGATGTTGGAATAGCGGCACGTATGGCGATGGCCTTGTCGGAGGGAAGGTCGCCGTAGTGTAGGTTGAAGAGTTGCAGCGAGAGGGAGTCGCGCAGCTCGATAATGGCGGCGGCAATCTCGTGGCGCACGCTGTCGACGGTTGCCTCGGGGGCGCTTTCCAATGTGTGCAGCACTACGAGACCTATACTGACAGGACACTCGCCCAACAGGGGAATGTCCTCTATACGCTTCTGTGGCAGGTCGTTGGCGTCGTCGCGGTTGGCAAGGAAACGTTTCACCTGCTCGCGCAGCTGGCCGAGGTCGGTGGGCACGCGGTCGTCAACGTATTCATATTCCTCTCCCGGTGGCGGAGGTGGCAGTGGAACGTTGATGACATCGTGGTTGAGGCTGAGAGCGCCGGTGGAGTCCACCCATACGGCCATAATGTTGCGCCAGTACCAGTCGGAGCAAATGTTAAACGAAATACTGTCTTCCGTCAGCGTCAGAGTAGTGTCGAGGTTAGATGCCTCGTGTCGTGAACCACAGGCGGCGAGCAACAGTGTGGCTGTCAGAAGTATGTGGCGGGTCTTCATAGGCTGCGCAACCATTTTATCTCGTCGGCCCAGCGCATGGGGTCGGGGGTCTCGAGGATGATGGGCATATCGTCGAAGCGCGGGTCGTGCATCAGGCGCGAGAAGAACTCTTTGCCCATAGCGCCCTCGCCCAGCACTTCATGGCGGTCCACGTGGCTGCCGGTACCTTTCTTGCTGTCGTTGAGGTGCATAGCACGGAGATACTTGAACCCGACGATGCGTTCAAACTCGTCCATCGTGAACTGGTAGCCCATCTCGGTCGTAAGGTCGTAGCCTGCCGCCAGCGTGTGGCAGGTGTCGATGCAGACGCCCACGCGGCTCTTGTCGTCCACGCCTTCGATGATGCGGGCTATATGCTCGAAGCGCCAGCCCAGGTTAGTGCCCTGCCCGGCGGTGTTCTCTATTACGGCCGTGACGCCTTCGGTCTTGCTCAGCGCCAAGTTGATTTCGCGAGCTATCTGGTCCAGGCATTCCTCTTCGCTGATGCGGTTCAGGTGGCTGCCGGGGTGGAAGTTAAGCATCGTCAGGCCAAGCTGTTGAGCTCTGTACATCTCGTCGAAAAAGGCCGCACGGCTCTTCTGTAGTGTCTCCTCGTCGGGCGAGCCGAGGTTGATAAGGTAGCTGTCATGCGGCAGCACCATCTCGCGCCGGAATCCACGTTCCACGAGCAGAGCCTTGAATCCGTCGATTTCCGGCTGCGCCAGCGGCTTGCTGACCCAGCTGCGTTGGTTGCGAGTGAAAAGAGCAAAAGCGTTGGCTCCGATGGCCTCAGCATTAAGGATGGCGTTGCCCACGCCACCAGATGCACTCACGTGAGCACCAATGTATTTTGTCATAATCTTGTTTTTGATATGATTATATGTGGTTTTTTTAATAGGATTTCCAATGTGCAAAAATACACGATTTCATTCAATTGGCAAAATTATTTTGTCATGTCGGAAAAAAGTGCGTTGACTCGGATTCGCAATGAATACAAAGTTGTATAAAAAAAGTGTCGGATCTAGATCCGACACTTTTTTTATTTGTTAGAAGCGAAACGACTATTTGTGTGTCAAAAGCAGTGGGCTACTCTTTGCCTGCTTCTATAGATTCGTTTTTGTTGGTGTTGTAGGCGCATTTTTCCCATGTCAGCGTGCCGTTTTGGTAGCGGACTGAAATCCAACCATAGTGGACGCCGTCGGAAAGCACGACGCGGCAGCCTACATAAAATTTTTCGGGAAGCGACTGGATGTTCTCAAACATTGCATCACCTTGGCCTGCAAAATTGCTCTGGGGGCCGATGACGGTATTCTGAGCAAGCGGGGCCAGATAGTCCCAAGCCGATGCGGAAGCGACAATGTTGTTGCCGCCTTCAGTCCACTGGTATGCCAGATAGGTGTAATCGCCTTCGCCGTTGATGCTGAACTCCAATACGCCATCGTTGTCGAAATCAATGCCGTAAGCATTCGGGTTGGGGTAATCGCCGATGGTGATGCTTCCGTTGCCTATACGACCTGTAGCGATGGTCGAAGTCTGGTTGTTGTTTCCGTTGGGATTCTGTTCCTCGTTATCCTTTTCGCCACAGGCAACCATAATGGTTGCCAGCATTGCGATGAGTAGCGGTTTGAGTATCGTTTTCATAAATTATATTGATTATAATGGGGCAGTCTGTTTGTGTTTTATGCTTTCAGCAGGAAGTTGATATCGTCCTTCAGGCCGTATTCTTTGGTGTTCTCCAGCTTGGTCTTGAAGACTTTCATCTTGTTGGGTTTGCCGATAAGGCTGAGCTTGCCGTCTTCGATCAGGAGGGCAGTGGCTTCGCGGATGGCAGCGACGGTGGCTTTGGGATTGACCATGATGTATTCCTTCAGACGGTCGTCGCGGGTCTCGCCGCCGTGCTTGGGGTCGAAGAAGTCGGTGTAGTGCGGGTTGATCTGGAACGGCACGATACCCATGCAGTCGAACGAAGCGGGCATGACGATAGGCATGTCGTTGGTGGTACAGAGGGTGGGACCGGCCACGTTGCTGCCGGCGCTCCAGCCCATGTAGGGCATGCCGTCGAAGGCACGCTGGCGGATAGCCTGCATGAGGCCTGTGCGCTGCAGCTCGCGGACGAGGTGGAAGGTGTTGCCACCGCCAACGGCTACGCAGTCGGTGTCGTAGACGGCGTTGATGGGCAGCGCTTTGTGGTGTACCGAGGTGAGCTTTACGCCGAATTCTTTGTATACGGCAGCCACCTTGGCCTCGTAGGCGTCATAGCTCTTGGTCAGTCCGTTGGGAGCCAACGACACACCAGCGTATGGGATGAAGAGCACTTTCTTGACATTGTGCCGCTTGCAAAAGTCGGCAATCATATCCTTGCACCAGCCGAGGTAAGCCTCGCCGCGCATAGTGCTGTTGCTTATCAGAAGTAAATTGCGTTTGTCCATTGTTTTATTGTTTTAAGTTGAAATTAGAGGTCAAGGGTTGCGTAGGTGGCGTTTTGTTCGATGAATTCGCGACGGGGCGGGACATCGTCGCCCATGAGCATGCTGAAGGTCCGGTCGGCGCTGGCGGCGCTGGCGATGGTGATCTGACGCAGTTGGCGGTTTTCGGGATCCATGGTGGTCTCCCAAAGCTGCTCGGGGTTCATCTCACCAAGACCTTTGTAACGCTGCACGTGTACGGCCGATTCTTTTCCTCCACCGAGTTCCTCGATGGCGCGCAGACGGTCGTCCTCGGTCCAGCAGTAGACATTTTTCTTGCCTTTCTTGACCGAATAGAGTGGGGGAGTGGCCAGATAGACATAACCGTTCTCGATCAGTTCGGGCATGTAGCGGAAGAAGAAGGTGAGCATCAGTGTGTCGATGTGCGAGCCATCGACATCGGCATCGGTCATGATGATGACCTTGTGGTAGCGCAGGCCTTCCATATTCAGGGCCTTGCTGTCCTCGTTGGTGCCCACTTTGACACCCAAGGCGGTGTAAATGCTGCGGATTTCTTCGCTTTCGAAGGCTCGATGCTGAAGGGCTTTCTCAACATTCAGAATCTTGCCTCGCAAGGGCAGGATGGCTTGGAAACGGCGATCGCGTCCCTGCTTGGCGCTTCCGCCTGCAGAGTCGCCCTCAACGAAGAAAATCTCGCATACCGAGGGGTCGCCGTCCTGACAGTCGGCCAGTTTTCCGGGAAGTCCGCCGCTGCTGAAAACAGTGCCGCGCTGCACCATTTCGCGAGCCTTGCGTGCTGCCTGACGGGCACGGGCTGCAAGAATCACCTTCTCGACAATCATCTTGGCTTCGTTGGGATGCTCTTCAAGGTAGTTCTCCAACATCTCGCTGACAGCGCTGTCCACTGCGCCACGCACCTCATTGTTGCCCAGTTTGGTCTTTGTCTGGCCTTCGAATTGGGGTTCGGCCACTTTGACGCTGATGACGGCGGTAAGGCCTTCGCGGAAGTCGTCGCCGCTGATGTCCACTTTGGCTTTGGCCAGCATGCCGCTCTTGTCGGCATAGGCCTTTAGTGTGCGGGTCAGACCGCTACGGAAACCGGTCAGGTGGGTGCCACCCTCGTGGGTGTTGATGTTGTTGACGTAGGAGTGCAAGTTCTCGCTAAACGAGGTGTTGTACTGCATGGCGATTTCGATGGGGATGCCCTGTCGTTCGCCTTCGATGTAGATGCAGTCGGGCATCAGCTTCTCGCGATTCTCGTCCAGATATTTGATGAAGTCGCGCAGACCGTTTTCGGAGTAGAAGCGCTGCTTGTGGGTTTCGCCTTTATCGTCGCGGTTGCGTTTGTCCTCGATAGACAGCTCGATGCCTTTGTTCAGGTAGGCCAGTTCGCGCAGACGGTTCTCGAGTGTTGGGAAATCGTATTCCGTGATGGTGAAGATTTTCGGGTCGGGGTGGAATTGGATGCGGGTGCCCCGTTTTTCGGTGTCGCCTACCTGCTTGACAGGGTAGAGGGGCAGGCCGCGGCTATATTCCTGACGGTAGATTTTGCCGTCACGATAGACCTCGGCAGTCATGTGGTCGCTCAACGCATTGACGCAGCTGACGCCGACGCCGTGCAGACCACCGGAGACTTTATATGAGCCTTTGTCGAATTTGCCGCCGGCATGCAGCACGGTCATCACTACCTCGAGGGCGGAGCGGTGCTCTTTTTCATGCATGTCCACGGGAATACCGCGTCCGTTGTCCTCCACGATGATGGAGTTGTCCTCCTCGATGGAAACCATGATTTTGTTGCAGTAACCGGCAAGGGATTCGTCTATGGAGTTGTCTACTACTTCGTATACCAGATGATGCAGTCCTCGGAAGTTCACATCGCCGATGTACATGGCGGGACGCATTCTTACGGCCTCCAGACCTTCAAGGACGGTGATGTTATTAGCGCTGTAATTTTCTTGTTTCGAAACGTTTACTTCGTCACTCATTGTGTCTTTTCGTTTTGGGATTGAATTTGCAAAAGTACTAATTTTTTGCCAAATGGAGTCGCTTTTTGACCTAAGAATTATCAACAAATCGTGGAAAAATAATTTTGGTGCGTAATGTGTTGATTGTTAGTTGTAAATGACTATTTTTGAGCGTGATTGTAATTCGCCTCTTGTGACAGCCTGTTAATCTCTTGATTATTTTTGCTATCTTTGCATTCCGTAATTATTATATTTATATGCTGAAAAGAATCCCGATATTGTTGATTTTGTGCATTCTGCTTGCTGGTGCCAACGCGCAGGAATTCCGTTGCGGCGTCACGGTGAACTACCAGAAGCTGCAGAGCACCACCCAGCAATACGAGACGGGCGATGTCAAAATCTTCGAGACAATGAAACGTGCCATCGAGGAATTTGTCAACAATCGTCGTTGGACGAATCTGGAGCTTGAGTATCAGGAAAAGCTGGATTGCTCCATCAGCATTATCCTATCCGAACGTTCGTCGGCAACGGACTTCAAAGGCCAGATCAGCGTTCAGCTGCGCCGTCCGGTTTATAACTCCAACTACACTTCGGGTGTCTTCAATTATATTGAAAACAACGACTTTGCCTTCTCTTACAACGAAAGTCAGCCTTTGGAATTTGACCCGAATTCATTTTTTGACAATCTTTCCTCCACATTGGCCTACTACTGCTACATCATGCTGGGCATGTACTTTGACAGCTATGGTCCCAACGGCGGCGAACCGTTTTACGACATGGCGCGCACCATCACCCAGACCGCCGGCACTACGGGCTACAAAGGGTGGAAGTCGAACGACAGCCAGAAGGCCCGCTATTGGTTTATGGAGAATCATACCAACTCTGCTTACGAGGCGCTCCACAGCGTCTACTATTTCTACTACCGCATGGGATTGGATATGATGACCAAGGACCAGAACACGGCCCGCAAAAACATCATCCAGGCGCTACGCTACCTGCAGCAGGTGCACAAGGCTCGCGCCAACCTGCTTTCCGTCATCCAGTTCATCGATGTCAACATGGCCGAAATCGTCTCCATCTTCACTCCCGCTCCCAGAGACGAGCAGCAGGAGGTCTACAACATCATCAAGGACATTTCGCCCATCAATGTGACCAAACTGAAGGATTGGAAACTATCGTAAAACTTACCTACGCAATGAAAGTCAATTAAAAACAAAATATATATATCATGACTCAAATACCCATTCAAAAAGAGGTGATCGACCGTATCGCCGCCGAAAACAAGATAAGCAACCCAGGCAAGGCATCTATCCGTGAGATGCGTAAAATGATTCAGGACATTGAGAAAGCTACCGACATCCGCTTTGTAAAGATGGAAATGGGCATCCCCGGCCTTCCCGCCCCCAAGGTGGGCGTCGAAGCTCAGATTGAAGCGCTCCGCTCCGGTGTGGCCTCCATCTATCCCGAAATCTATGGCACCGCCGACTTCAAGCGTGAAGCTGCCCGTTTTGTCAAGAACTTCCTTGACATCGATGTCACTCCCGACTGCTGTGTCCCCACGGTGGGCTCCATGCAGGCCGGCTTCGCCAGCTTCCTGACCCTGACCCGCTACGATGCCAAGAAGACCAAGGTGCTCTTCATCGATCCGGGCTTCCCCGTTCAGAAACAGCAGTGCCGTGTGTTGGGTATCCCCATGAAGACTTTTGACGTCTACGAATACCGTGGCGACAAGCTGCGCGACAAACTGGAAGAGGAACTTCGCGACGGCGACGTGGCATGTCTCATTTACAGCAGCCCCAACAACCCCGCTTGGTTCTGCTTTACCGAACATGAACTACAGATTATTGGCGAGATGGCCAACAAGTATGGCACCGTGGTTCTTGAAGACGATGCCTATTTCCTGATGGATTTCCGCAAGGACTACAGCGTCCCTGGCAAGGCTCCTTTCCAACCCACTGTGGCCAAATACACCGATAACTACGTCCTCATGATCAGCGGCTCCAAATCATTCAGCTATGCCGGCGAACGTATCGCCATGATGATTTGCAGTCCGGCGCTCTTCAACAAGGAGTGCCCCGACTTGGCTCGCTACTATAGCCAAACCCAGTTGGGACGCGCCCTCATCTTCGGCACACTCTACTGCCTCTCCTCCGGTACTGCCCATAGCGTGCAGTATGCCATGGCAGCCATGCTGAAAGGAGCCAACGACGGCACCTTCAACTTTGTCAAGGACATCAAGGAGTACGGCGAAAAAGCTACCGTCATGAAGAAACTCTTCACCGACAACGGTTTCTATATTGTCTACGATAAGGATATGGGCGAAGATATTGGTGACGGTTTCTATTTCACCTTCTGCTATCCCGGCTTTGAAGGTGTCGACCTGCTCAACGAACTTATCCGCTATGGTGTCAGCGCCATCGCTCTCGACATCACCGGCAGCCACAAACAGGGCATCCGTGCCTGCGTGGCTTTGGTGCAGCGCGACCAGTTCCCCGACCTCAAAGTCCGTTTGGAGAAATTCCACGCCGACCATCCGGTGAAATAAGTCGTTCGTAAACGATTTCCAAAAGAAAACGGGGTGCTTTTGAAGTGACCCCAAAAAGTTGGACGGATTAATAAAATCAGTTAATTTGTCTGCAGAAATGAGTTCGGTATTGTACCGGACTCATTTTTAGTTTCAGTTTGATGCGTTTGTTGTTGTAGTAGTCGATATAGTCGGCCAGTTGACGCTTGAAATCGTCCATGCTGTCGAATCGGTTGACATAAAGCAGTTCGTTCTTCATCAGGCCGAAGAAGTTCTCCATGACGGAGTTGTCGAGACAATTGCCCTTACGGGACATGCTCTGCAAAATGCCTTTGTCCTTCAGCATGTGTTGGTACTGGGTGTGCTGGTAGTGCCATCCCTGGTCGGAGTGCAGCAGCAGCCCCTTGAGGTTCTTTTCCCTTCGGAATGCCTTGCGCAGCATGTCGGTGACCATCTTCAGGTTGGGGCTGTCGGATATGGTGTAGCTGACCACCTCGCCGTTGAAGAGATCCAGTATCGGCGAGAGGTAGCATTTGCTGTCGCCGATGGTGATCTGCGACACGTCGGTAGCCCATTTCTCCTTTGGAGCATCGGCTGTGAAGTTGCGTTGCAGCACGTTGGGGGCGATGCGTCCCACTTCTCCCTTGTAGGAGTGGTAGGCGCGTCTTTTCCGGACTCCTTTCAGCCCCATTTCCTTCATCAGTTTCTGCACGGTCTTGTGGTTCATGTGTATCCCCTCCTCTTCGAGGGCCATGGTTATGCGGCGGTATCCGTAGCGTCCGCGGTTGGCCTGGTATATGCGGCTTATCGCCTTGCGCGTCTCCTCGTACTTGTCACTGCGTTCCTTCACGCCGTAGTAGTACGTAGACCTTGCCATCCCCTTGATGTCCAGCATCAAGTCCAGTTTGTATTCCGGCCTCAGCGACTGGATGGCTTGCGCCCACTCCCTTCTTCCCGGGCGATGCGCTCTGCCACCAAGGCCTGCACTTTTTTTAGCAATGCGTTCTCCGTCCGCAGGCGCTCGTTCTCCGCCCGCAGCTTCTCCAGTTCCGTCTCCGGCTCTTTCTTCCTTGGTCGTCCCATGTCTTTTGGCGGTCTTCCTTTCCGCTTCCTCTCCAGCAATGCCGCGTAGCCCCTCTCCCTTACGGCTTTGGCCCACTTGCTCACCACACTCTGCGACACCCTGTATCGGGAGCTTACGATGTGCAAAGGTACGCCTTTTTCCTGATATGCAAAAACAATTTCTCTTTTCTCCTCAAAACTCCACTCGTGATACGGCTGTTTTTCCAGCCCTTCCTTACCGTACAGCTTGTACCGTTCCACCCATTCGTAGATGCAGTAGTCTTTTATGCCTAACTCTTTGGATACCAGTTTTACACTCTTGCCCGCAAGGCATCTTCTCACTGCCTCCTCTCGCTCTTTTACACTGTGTCTTTTTCTCATAATAAAACCCCGAAAGTTTTTTGTCCAACTTTCGGGGTTCATTACATTTTCAGCATCCCGTTTTCTTTTTGTTCGACCAAGAATGTTGCAGTTCCGGTCTCGTTTGTCAAGTCCTGTTCCGAAGTCCCTATCGCTTCATGAATTTGCGCGACGCGTTGGACACGTGGAGCAGGTAAAGACCCTTGGGGAGGTCACTGATGTCGATTAGGCTGTGTCCGTCAACAATGGTTGTGCTGAGCACACGACGGCCTTGGATGTCGTAGACGGTGGCAGTCCCGTCGGGGCCTTCGATGTGCAGAAGACTGTTGGCTGGGTTGGGATAGATGCTGATTTGGGGGGCGGCGGTCGGATGGCAGATGCCGACGTAGGGGTCGTGTTCGTAGCAGCCCATGTCGACGCGTCCGCCACGGAAGCGGTTGTTGCCATTCAGGTCCTTGGTATAGATGCCGCGACGAAGTGTGTCGCCGGCGTCGACCAGTGGGGAAAGGCTGCTCAGCTGCCAATCGCCCAGAACCGATGATACGCCGCGTGTTGTGTCGGGCAGCATGAAGAAGGGGCCGTAGCCCTCCAACGGTCTGTTTTCGTGAAGCAACGATATGTTGCTATTGGTGTCGCCGATGGTGTCAAATCCTTCTATGGCGGAGAAAAGAATGGTGGTGTTCTCGTTGACACTCAGCGAGCTGTCGTTGTTCCAGATGATGCAGTTGCGGATGGTGGACTTGCGATTGACCACGCCCGTACCGCGGTTGCTTACCACATCGCAGTTGAAGAGGTCTGCGTTGTAGATGTCCACGGCGTAGCGTCCGTTGTTGTGTGCAATCAGGCAGCAGCTGGCCTTGCCGCTTCCCACATCCATTCCGTTGCAGTTGTTGTTATGCACAATACAGCCGTTGACGGTACCACCGCTATTGTATAAGGCGGCGATGGTGCTGCTGTCGCTTCGACAGTTTTGGATGGTGCAGTATTCGAGGGTCATGTTTTGTTCCATGTAGATGCCGGCGCCATTACCATTGAAATAGCCGTCGCTGATAGTGATGGTGTTCATCAGTGCGGCGGACGACAAGCTGCTGGCTTCCACGACACGGTTTCTGCCGTTGGCGCTTAGTATGGTGGGTGCCGTGTTGGCGTCTCGCTGGTCCAAGGCTGTCTCGCTGCCGTTGAAACCACCATAGAATTTTAAACCTGAGGAGATTTTGAAGGCTGAATTTCCGGTGGTGTCGCCATAGTATGTGCCGCTTTTGAGCCAGAATTTGCCGTTCTTGTAAAGTCCGCGCAATTTGATGGCCGACAATAGATTGGAACTTGGAGAGTTCCATGATGAGCCGTCGCCCGTGCCGTCAGGGGCGATATAGGTGGTTTCGAGGTTGGCAGCCAGCCCGCTGGGGACAATGCCTACAACGGCGTCTTGGGAATTGGTGAATCCGTTCAATGAGGTCAGCAAGTAGTTTCCGTCAGTGTATCCGCCCCAGCCGAAGTTGAAATGGTAGTAGCCGTTGTTGGTGTAGCCGTCGCAAATAAAAGCGTGCCCGCCTTGGTCGCCCGAACCGCTATAGTAGACTGGCAGGCTGAGGTCGAGGTCGTGGCGCAGGATGGAGTCCCACTGGGCGGTAGTGTGGCCGCTCTTGGTGAGGAAGGTTGTGTTGGTATAGCCGAAATGCATCAGCGCCTGTGGCACATTCTCGCTGTGGGCACCACTTCCGCTGGGATGTTGGTCGTATTCGTAAATCATCTTCACCGACACACCGCAATGGTAGCAGAGCAGTGCAACGGCGTGACGTTGCTGTTCGGAGGAATAGTAATTCAGCTCGTTGGGCATTTGGGAGTAGTCGTAGTAGGCTGAGTCGAAATCCACAAAGAGGTATCCGTAAGCTGGGTGGGCATATCCACGGTGGAAGAATCCCGTGTTGGGGTAGCCATGGTAGCGGATGATTTGTGACATGGCGGTAGCCACGCAACCCACCACACAATGGCCGTTGGTGCCGTCTTCGTATGCTGGGCAGTAGTCGTTGTAACCGTAGCCTTGACTCCAGTGGGACTCGATCAGGGGCTGGACGCTTTTGGTGCTTTTGGGCGATGGGGCTTGGCTGTTGGGGTTGAGCAACTGTTTCCATTCGTTGAGCCAACCTTTTTGTTCCTCGGCAATATCTGTCGGAAGAACGACGCATCCGAGAAGTCCTTCGATGTCGCCGGTGAGGTTTTCAAGCCACCCTTTGAAGTTGTCCGGCAGACGGCTGCGGTCGTAGCTGCCGTTGAGCGAGTAGCCGGCGACGGGGGGTAGCGCATCATTGGCATTGACGATGATGAATCCCTTGTCGTCGATGTTGAAGACAAACATCAGGGTGTCGCCGTTGGCCGATGTCCAACTGTCGGTGAGTGATAGAGACTCAAAGCTGAGTCGGCTTTCGTTTTGGGTCAGAAACTTTTGGGCGGCTTGACGAGCGGCAGGGGAACTTACAGGATGTGCATTCAGCGTCAGGACCGACACAGCCGCCATCAGGAAAAGAAAAAAATGTTTCTTCATTATTGTATGAATGTGGAAATGTAAGAAAAAAGATGTGTTTTATTTGGTTTCCCCGTTAAGGTACTGTATAACGTTGTCGATGACGATATTTGCACGAATGTCGAATGCTTCTCGGGTGGCATAGCCGATATGGGGCACCAGCACACAGTTGGGCGACTGCAGCAGAGGGTGGTTCTGGGGCAGAGGCGGTTCACCCTCATACACATCGATGCCAGCACCGGCCAATTGTCCTTTTTGTAGGGCTTTGGCCAAGGCGTCGATGTCCACAACGTTGCCGCGAGCCGTGTTGATAAGCATGGCGGTGGGTTTCATCATAGCCAGTTTGGAAGCGTCGATAAGGTGATGCGTCTCAGCGTTCAGCGGAACGTGGAGCGTGACGATGTCGCTTTGGCGAAGCAGCTCGTCGAGCGAGGTGTAACGTGCACCCATCTGTTCGACGTCGGTATGCTTGCTGCGGTTGTATGCCAGCACATGGCAGCCGAAGGCCGAAAGTAGCCGGATGGTGGCGCTGCCGATGGCGCCGGTGCCCACTACGCCGACTGTTTTACCGTGCAGTTCGCGTCCAAGGAAGTTGTTTCGTGTGCCCCCCTTGCGGGTGCTGGCGTCCAGAGCCGTAATGCGGCGCATCACATCGAGCATGAGCCCTATGGCCAGTTCGCTCACCGCTACGGTAGAGTAGCCGGCGGCGTTCTTCACGGTGATATGGTGCTGCTGGCAGTAGGCAAGGTCGATGTGGTCCAATCCGGTAAATGCCACCGACAACATGCGTAGTTTGCTGCAAGCGGTGAGTACCGATGCGGGAAGCTTGATGTTGCTGATGATGGCTATCTCGCTGTCTTTCATTCGGGAGATTAAGGCCTCTTCGGATTCATTGCGGTCAAGAAAATAGTTGAACTGATGACCTGCAGCTGCAAATTCGTGGCGCAGTTCCTCAAATCGAGCTTCGCTGATGCCCAGGGGTTCGACACATACAATATTCATGATTATCTGTTGTTTATGTTGGGTTTGGATTGTCTTTTTGTGTTGGGTTGCAGGTCTGAGGCGTGCAATTTAAAATAAAAAAACGGCAAAATACAATTTTTATTTTACCGTTTCTTTTTTACTGAAAAACCGAAGGATCCGATTCGTTCGCCCAAACCGTAGTACTTGCCGTGAGAGTAGGCGAGAGGGGCGGCGTGGTTGAGTTGGAAGGCGCCGGTGCCCTTGTCTATCAGTTTTTCTTCGGCGTTGACGGCCACTACATTGGCCATAAACATGTCGTGACTGCCCAGTTGGAGAATGTCGACCACCTGGCATTCGATGTTGAGCGGCGATTCGGCGATGAGAGGAGCCTTGACGATTTGTGCCGCTTCGGGAGTCAGGTGCATTTCCTTGAACTTGTTGACGTCGCGTCCGCTTTTGACGCCGCACCAATCGGTGGCTTTAGCCAGAGGCTCGGTGGTGAGGTTGATGACGAATTCCCTTTGTTGGCTGATGATGGCGTGGGACAGTCTTTCCTTGCGTAGTGAGATGTAGCACATTGGCGGGTCGGTGCAGAGTGTCCCTGTCCAAGCCACGGTGACGATGTTGTAGTTGTCCGGATTGTCACCGCATGTTACCATCACGGCGGGCAACGGATAGATCATCGTTCCGGGTTTGAAGGCTACTTTCATGGTGGAGGAAACTGCCGAGGGAATTAGTGTGTGTGGCTATTCTCTGAATTTCTTCTCCAGTTCGTCGACCCAGTAGTGGAATTGCTTGTCGGTTTCGTTCAGGTTAGCCACGGTTTTGCAGGCGTGGAGCACGGTGGCATGGTCTTTGTTGCCGCACTGCAGACCGATGATGGCGAGCGACGATTTGGTCATCTTCTTGGCGAAGTACATGGTCAGCTGTCGTGCCTGGACGATTTCGCGTTTGCGGGTGGGCGACTGGATGCTTTCGATAGGCAGCTTGAAGTAGTCGCACACCACCTTCTGGATATAGTCGATGGTGATTTCGCGAGTGGTGCTTTTGACGAATTTGTCAATCATCTGCTTGGCCAGGTCGAGGGTTATCTGACGGTGGTTGAGCGACGACTGGGCGATGAGCGAAATCAGAGCGCCTTCCAGTTCACGCACGTTAGTGTTGATGTTGTAAGCGATGTATTCGATGACATCCTGAGGCATTTCGATGCCGTCGTTGGCTAATTTCTGTTTGAGGATGGCGATGCGAGTTTCGACATCGGGTGTGCCCAAGTCAGCAGCCAATCCCCATTTCAGACGCGAAAGCAGTCGAGGTTCGAGAGTGCCAAGTTCCGACGGAGCCTTATCGCTGGTGATGATGATTTGGCGGTTTTTCTGGTGCAGATAGTTGAAGATATGGAAGAATGCTTCTTGTGTGTGGATGCCCTTGGTGGCCCAGAACTGGATGTCGTCGAGGATGAGAAAGTCGATCATCTCGTAGAAATGGACGAAGTCATTGGTGTTGCGGTTCTTGACAGCGTCGACGTATTGCTGCAGGAATTGTTCGGAGGTGACGTAGAGCACCGACTTGTCCGGATCTTTCTCTTTGGCTTTGATGCCGATGGCGTGTGCCAAGTGGGTCTTGCCCAAGCCGACACCGCCGTGCAGGAGCAGGGGGTTGAAGGAGGTACGGCCAGGATTTTCGGCCACGGCGAAACCGGCGGCTCTGGCCAGACGGTTGCAGTCGCCCTCGACGAAGTTCTCGAGTGTGTAGTTGGCGTTTAGCTGCGAGTTGATGCGGATCTTGGTGATGCCGGCATAGATGAAGGGGTTGGGGAGCTCCTGGTTCTGGTCGTCCGATTTGATGACCAACGGCACGTCCTTGGCGCGGTTGAAAGTGGCCTGACGTCCTGTTGAAGGGATATTGGTCGTGATGGGAGTCTCGGCGATGCTGGTATCCATCAGGATGCTATATTTGAGCATGCCGTTGGGACCCAGCTGCAGACGGATGGTGTGCTTGAGAAGGTCGATGAAATGTTCCTCGAGCCATTCGTAGAAGAACTGGCTGGGGACTCTGATTGTCAACACGTTGCCTTCCAGCTGGATGGGGACTATCGGTTCAAACCAAGTCTTGTACACCTGTTCGTTTTCCGGTCCCAGATTGTCTTTGATTATTTTTAAACAATTTGCCCAAACGGTTTTGTAAGTTTGTGTCATTTCAGAATTCGTTTCAAAAAAATTTACAATTACTTATCTCAAATAAGTCGTGCGATTTTGTGATGCAAAGTTCTCACTATTTTTCTTCACACCGTTTGAAAAAAAAATTTGCATGTTTCGCTTTTTTTTATTAGACAAAAATGCCCTTTACGGCCTACCCACACCTAATGATTTTTAAATTCATTAAACTACAACAAATTATTTAAACAATAGCATTTTTGAAGGCCATTAAAGATACGATATTTTTTTAAATGAAAAAAAAAATTTGCAAAAAAATCACATTTTTTTCTACTCTTTTTGTTGAAAAAAAATAATCGTTTGTAATCGAACAAACTATCGTGTTTTGTATTTGTATTTGTTTGTTATATAGTAGTTTATGATAAATAATTGATTTATAGAAAACATTGGGGAAGGGCATTTCTTTACTCCTCAGATTTTCACGATTTTCGCCATTTGAGGATGTTTGTTCAACAATGACGGTTGAAATCTTTTGACGTGTGAAAAGGTTTTTTTTCAATTTTTTTTCGACGGCCTGTTTCGGTGTTGGGGATGGATGGCGCGGAAAGTGTGCTGTTGAAAAAAATATATATGGATAATATCATTAATATATAAAAAAAGTGTAACTTTGTAACACTTTGATAAAGGTGATAATTGTTCTAAGTAATTATAAATTAATCTATTTAAATTAAAACAAAGAATGAAAACAGCTTATAATTTCAATGCAGGTCCTTGTGTCCTGCCCAAAGAGGCCATTGAGTCCACCATCAATGCCATCCGTGATTTCGACAACACCGGTATCGGTCTGCTCGAGATCAGCCACCGCACCCCCGGTTGGGAGCGCACCATGGAAGAAACCCGTCAGCTTTGGCGTGACCTGCTGAACATCCCCGCTGAGTATGAAATCCTTTTCCTCGGTGGTGGTGCCAGCACCGGCTTCATGGATGTTCCCGCCAACCTGCTCAACAAGAAGGCTGCTTACCTGCAGACCGGTGTTTGGGCAAAGAAAGCTGCCAAAGAGGCTAAGAACTTCGGCGAGACCGTGATCGTTGCCTCCAGCGAAGACAAGACCTACAGCTACATCCCGAAGGGTTGGACCGTTCCCGCAGACGCTGACTACTTCCATATCACTACCAACAACACCATCTATGGTACCGAGATCCGCAAGGACTTTGCCGCCAACGAGATCAACAACGTCATGCTCGTTGCTGATATGAGCTCCGACATTATGAGCCGTCCCGTCGACGTGAAGAAATATGGTCTGATCTATGGTGGTGCTCAGAAGAACGTCGGTCCTGCTGGTGTCACCTTCTACATCGTCCGCAAGGACATTCTTGGCAAGATCACTGATCGTCAGTACATGAACCCGCTGCCCACCATGGTCGACTTCCGCACCCACGCTGCTGAAGAGGCTAAGAACATTTCCATGTTCAATACTCCTCCGGTGAGCGCTATCTTCGTCATGCACGAGACCCTGAAGTGGGTTAAGAACACCATTGGCGGTGTTGCTGAGATGGAGAAGATCAACCTCAAGAAGAGCGCTATGCTCTACGAGGAAATTGACCGCAACAGCCTGTTCCGTGGTACTGCCGAGAAGGAAGACCGTTCCATCATGAACCACTGCTGGGTGATGGCCGAGGGCCGCGAGAACCTGCAGGATGCTTTCATGGCTTTCGCCAAGGAGCGCGGCATGGTCGGCATCAAGG
>JAEEGH010001696.1_pt1 | contig 62230 bp, 49 predicted proteins | sample 9134181 | NCBI WGS metagenome assembly JAEEGH01 (sample SAMN16246544, study PRJNA631951) | gut metagenome | biome: gut microbiome; feature: rumen; material: DP-attached | host: Bos | place: Iran: Karaj | collected 2018-10
ATTATATATAATATATATTATATATAATATATAGTAAATTATCTGTTTAACATTTTCTAACGTTGTATGTTATCTGTTCCCAAATAAACTGAATTTCTGAATTCTGAATTCTGAATCCTCTGTGCCCGGAATGATGTGACTCAAAAACTCAGAATTCAGTTTTCTAATGAGCACAACAATTACATTACTCTTACGACATAGAGCATCAAAAAAGCGGATGATTGCTCGCCCGCTTTCTTATCTCATTCTTTTCAATCTCACTTCATCAGTGTCTTTTTACCGTTGATGATATACACTCCTTTCGGGAGTACAGTGCCTCCAGAGGGCACTGCGATTCGTTGTCCTGCGAGGTTATATATCTTCTCCTCAGCCTTTGGGGAAGTATGAAGTGGGCTGATTCCTGTCAAGACAGGTACGGATGTCGGCTTTTCTGAAACGGTGCAGGTATTGGGGTCGCCTGTATAAGTAATGTCGTAGCCGATTTCACCTCCATCACAGATGATGCTGTGCCACGTACCTTCATTGATGTCCTTCGTACCGAAACTCATGCGGTAGGTGTGACCTTCCTTCAACCCATTGGCGCCGTCGATGTAATAGTAGTAATAGAATTCCTCCCTCTCATCGAGATAATACCCGTAGTTGGGAAGCAGTGTGTCTGGGTCTTGCAGATCCTCTGCAATGACCCATGTGCTTCCGTCGGTGAGGTCTTCAGCAAAGAGTCCGAAAACGCCTTGGAACGTACAAGGGCTGATATTGGCGAAACCGCCAGGCATATCGATATAGAGGGTGTTGCGGAATTTTCCCTTCCCTTCACGCTCTTTACCCCAGCGGAAAGTGTATGGCTCTCCTGTGTTGACCCATATTCGTGGTGCTGCTACGTCTGTGTCCAGAGGGGTGGTGCGGATGCCTGTCACCATACTATGGTTCAACATAAATAACATTGAATCTACACATAGCAGGTCCATGTTGAAGAAACCGTTGCTTTTGCCTCCCCATCCCCAGTTGACATATACGAGTCCGTCAGAGTCTATGCCTGAAAGGATGAAGGCATGACCGCCAAAGTCTGCTGAGTGTGCTCCATAGATGATGGGAGAGCGAATGGCCATTTCGTCATAGATTATCTGTTTCCAATCGTCTTGGGTTCCGTTAAAGCCACTCTTGGTATAGAATTTGACACTTTGCTCAGGGTATCCGAATAGTTGTGTAAGTGCCGAACCGGCATAGGCGATACTGGAGCCTGAGCCATCCTCGGCGTAGTCCATATAGACGGCATAGCCGCAATCGCGGAGCAGTTCGTCGATGTTGTCACTATATGTTGTCCTTTTATATGTGTTCTTATAAGGCCAAGTGTAGGTGGAACTGACATGTGCGTTTTTCCGCTCAGTCTTGTCGTTGGTGGTGATGCTGTATGTGGCATCAAACTCTACTGACGTTGGGTATTGGTAGTAGTTGAGACATTGGGCCAGTGCGGTAGCTACACAGCCGGCAGGGTAATTACTCGGGGTCAGCTGGTTGAAAGGATACATTTGATCCCAATTGGTGGTGATGAAGTTCTTCACAGGTGTGTAGGATGCAGCTCGATGCACATAAGCCTTTCCGGCATCAATGGCTTCGAGGTTTCGGCTCACTTCATTGAGATACCACTGCATGGCAGGTGGCATTGTGTTGGCGTGGAACGACCCTTCGGCATAGCCGATAATGGGGTCGGCCAACGTGCTCTTGGCTACGATGACGAAACCTGTACCAGCCTCAGACGAGAATACGGTATAGGTCTCTTTGTCGGCCACACACTGTATGTCGTCTACATATACAGGTGCGTTTCGCTGACTTCGTTCAGCTGTCAGCGTATTGAGTTTCGATGCTGCGATGGCTTGCATCTCTGCCAATGAGCGGTTGCCTGCCATCAAAGTGGTGGCAGGCAACAATATCAATAGGGAAAGCAGTCGTTTCATTTATGATTTACAAATTTCAAATTTCAAGAGTCTTCTCATCTCTAATCTATACCTGTTCTGCTTTCTACAGTTTTTCGCCACATTGGGAGCAGAACTTGTCGGACTTACGTACCTTTGCGTCACATCGTGGGCAGCGGTTGTTGCGCACAGGTTCGCTGGTGGTGTTGATGAACGAGGCGGTGACGATTCCTCCAGGAACAGCGATGAGGGTGTAGCCCAGGAGCATGATGAACGAGGATAGAAATCGCCCCGCTATCGTGACGGGGGTGATGTCGCCATAGCCTACTGTACTGAGGGTGGTAATGGCCCAATAAATGGATGTGCCGATGTCTCGGAACGAACTGTTGGGCTGCCCGCTTTCGATGATGAACATGAGTGTGCCGAGGCAGATGACCAGCACCAGTACGAAGAGAAAGTATACCACAATCTTATGTATGCTGCGCCCGATGGCTTTAAGGAGCAGTTCGCCCTCATTGAGGAATACAAACAGGCGGAATATGCGGAATATGCGGATGAAGCGGATGCTTCGCAACATGAGCATGTAGTGTGCGCCGGGGAAGAAGAATGTGAGATAGGGGGGCAGTACGGCCAATAAGTCGATGATGCCCCATCCACTGAGTGCATAGCGGCGACGGTTTTCTGCACAATATAGGCGGGCAATGTATTCGATGGTAAAAATAATTGTTAGCAGTACTTCTATCCAGCCTAAGGATGTTTTCAACCACGGAGGTAGCGATGGACTACTTTCTACGAAAAGAATAATCAGGCTGACAGCAATAGCAATGGTCAGCGCGATATCGAATCGGCGACCAGACGGTGAGTCGTCGTCGAAAATCATTTGGCGTAGGCGCTCTTTCAGGGAAGTGTTCGAATTGTCGTCCATAATTGCGTGATTCAAATCAGTTGCAAATATACGAAAAAGGTCAGAAGTAGGCGGTTAACGAGGAAAGAAATTGTAAAAAATGAGAGAAAAAGGCATAAAAATACATGTTTTTTGGCAAATAATTATGAATTATGAATGGTGGATTGTGAATTATTTCGTACCTTTGCAGCCGATTTATGCCGCAGAGGCTCCAATAAGTGTGCCCTTAATTGAGCACCGCCTCACGGTCCAAACCCGTTTAATCAATTAAAAATGTACGTAATCGTAGAAATTAACGGTCAGCAGTTCAAGGCAGAAGAAGGCAAGAAGCTCTTCGTTCACCACATTCAGAACGCTGAAGCTCAGCAGACAGTTGAGTTTGAGAAAGTATTATTGGTTGACCATGAAGGTGCAGTGACAGTAGGTACTCCTACAGTTGATGGTGCAAAGGTCGTATGCGAGGTAGTGACTCCCCTGGTAAAGGGTGACAAGGTACTCGTGTTCCACAAGCGTCGTCGCAAGGGCTACAAGAAGTTGCGCGGTCATCGTCAGCAGTTTACAGAATTGACAATCAAGAGTGTTGTCGCTTAGTGTTTAACCCATTAAAAAACAGACAGAAACATGGCACATAAAAAAGGTGTAGGTAGTTCAAAGAACGGCCGTGAGTCACACAGCAAACGACTCGGTGTTAAATTGTTCGGTGGCGAATTCGCTAAGGCAGGTAACATCCTCGTACGTCAGCGTGGTAACAAGCACTTCCCAGGCAAGAACGTAGGTCAGGGAAAGGATGATACTTTGTACGCTTTGGTTGATGGCTTCGTATCCTTCAAGAAGGGTTACAAGAACCGTTCAACCATCTCAGTTACTCCTGCAGAAGCTTAAAGTCGTCACGTCACGACACAATGATAGCAGACTCCTATTGGGAGCCTGCTTTTTTTTGTCATTGCTATTTTGCCGGATTGATGGCAGTATAATGGTTGATGAAGTGATGTCCTTTTAGAAGTGAAACTATGTTTAGATGTTGAAAATGGTGTTTTTATGGTGGAACTCACCTCTGTTTCCCGCTTTTTTTTGCAGATAGTGGTTGCGTTTACTGTTTTTTTTGTACCTTTGCATCAAATATAGAAATTAAAATGCTAATAAATAGACTAAGTATGAAAAAACTGATTTTTGCACTAGGAGCAGCTATGACGGTAATCATGGCACAGGCTCAACCTGATCAGCCTTGGAACAACCCAAGAGTGAATGCTGACAACCGAATGGATAATGTGGCTACTTATTTTGCCTATGAGAGCGATGCGTTGGCTCAGGCACGTAAGAAAGAGCAGTCAAAGCGGTTCATCACAATGGAAGGAACATGGAAATTCCACTGGGTGGCAAATGCGAACGAACGTCCTGCTGGTTTCTTCCGCACTGACTACGACGACTCAAAGTGGGGCACGATGCCTGTGCCAGGTATGTGGGAACTGAATGGCTATGGCGATGCCATCTATGTGAACAACCAATATGCATGGCGCAACGACTGGCGTACGAATCCGCCTTATGTTCAGGATTTAGCAAACCATGTCGGCTCGTATCGTCGCCAGTTCATGATTCCTGCTGACTGGCAGGGTCAGAAGGTGTATATTCACATCGGATCGGCTACGAGTAATATCATGGTGTATGTCAACGGTCAGTATGTGGGCTATAGCGAGGATGCGAAGGTGGCTGCGGAGTTCGATATCACCCGATTTGTGCAACCCGGTCGTCAGAATCTCATCGCCATGCAGGTGATGCGCTGGTGTGACGGCTCATACTTAGAGGATCAGGATTTCTGGCGTCTATGTGGGCTGGCTCGCGAGTGTTATATTTTCTCTCGCCCTCAGGCACATATCCGTGACCTCTTTGTCCATGCAGACCTGCAGCCTGGCTATCGTCATGGTGTGTTGGCACTGGATGTTGATGTGGAGAATGGTGCAGGCACAACGGTGGACTATCAGTTGTATGACGGAGAGAAGAGCATCGCTCACTTCTCGTTCCCTGCAGGCCAGAAGGCAGATCATATCAACCTTATCGATATTAAGAAGTGGAGTGCAGAAACACCAAACCTCTATATGCTGCTGGTGCGTCTGAAGGATGCCAATGGTAACTTGTTGGAGGTGATTCCTCAGCGTATAGGATTCCGTAAGGTGGAAATCAAGAACCGTCAGCTGCTGGTGAACGGTCAGCCTGTTCTGATTAAGGGTGTGGACCGCCACGAACTCGATCCAGACGGCGGATATGTAGTGAGCTATGAACGTATGGTGCAGGACATCAAGGTGATGAAGCAGTTGAACGTGAATGCTGTGCGTACCTGTCACTATCCTGATGACCCTCGCTGGTATGACCTATGCGATGAATATGGTATCTATATGACTTCCGAAACGAACATAGAGAGCCATGGAATGGGTTATGGCGAAGGAACGCTGGCTCGCCGTGAAGACTATCACGATGCACATGTGGAACGTCAGAAACACCACTTGATGGCATATAAGAATCACCCTGCTATCATCGTATGGTCACTTGGTAATGAGGCAGGTTATGGTAAGAACTTTGAGGATAGCTATGATTGGGTGAAGCAGTATGACCCCTCACGTCCATGCCAGTATGAGCAGGCAGGACAGAATGGAAAGACAGATATCTACTGCCCAATGTATTATGACTATAATGGTTGTGAACGCTATTCGCAGGGTGAGAACCCACGTCCATTGATTCAGTGTGAGTATGCGCACGCGATGGGTAACTCGATTGGTGGATTCAAGGAGTATTGGGACCTTGTGCGTCAGTACCCAGCTTATCAGGGTGGATATATCTGGGACTTCATCGATCAAGGATTGCGCGGCAAGAGCAAGATCACAGGTAAGCAGATATGGACCTACGGAGGCGACTACGGACGCTATCCTGCCAGCGACAACAACTTCAACTGTAACGGTGTGATCAATCCCGACCGTGAGCCGAATCCACATGGATATGAGGTGCAGTATTACTATCAGAACATTTGGACGAAACTTGTGGATGCAAAGAGCGGAAAAGTGGAAATCTACAATGAGAATTTCTTTGCGCCGATAGAGAACGTCACTCTGTATTACAAGATTAATGCTATTGATGCAAATGCAAACCTGTCGCTCGGAAGCGGAACCATCGATGTTGCGAAACTGAATATCAAGCCTCAGAGCCGCAAAGTGATTGCTTTGCCCGAGCTGGCAAAGGCAATGAAGCGCAACGACATTACAGGCAAGGAAGTGGTTTGTACGGTGAACTATCGACCGACAACTAATACGGGACTGTTGACGACAGGCGACGTACTGGCTAAAGACCAGTTCGTGCTAACAGACTATCAGTATGTGAAACCCGATGCATTGATTGCAGCAGGTGGCGACCCTGTACAGAAAGAAGAGCATCAGGTGTTCTTGGTTCTGAAGGCAGAGGATATGAGTGTGACCTTCAACAAACGAAACGGTTATATCTCTCACATCGACTATCAAGGTATGCCAATGTTACAGGAGGGCTTTGAGATGCGTCCTGACTTCTGGCGTGCTCCGACAGATAACGACCACGGAGCCGGTATGCAACGGAGTCTGCGTACATGGAGAAATCCATCAATGCGTATGAGTTCGTTTAGTGCCGATCAAGAGGGTGCCAACTACGTAGTGAAGGCAGAATATACAATAGGTGTCACTCAGCAGCAGCAACGTCAGCGTGGACAGTTCGGGCAGCAGCAACAGCAGCCACAACAACAGCAGCAGGCAGCGCAGCCCAAACTCACTCTGAAGTATGTCATCACGCCAGCAGGAAAGATTATTGTTACAGAGACAATGACAGCGGGTGAGGATGCAGGAAAGTTCCCGCAGATGATGCGATTTGGCATGCAGCTTGAGGTACCTGGCAGGTACGACCAGATTAGTTTCTATGGCAAAGGACCGCATGAAAACTATGCAGACCGCAACGGTGGTGCCATGCTCGACACATATGGCCAGACTGTTGCAAGTCAGTATTGGGGCTATGTCCGCCCACAGGAATCTGGTAATAAGACAGGTGTGCGCTATTGGGATATGTATGACAAAGCAACAAGTCATCCTGGGTTGCGTTTCGAGGGTACGGAACCAATGGAGTGCTGTGCTGTTCCATACACTTACGACGACCTCGACCCGAGCGAGAACAAGGCTCAGTGGCACAGTGGTGACTTGACTCCACGTCCTTACACCTGTGTACATATCGCACAGAGTCAGATGGGACTTGGCTGTGTCAACTCATGGGGAGCATGGCCTCGTCAGGAGTATCAGATGCCTTGTAAGGACCGTAGTTTTACCTTTGTCATCACACCTAAGACAAATAATAATTAGATTATTGAAGACTAAAGATATATGACAGAAGAAATCAAGGAAGAAGTAAGGACGGAACCCATCAGTTTCGTCGAGGAGATTGTAAAGAACGATTTGGCAGAGGGTAAGAACGGAGGACGAATGCAAACACGTTTTCCGCCTGAGCCAAACGGTTATCTGCATATAGGACACGCCAAAGCTATCGCCATCGACTTCGGTCTTGCAAAGAAGTACGGAGGCGTTTGTAATCTGCGTATGGATGACACCAATCCTCAGAAAGAAGATACAGAGTATGTTGAAGCTATCAAGCGCGATATAGAATGGCTGGGATTCAAGTGGGGCGATGTGCTCTATGCCAGCGATTACTTTCAGCAGCTGTGGGATTTGGCGGTAGAGCTTATCAAGCAAGGTAAGGCGTACGTGGACGAACAAACCTCAGAGCAGATTGCTGATCAGAAGGGTACACCTACGCAGCCGGGCGTAAACTCACCATATCGTGATCGTCCTGTGGAGGAAAGTCTTCGCCTGTTCGAAGAGATGAATTCAGGACAGATGGAGCCGGGACGCATGGTGCTTCGTGCAAAGATTGATATGGCGAACCCGAATATGCACTTCCGCGACCCGATCATGTATCGTGTGCTCAATCTGCCTCATTGGCGTACGGGGCATAAGTGGAATGCCTATCCGATGTATGATTACACCCACGGACAGTGTGACTACTGGGAGGGTGTGACGCATAGCATCTGTACGCTCGAGTTCGTGAGTCACCGTCCGCTCTACGACTTGTTCGTGGATTGGGCAAAGCAGGTAGGTGGCGACGACCAACCGCTTGATGACAATCGTCCACGTCAGATTGAGTTCAACAAGCTCAACCTCACCCACATACTGCTAAGTAAGCGCAACCTGTTGGTACTGGTGAAAGAAGGCGTGGTGAACGGATGGGACGACCCTCGCATGCCGACCATCTGCGGATTCCGACGTCGTGGATACAGTCCGGAAGGCATCTTGAGTTTTATCGACAAGATTGGCTATACTAAGTTCGATGCGCTGAACCAGATGTCGCTCTTTGAGAGTGCTGTTCGTGATGACCTGAACAAACGAGCACAGCGTGTGAGCGCAGTCGTAGATCCTGTGAAACTCATTATCACCAACTTCCCGGAAGAAAAGGTGGAAGTCTATACGGCTGTGAACAATCCAGAGAACGAATCCGACGGAACACACGAGATAGAATTCAGCCGCGAACTGTGGATTGAGCGCGAAGACTTTATGGAGGATGCTCCAGCTAAGTTCTTCCGTTTGGGACCAGGTAAGGAAGTGCGCCTGAAGAACTCGTATATTATCCGCTGTCCTGAGGAGAATTGCTGCAAGAAAGACGCCGATGGTAATATTACGGAGATTTATGCTGAGCTGATTCCAGAGACCAAGACAGGCGAGGCGAATGCCAATATGAAAATAAAGGGCAAGACCATCCACTGGGTGAGCTGTCGTCATTGTATTGAGGCAGAAGTGAGAAACTACGACCGTCTGTGGATGGTGGAGAATCCTCGAGATGAGATCGCTAAATATTCCGATGAACACGGAGGTGTGAAAGGAATCGAGGCAATGCGCCCATTCCTCAATCCTGATAGTCTGGAAGTGAAGAAAGCCTACGTAGAGAAGTGGCTGACTACGCGTAAGCCACTCGACTACCTGCAGTTCCAGCGTATCGGATATTATAACGTGGATCCTGATTCAACACCGGAACATCTGATTTTCAACCGCACGGTGGGACTGAGGGATAATTGGAAGAAATAGAATTGTTGGTTAGCGATTAGCGGTTAAAAGGTATAGCGGTTAAGGTTTGGCGGTTAGCGTGTGAAGGGATAGCGATTAGCGGTTAAGGTTTACCGGCTAGCGAATTAAGGGGTTAACGGTTAGCGAGTTAGTAGATGGATAATTACGAAGAGTCAGTAGAATTTCAGGAGTTGTTGAAAGACTATCAGCAATCGAGGCGTCAAGGTAGGAACACCTACTTTGACTCCGATGCGTTTATCGACCTTGCCGAATACTATATGACTCATAACCCGATGGAGGAGGCGTTTGAGGTGATTGAAGACGGGTTGGCGTTTCATCCTAACGAGGAGGCTCTCCTGTCGCTTAAAGCGAATGTGCTCATCACCTTGAGCCGATTTGATGAGGCAGAGACAATTCTGGAGCATCTTGACCCCGAGGAAGACCACGATGTGTATTATTTCCACGGTCAGCTGGCATGTGGAAAAGAACGCGATTACGAGAAAGCAAAGAAGCTGTTCAAGAAGTGGTTGAAAATCGAGATGAGGGAATGTGAAGATATGCCGAACCAGGAAGAGGGGGCAACGCGTAAGCGTGAAGCATTTATGCACGTCATCATGTCGGTATCCGATTTGACGGAAAAAAAACATGTGGCGGAGATGCTGACCCTATGGGTGGACAGCTATATCAAACAATGTGTGCCTGTTCCTGGTGACGATATCGATTTGGATATTGCCAGAGTATGTAACGAGCATCACATGTACAAGAAAGAAATCGAGCTGTATACTCATATTCTTGACTCCAATCCTTATCTCCCTCAGGGATGGACTTATTTGGCTTCGCTACAAATGCTGACCATGGATGTTGAAGGCGCTCTCAATTCTGTGGATTTTGCGCTCGCGATTGATCCAGACGATTCGCAGGCTCTGTTGGTGAAAGGACAGTGTTTTGCGTCACTTGGCAATTACGATGAGGCGGTGAAGGCATTCCAGAAATATATCAACCTGTCGGGCGATGATTACTATTGCATTATGCAGGCAAGCTGTATGATGCAGTCGGGGAAGAAAGAGGAGGCATATCGTCTGCTGAAAGAGAAGCAAAGCATCGTCATTCCGTGTATAACTGACAGAGGGATGAGGAGCGACATGTGGTCGTTTATTTCGGACATTTATCGTGAAGGCGGCTATTTCGCCGATGCGATGCGTTCTGTAAATAATGCGCTGCGTATTATGCCCGACAATCCTGCCCACATGGTGCAGAAAGGAAATATTCTTCTGAGTAAGGGAGACGTAGCACGAGCTGTAGGGATGTATATATCGGCAGCGGCGAAAGACGATAATCCCATCGCCGTGATGGTGTATGCTGCCTCTGAGCTGATGGGCCGGCAATATATGATGGCTGCATTGATGTTCTTAAAGTTGGTGACGCATGAGACCGACAACCCTGAGCATGTGAAGGCTTATCCCTATATCGCATATTGTTATTATGTGCTGGGACTTGAGAAGCGCTTTGCCGAGAATCTGGAAATAGCCTGCCGATACACGCCCAATGTGGTGGGGGAATTGTGGGAGAACGAACTGATGGGTGTCGCTCCCGAGAACTATTATAAAGTGCTGACATCTCTGGCAGCGGGTGCGAAGCCGTTTTAGTCGGCAGTATGATTAACGAAACGTAAAAGATGATTGAGAAACATATCATATTAGAAGATATAGATTTAGTAACGTTCTACGGCGTGAACAACTGCAACTTGCAGATGATCAAGGCATTGTATCCGAAGTTGCGGATTGTGGCGCGCGGTAACGTGATGAAGGTGCTGGGCGACGAGGAGGAGATGTGTCAGTTCGAGGAGCATATTCAGGCTCTTCAGGATTACTGCGCAAAGTATAACTCGCTGAACGAGGAGACAATCCTCCATATCATTAAGGGGGAGGGACGGAATCTCAATCCCGACGGTGCCGATACGACAGCCATTTGTTATAGCATCAGCGGGCGTGCCATCGTGCCGCGGAGCGAGAATCAGAAGCGGTTGGTGGACGACTACCAGACGCACGACATGTTGTTTGCCATCGGTCCTGCGGGGTCGGGTAAGACATACACGAGCATTGCGCTTGCCGTTCGCGCGTTAAAGAATAAAGAGGTGCGGCGCATCATTCTGTCGCGTCCGGCTGTGGAGGCTGGCGAGAAACTAGGATTCCTGCCAGGCGACATGAAGGACAAAATCGACCCATATCTGCAACCCCTCTACGACGCGCTGCAGGATATGATTCCTGCGCAGAAGCTGCAGGAGTATATGGAGTTGCAGACCATACAGATTGCGCCGTTAGCATTCATGCGCGGCCGAACGCTGAACGACGCTGTGGTGATTCTGGATGAGGCGCAGAATACCACGACGCAACAAATCAAAATGTTCCTCACACGAATGGGGCACAATACAAAAATGATCATCACGGGCGATATCACGCAAATCGACCTGCCGCGCTCGGTCCGCTCCGGACTGATTGAGGCGATGCAGGTGCTGAAGGACGTAAAAGGCATCAGTTTCATAGAAATGACCGACAAGGATATCGTGCGGCATAAGCTGGTGACTCGCATCGTGAATGCATACAAAGATTACGAGGATTCAAAATCGGTTAAACATAATATAGAGAACAATGATGAAAACATTAACTCAGACCAACTTTAACTTTCCGGGTCAGCGCAGCGTGTATCACGGAAAGGTACGTGATGTGTACGACATTAATAACGACATCATGGTGATGGTGGCTACCGACCGCATCAGCGCGTTCGATGTAGTTTTGCCAAAGGGTATCCCGTTCAAGGGACAGGTATTGAATCAGATTGCTGCTAAGTTCCTCGACGCGTCGGCCGATGTGGTTCCGAACTGGAAACTCGCTACTCCCGACCCGATGGTGACGGTGGGATTGAAGTGCGAGGGCTTCCGCGTCGAGATGATTATCCGCGGCTACCTCACCGGTTCCGCTTGGCGCGCTTACGAGGCTGGCGAACGCACGCTCTGCGGCGTGGCTTTGCCTGAGGGCATGAAAGAGAACCAGAAGTTCCCGACGCCAATTATCACGCCGACAACCAAGGCCGACGAGGGTCATGACGAAAATATCTCGAAGGAAGAAATCATCGCGCAGGGCCTCGTGAGCAAGGAGGACTACGAGCTGATGGAGCAGTACACTTACAAGTTGTTCGACATCGGAACGAAGATTGCGGCTGAGAAGGGCCTGATTCTCGTCGACACGAAGTACGAATTCGGTAAGCGCGACGGAAAGGTCTATCTGATTGACGAAGTTCACACGCCCGACTCATCGCGCTACTTCTATGCCGAGGGCTACGAGGAGAAGTTTGCCAAGGGCGAGCCGCAGCGTCAGCTTTCGAAGGAGTTCGTGCGCAAGTGGCTTATCGAGCACAACTTCATGAATCAGCCCGGACAGGTGATGCCGGAGATTACCGACGAGTATGCACAGTCGGTGTCCGACCGCTACATCGAGCTCTACGAGCATATCACGGGCGAGAAGTTCCAGAAGGAAGAATCGTGTGAGGACATTGCAGCGCGTATCGAAAAGAATGTGACCGAATGGCTGTCGAAGAGATAAAGCCCTACAGCCAGGAAGGCGCGAAGCATGAACAAGTGGAGGCGATGTTTGATAACATTGCCCCCTCTTATGATGGGCTGAACCATACGCTGTCGCTCGGTGTCGACCGCTGGTGGCGTCGTAGTGCCATCAATCAAATCAAGAAGCTGCTTGGTGCCCGTGGCGAGGGGACAGGAACTCCCGACGTGGGGGCACACCGTGGCGATAGCGACGCTGAGGTGCGCATCCTTGATGTGGCTACCGGCACGGGCGATTTGGCCATCGATGCGTGCAGGCGTCTTCGTCCGGGCGAAATCGTTGGCTGCGACATCTCGGAAGGAATGATGGCGATCGGTCGCGCCAAGGTGGCTGAGGCTGGACTTGCCCAGCGCATACGGTTTGTGCGTGAAGACTGCGAACGTCTGTCGTTTGCCGACGGTGAGTTCGACGTCGTGATGTCGGCTTTCGCGCTGCGCAATTTCGAGCATATCGACGTTTGTCTGCGTGAGATGTGCCGCGTGTTGCTGCCCGGCGGGTGCGTGGTTGTCATCGACCTATGTGCGCCGCGCTCGTTCCCGATGCGTCAGTTGTTCTGGTTGTATCGCTACCTCGTCATGCCCGTATTGGGCAGGTTGCTGTCGAACGACCGCAGCGCCTACACCTATCTGCCAGCTACGATGGATGCCATCACGCAGGGCGACGACATGGCTCAGCGTTTTCGTCAGGCGGGCTTCCGCGACGTCGGTTTCCGCTACCTGGCATTCGGAATGTGTTGTATGTATTACGGAAAGTTATGAAAAGATATGGCTTAATTGGCAAGACGCTGGGGCACTCGTTCTCGCGTCAGTATTTCGGCGAGAAGTTTGCTGCCGAGCATATCGATGCTCGCTACGACAATTTTGAGATGCCGTCGGCCGACGATGTGTTGCCGCTCATCGAGTCGATGCCCGACCTCGTGGGGCTGAACGTCACGATTCCCTACAAGCAGGATGTCGTCCCGCTTTTGCGTAGCCTTGACGACGATGCCCGTGCGATTGGGGCGGTCAACGTCATCCGCATCCGCGACATGCGGGGATTCAACACCGACGTCATCGGCTTTCGCGAGTCCATCCGCCCCTTGCTGCAGCCCCATCACACGAAGGCGCTTGTGCTCGGCACGGGCGGCGCTTCGAAGGCGGTGAAATACGGATTGCGGCAGTTGGGCATCGAGCCGCTCTCGGTGTCGCGCAGCCTCTCTCACATTATGGACATTCTCTCGCCGTTCGACGCTCAGCCCAAGAATCCTGGCGTCATACGCTACGAGGATCTCGATGAATATTGGCTCGGCGAGTATAAGGTCATCGTCAACTGCACGCCGCTCGGCACTTTTCCCAACGTCGATCAGTGTGCCGACATCCCATACGAATTGCTTACCTCCGAACATCTGCTGTTCGACCTCGTGTACAATCCTGCCGAAACACGTTTCCTCCGGCAGGGGCGCGAGCGCGGTGCCGTCACGAAGAACGGCTACGAGATGCTCGTCCGTCAGGCGGAGGCTGCTTGGGAGATATGGAACCGCTGATTCCCTTTCTTTCCCCTTATATATAAATAATGTGTCGGGCCACGCCACTCTCATGCTCACAAATAAAGGATGCGCACTGAGCGCATCCTTTGTCTGTTTCGTCCTCGCGCTTTCGGAGGATAGGCGAGGGTAGGGCGTCAATTCTGGTCGGTGCCGCTGAATGGAGGAGGGTCGCCTCCACCCGTGTTGTCGTCGCCGCCCGACGGAGGAGTGTCGCCCCCGCCTGTGTCGGTACCGCCGCCTGTTGGCGTTTCGTTGCCGCCGTCGTCGCCTCCCGATGGCGTCGTGCCACCTTCGTCATCACCCGTCTGCGTCGTTTGGCTAAGAATCTGCTGCTTGATACGTGCGATTTCAGCCGACCACTGCGCAATGAATGTGTTCCAACTCTCCGAGGGATTGATCAGTGCAATGGCATTGATGCGCTCCACGAGGTTTTCGTAGGCTTCGTCCGTTGCCTGACGCGCCGACTTGAGGTCGTATGCTGCGTTTTCGGCACGCTCGTTGCCGCGCAGGGCAAGCAGTCGGCGCACCTCTTCGTTCGCAGCCTTCATCTGTGTGAAGACCGCCGTCAGCCCGAGGGTTGTCAATTGTGTCTGCATTTCAGCCGACTCAAACGGTTGCAGGAAATTAATCATCAGACCCGTCTGCTGGTCGTATTGAGCCTTCGTGTCGATTTTGTAGATGTTGATTTCGTGCAATACCGCCCGCGCAGCCGTGGCTTGCGGTTCGATTCCAAGTTCCGACCACATTTCAGCGGTCATCTTGCCGTTGGAGTAAAGTCGGTCGCGCTTCGTGTCCTCCTTCATTATCAGCTTGCTGTAATCGCTCGAGCGTGCTATCTTCACGGCGGTGTCAAGATGCGTCAGTGCCGACTTGAAGGCGGCATACCATGTTGATAGCAACGGCTCCTGCTCACAAAGTGGTGCCACCCTTTCGTCGAAAGCCGACATCACGGCAAAGTGTGCACCATAGCGTAGTTTCGTTTTCTGAAAATTGGGGATTTTTCCCATAACTATTATTTTTTAAAGGTTTATTGATTGATTTTTCTCGTTTCCGCTCGGAAATCATTTCCTGCTCTGCGCTTGCGGCATTTCCGCTCGGAAATTTCTTTCTGCTGAGCGCTCGTCGCATTTCCGCTCGGAAATCTTTTCCTGCTCGGCGCTCGTCGCGTTTCCGCTCGGAAATATTCACCTGCTCTGCGCTCGTCGCGTTTCCTTTCGGAAATCATTTCCTGCTCGGCGCTCGCGGCGTTTCCTTTCGGAAATCATTTCCTGCTCGGCGCTCGTCTCATTTCCGCAAAACTGGCGGAGTTTCCTCCTCGATATTTCTCATTTGCTTCATCATCATTAAAGCTATATATTGTTTCTATTTGAACTTTCCAGGAAAAAAGGCGCAAGGCACCTTCATAAACAACAATCCATCTTAGACGGGAACGATCCCAGCGTTTACATTGCCGAAAACTACCAATGCTCACGCCTCTGAGGGGGTGAGCGGGCAGCCATCGTTGTTCACGCTAATTCTAGGTCGTTCTTCTAAGATGGAGCGAATAACTGTTGGCTCTTTTTTCCGTTAAGATTTACGATTGCAAAATTAATGAAAAATCGGCAACTACATATCGCTTCACCTAAGAAAACTACGAATTCCGAAGAATTTTCCCATTTTTCTTTTCATTTTGTAATATAATTAGTATATTTGCAAAAGTATTTTTCATAAAAAATAATCATTATGATTAAGGCATTAAATGTAAAAATGTTTCCGACAAAGGATTGTCAGGACATCGTTGATGAAATAAAGGAAGAACATATCGAAGCAGGAAACGATTTACGTTTTGTGCAACCTCGAGAAAGTTTTTTTAGACACTTGCACTATCAGTTAGAACAGTTTGATTTTATCTCGCATTCCCTTGTTATCGGAGAGAAGAAATTACCATTACATCTTGTACAAAGAAATACCAAATTTGGACTTTTTTCTGGATTTACAATATCTCTTTATTGGCCCATTGAATTCCTACAGATAGGGACTCGTGGAGAAGGCACATCGTTAGTTGCCCTTGGTGAGAATTTTAAATGGGGTATTCCAAATACGAATCAATCGGATCGAAGAAAAGTAATACTCCCTTTTGAATTTGATGATATTAATGATGGTAGATTTGGATACTATCCTGTCAAACAAAATGGGAAATGGGGATTGTATGATTATGGGTCACAAGAAATGATTATTGAACCACAATATGATGATGCTCTGCTAATTTGTGAAGGATTATGGGCAGTGTCTAAAAATGGCAAATGGGGCTTTGTAGATGTTTTTAATACCATAGTTATTCCATTTGAATATAACTCAGTTTCAAATTTCATTCATGGATATTCTCATGCAGTAAAGATATCAGAAACGAATCAAGAGAAAAAGATGATGCTAGATCATAATGGCAATGAGACTTCGTTCCAAAATGAGAATCTATTAGATGATCAATACCGAGGAAGTGTGGAAATAATCGGATCATCTTATGCGGTTGGACCAGATAATGAGGTTTTAATTCAAAAAGACAAATATCGCTATTTAGGTAAGTATCGAGAAGGGCTTATGGCGGCCTCGCTTGATGGAAAAACCTATGGCTTTATTGATATTAATGACAATATCGTTATCCCATTTATATACCAATATGATTCTACTATTGACTATTCTTGGGGCAATACTTTTTATTTTGGGATAAATAGTGTCAAGTTAAATCATGAAGAATATAGCCGAGAATGGATTATTATCAATCATAAAAACGAGCAGATATTTCCTTATATTTTGGAAGTATATGATCTTCAATACGAAGAAGGATGCTTTAGTTCGACACTTTTTCGTATAGGCAATAGATTTAAAACGGGTTGTATTAGATTGTCAGATTTAATTAACTACAAAAAGGGAAAAGATATGTCATACCTTATCAGAACAGATGATGAGATGGAAGAAAATAATCAAAGAGAGGCAAGGGCATCACAATACCATGCACATCATGATTGGAATTCTGCAGATACTTGGGATGCTATGACAGATGGCATGTATGGTGATTATCCAGGTGGAGATGTTGATTATGAAGTGCTTGGATTCTAATTATTGATCCTTTCAAAAATGATTACTAGAAGAACAATAGATCAATTAAATAGGCCATTTGTCGGTATTGTTAAAACCGTTATCAAAGACAGAGGCTTTGGATTTATAACAATAGAATTTCAAAATGATATTTATTTCCAACTTAAAGAATGTCATATAAAGAAAAAAGCACCATACACTTACGTTGCATTCAAAAAAAGAGTTTCTCCTCGAACCCAAAAAATTGAAGCATACGAGATTAAACATATATCAGATTATAAGAGTGAACTCCTTGATGTTATAGATTGCCTTTTGTTAAGCGAGAGGGCTTTGGTTTATTATTGCAACAAAGAATTGCTTGATAATAAGATTGCAGAAATAACGAAAAATGAAGCAAATGCTTTAAAGAATATTAATGATTATATTAATAGTATTAATATTGATGAAATCATTGAATCATATAGTGTGCAAGTAATAAGCGGTTATAGAAATAAACCTGGCAATGATGATACTGCATGGGTCAAATATGTTGCAGAAAGAAAAAAAGGAAGATATTTATATCAAAATGGATGGCATTACAGTGGGTGGCAAATAGATGTTTATTTAAATAAGATATTACCAGAGTATAGTGAAACTATATTTCATGAGAGTGCATTTTGTCCAGGAGAATCTATTTTGGCAAGTTTTGGTAATTTGTCAGAATATAGAAAAAAGGCAGAAGAAGAAACAAATTGTACTCGAAAGAAAGCAAATTCTTTATACAATAAGGATGAGCATAAGGCATATTTAATTGAATTCTTAAAACAAAGAATCAATGAAAAAGCAGAAGAATATAAAAAAGGAATATGTTTACAACTTCAGAATGCATTATCAGTTTTAAAGATTGATATTAAATTAGAGGATATGAAGTTTTAATGATTATTGCTAAACTTTTTTTAATCAAGTTCATCTGATGTGATGTATTTGAAATGTTGGCAAAGCGAGTCTGCCATGAATTCATCTCCCACAATGACTCATACCAATAGCAAAAAGAGAGGCCATCAATAAGAAAAAGGGGAAAGAATTAAGTTTTCTGCTGCAAAGATACAAAATTATTGACAATTGACAATAGATAATTGATAATTAATTGCAATAAGACGCACAAAAAAACGGGAAGCCTTGCGACTCCCCGCCCTGCGGTTCTTTCTCGTATGATTTGCGTTTATTCATTACTTCCACGGTTGCTGAACACGAGCGCTCCGTCCTTTTCGTCCACCACGATGTGGCTGTCGCGGCTCACCGTTCCGGCAAGAATCTGTTTCGACAGGTCGTTGAGCAGATAATGCTGGATGGCGCGCTTCACCGGACGTGCTCCGTACTGCGGGTCGAAGCCCTGACGGGCGAGGAATTGCAGTGCGCCCGTGGTGAGTTCCATGCTGATGCCGCTCTCGGCAAGCATGCGCGTCACACCCTTTATCTGCAGTTCTACGATGTGCAGTATCTCGCTCTCGCTCAGCGGCTTGAATGTGATGATTTCGTCAATACGGTTGATAAATTCCGGACGCATCAGCCGGTGGAGCTGCTCCTCGCTGCAGTTCGACGTCATGATGATGATGGTGTTCTTGAAGTTCACCGTGCGGCCTTTGTTGTCGGTCAGTCGGCCGTCGTCCAATACCTGCAGCAGGGTGTTGAATACGTCGGGATGTGCCTTTTCCACCTCGTCGAAGAGCACCACGCTGTATGGCTTCCGTCGTACCGCCTCGGTCAGTTGGCCGCCTTCCTCGTAGCCGATATAGCCTGGAGGGGCGCCGATGAGTCGCGACACGCTGTATTTCTCCTGATACTCGCTCATGTCGATACGGGTTATCAGCCCTTCGTCGTTGAACAGGTAACTGGCGAGCGCCTTGGCAAGTTCGGTCTTGCCCACACCGGTCGGACCGAGGAAGATGAACGAGCCGATGGGTCGGCGCGGGTCTTGCAGACCGGCACGACTGCGGCGTACCGCATCGCTCACTGCCTGGATGGCCTCGTCCTGTCCGACCACTCGGCGGTGGAGCTCCTCTTCCAGGTGCAACAGCTTGTCCTTCTCGCTCTGCAACATTTTGCTCACAGGAATGCCCGTCCAGCGGCTCACGACGTCGGCAATATCCTCGCTCGTCACCTCCTCCTTAATCATCGCGTTACCGCCTTGCGTCGTTGCCAGCCGCGCCTGCACGTTGGCAATATCGTCCTGCAACTGCTGAATCTTTCCGTAGCGGATTTCCGCAACACGGCCGTAGTCGCCCTCACGCTCGGCGCGCTCAGCCTCGAACTTCAGCTGCTCAATCTGCACCTTGTCCTGCTGGATTTTATTCACCAGATTGCGCTCCGCCTGCCACTTCTCGTGCATCACCTTATATTTATTATTCAGCGCATCGATATCCTCGTTCAGCTGTTGCAGTTTCGGCTTATCGCCCTCGCGCTTGATGGCGGCACGCTCAATCTCCAACTGCTTCAGACGGCGGCTGATTTCGTCAAGTTCTTCAGGCACCGAGTCGCGCTCCATACGCAGTTTCGCAGCCGCCTCGTCCATCAGGTCGATGGCCTTGTCGGGCAGGAAACGCTCGGTGATATATCGGTTCGAAAGTTCTACAGCCGCGATAATTGCATCGTCCTTGATGCGCACCTTGTGGTGGTTCTCATACCGCTCCTTCAGTCCGCGTAGGATGCTGATGCTGCTCATCACGTCAGGCTCGTCCACCATCACCGTCTGGAACCTGCGCTCCAGGGCCTTGTCCTTTTCGAAGTATTTCTGATACTCATCCAGCGTGGTAGCGCCGATGCTGCGAAGCTCGCCGCGCGCCAACGCCGGCTTCAGGATGTTTGCGGCATCCATCGCTCCCTGAGTCTGTCCAGCGCCTACGAGCGTGTGAATTTCATCGATAAACAGGATGATATTTCCCTCGCTCTCCACCACCGCATTGATGACCGCCTTCAGACGCTCCTCGAACTCGCCCTGATACTTCGCTCCGGCAATCAGCGCGCCCATATCGAGCGAATACAGCTGTTTGTCCTTCAGATTCTCGGGCACGTCACCTCTCAGGATACGATGTGCCAATCCTTCGACAATCGCCGTCTTTCCCGTTCCCGGCTCGCCCACCAGAATCGGGTTGTTCTTCGTACGGCGACTCAATATCTGCAACACACGACGGATTTCCTCGTCGCGCCCCACAACAGGGTCGAGCCTTCCGGCACGCGCCTGCTCAATTAAATTCGTCGCATACTTCTTGAGAGCCTCAAGATTCTGCTCCTTCATGTTCGTTTCATTTGTATTCATAATCTTTGTCTCCTTTCTTTACCCTGACTGACGCAAACATCGTTCCAAGCGAGGAAAGAAGACAAAACGTCACGCTACCATGACGAAATGGCGTGCTTTCAAGGAATATTTACTTTCAAAATGGCAGGGAAACAATAGCTCGGGTCGCCACGTTCTTCAAGCGATTTCTGAAGATTTTCAGCAGTTCTCGGAATCTTTCCCTTGAAGAGCGTCTTCTTTTTGTACACCACCTTCACCGCCTTGTCAAGATTCGCGAGCTGGTCGTTCAGATATATCGTCACCTGAGAGTAGTCGCACTTTGTGATGGTCACCACATTATTATTGATAGATGCCCGCATCACATTGCCTTTCTTCGTTTCCGCCGTAGGAACGCCCAACCAGTAGAATTGCGCCCTACCGTTATCGCCCTGACACCACACCACCGTCTTGGGGTAGGGATTCCGCTTATATTTTGCCATCCACGGCAGCGCTGCCTTGTCCTCCAAATCCATCCAGTGAGGCTTCCCCGCCACGATATGCGTCTCGTGGATATATCCCTCAGGGTCGGAGCGTTGCAGCGAATCCATCTCAACGCCTCGAAGCGCTACCTCTTTATTACGATTGTACGCCGCATCCTCGCCGCCGCACCACAGCATGAACGGAAGGTTGCGCACGCCGAGCAGACTCACATCGCCCGGATGCCCCGCCATCATCGAAGCAGCAGCCCAGTGATCGGCCATGCGCGGAGCCATACGCCACACGCCATCGCCCCCCGCCGAGTAGCCCATGAGGTAAACTTTGTCGGGATTCACGTCATAATAGAGCATCATCGTTTGAATCAATTCCTCAAACATTTTATCGATCGGATTCTTGAACCACATGTCCCAGTCGTCCCAAGGGGCACGCGGACAGACATACACTCCCTCAGCAGGTTGGTACAGCCGCTTCTGATTCTCCCACTGACTGTCGTTCAGCGATGTGGGAGCATTCCCGCCTCCATGCATCGAAATCCAAAGACTCCGACCGTCGGCAGGTTTTTCTCCAAACACTTGGGCCGAATACTTCATCTTTAGATCCCCTTGAACCACGCAATTAAACGTATTCGTCGTTCGCAGTTTTTCTTTCAATTCCTCTTTCCAAGTCTTGATGAGTTCGGTTTTCGTCGCTTCCGCCTCGGCCTTCGTCAGCCGTTGCTGCGCCGTCACCACATTGTTAATCATACAAGCGATAATGATTAGTGTGAGTCTGTTAATTTTCATGTTTTGATGCAATTTTTATGACGATGCAAAGGTACGAAAAAAAGACGGCTTGCGCCAAAGTTTGACGTTAAAACTGCTCTTCGATATGCCCTGTATGTCGCGTTACAGGCTAAAATGCGGTTTTCTGACCGGGTTTTATGCAAAGTATTACACTATGTCCGTTTTTTTTACTAACTTTGCGCGGTTTTTTGTGGAAGGTATTCCAATGGAATAAGAAAGAAGATTATTTTTAAATTTTTTTAATGTCTTTCACAATAAAATAACAGAGTTTACGTTTATTAATATGAATTGCGTAGAAACATATTTGGTATGCACTCATAAAATGCATCATAATACAATGACAAGAGAATCGGAATATACAATAAAAGATGGTATGAGTACATTGGAAAAATCCATCAAACGAGTCTTTGATTTCATAGGCGCGCTGATAGGTTTGATTCTCACTTTTCCATTTTTTATTGCGATTATTATTGCACAGAAAGTAGAAGGGGAAGGACCCGTATTCTTCTTGCAAGAGCGTATCGGTCGTAATGGTAAAGAGTTCAAGATCATCAAGTTCCGGACCATGAAGACTACGGCAGAAGATGAAGGTCCGCAGTTGGCGCATGAGCATGACGACCGACTAACCGAGGTGGGAAAGTTCCTCAGATTGCATCACTTGGACGAACTGCCGCAGCTGGTGAATGTGCTGAAAGGTGAAATGTCGTTCGTGGGTTACCGTCCTGAGCGCGAATACTTCATCAATCAGATAATGGAGATTCGACCCGACTATGTGAACCTTTATATGAGCCGTCCGGGCGTTACGTCGAATGCAACATTACATAACGGTTATACCGACACAATGGATAAGATGATCATCCGATTGGACATGGACTTGGAGTACCTGAAGAACCGAAGTCTGTGGGAAGATGCAAAGATTATCGGCGAGACATTGTGCTCGGTGGCTGGCGGAAAGAAATTCTGATACTTACAAAGAAATTAAAATGGAAACGATGATAAAACGTTTTTTTGTTTTGATGACAATCGTTCTCGTAGGAGGATTGTACGCTAAGACGTATGCTCAGTCGATGACCGATAACCAAGTGATTCAGTATGTCTTAGAGCAGCAGCAGGCAGGCAAGAATCAGGCAGATATCGTTCAGGGCCTGTTGAAACGAGGAGTGACACTCGAGCAAATTCAGAAAATCAGAAAGAAGGTTGCAGCACAGAAAGAACAGTTGGGTGCGGTATCACTCGAGGGAGCAGGCGTAAAAGTGTCGGATAACCGTATGCGAACTGATAAGCAACTGAACGGAGAGGCGTATCAGAAGCAGAACAATTACATGGTGCGCAGTCAGGTGCGTGGGGTCAACGGACGTGATAACTACACACCTGAGGAGCAGGAGCAGTTGATGAACGAGGCAGTGGAGTTTTTCGACCTGGATTCGCTGGCCTACTATCGTCAGTTGGAGAGAAGTGAAGACCAGGTGTTCGGACGTAACCTGTTCAATAACCCTCAATTGTCTTTCCAACCAAACATGAATATCGCTACACCTGCAAACTATCGATTGGGAGCCGGTGATGACGTAATTATCGATGTTTGGGGAGCCTCTCAAGAGACTTTCCAAGGCACAATTTCGCCTGATGGTTCCGTAACAATTGAAGGCATCGGGCCTGTGAAGTTGGCTGGACTGACTGTGGCACAAGCCAATGGGGCTTTGAAATCACGTTTAGGCAGATATTATCAAGGTTCGCAGATCAATTTGACGGTAGGCGATACTCGTTCTATAACTGTACAGGTGATGGGTGAGGTGAAGATGCCTGGCACATATACTTTGAATTCGCTTTCTACAGCATTCAATGCACTATATACAGCAGGTGGTATCAGCGATATCGGAACTTTGCGTGATATTAAGGTATATCGCGCAGGTCGTCAGATTGCTTCGATTGACGTCTATGACTATATCTTGAATGGTAATTCCAGTGGTGATGTCCGCTTGCAGGACAATGATATCATCGTTGTAGGTTCGTACGATTGTTTGGTCAGAATAAAGGGAAAGGTTAAGCGACCGATGTTCTACGAGATGAAGAGTTCGGAGAGTGTGTCAACCATCCTTAGTTATTCAGGTGGATTCACGGGCGACGCCTACAAGAAGAGTGTAAGACTGATTCGAAAGAGTGGGGCAGAGTATTCCATTCATACCATAGGTGAATTCGACATGAATGGCTTTAATCTGAACGACGGAGATTCTATTTATGTAGATTCTGTTGTGGAGCGTTACTCGAATATGGTAGAAATCCGAGGAGCCGTCTATCATCCTGGCATGTATCAGATGGGTGGGAGTATCAGTGGTGTGCGCGACCTTATCGCTGCAGCCGAAGGTGTACGCGATGATGCATTTCTGAATAGAGCCGTGATGCATCGTCAACGTGATGATATGACGCTTGAAGTGATACCTGTCAATGTAAAAGGTCTGCTTGATGGAAGTATGCCCGATATTCCTCTCAAGAAAAATGATGTATTATATATCCATAGCCGAAAGGAAGATGTGACAAGTAAAACCATCTCTATTTCAGGCGAGGTCTTATATCCTGGAACATATCAATATGCAGACAATACAACGCTTGAAGATATTGTATTGCAAGCTGGTGGTCTAACTGATGCAGCATCATTGTCAAAGGTTGATGTGTTCCGTCGTCATTTCGATCCCAAGTCATTGGAATATATCGACGAAACATCCGAAACCTATTCGTTTGCACTCCGTGATGGTTTTGTCATAGACGGAGAACAGGGATTTGTACTGCAGCCATTTGATGTAGTTGTGGTACGTAAGAGTCCAACTTATTCGACAATGGAGACAGTCTCGGTGATAGGCTGTGTGAACTTCGAAGGCAATTACTTGATTACTAATCGAGATTATAAGTTGAGCGACCTGATACAAGCTGCTGGAGGATTATCAAAGATAGCCTATGCTAAAGGTGCCCATATCGAACGTACATTGACTGAAGAAGAGCGTAAGCAACAGGAAGCATCTCTACGTGCATCTCAAATTGAATTGTATGAAGAGGCCATGAAAGACAATAAACAGAGTTTCAGCCTTGAACAAGGTGAGGAATTACTTGAAATGAAAATGAACTTGACAGGAATCGGCTCCATTCCTGTTGATTTGGAGGAGGCCCTTCGTAATCCAGGAGGTGGAGAAGATATCACACTCCGCCCGGGTGATAAATTAGTCGTCCCAGAGTATTCTGCTTCTGTTAAAATTGTTGGCGATGTAATGTTCCCTGTGACCATCAGTTATAAGAAAGGTGAGTCATTGAATTATTACATTAAGCATGCTGGAGGCTATGGTGATAATGCCCGCAAAAAACGAGTATATGCTATCTATATGAATGGTTCTGCGCAATTGTTGTCTCATCATTCCAGTTCTGTCATTCAGCCGGGATGTCAGATAGTAGTGCCATCGAAGAAGAACAAGAACAAATTGTCAACAGCAGAAATTCTTAGTATAGGTTCTTCATCTGCTTCTATTGCAGCTGTTGTCGCAACAATTGCAAATATCTTAAAATAGAAATGTACTTTTGTGTATGATGGACGATAAGAAAAACGATGTAATCGATTTGCGCATACTCATAAGCCTGTTATTGCAGCGCAAAAAGCTTTTTGGGATTGTCCTAGTTGTGACATTTGTTGTTGCAAGTGCTTTGATACTCTGTGTCCCAAGAACATATACATGTGTCGTTAAGTTGGCTCCCGAAGCATCTAATGCAACAACAGGAAGTGCTTTAGGTTCTATTGCCTCTTCTTTAGGATTCGATATTGGTAATATGGAGTCGAGTGATGCAATATTTCCCTTGTTGTATCCAGAATTGTTTGAATCAAATGATTTCTTGGTACAACTATTTGATATTAAAATTAAGAGCCTTGATGGGGAGATAAATACAACGTATTATGATTATCTTGAAAAACATCAGAAGAAAGCAATTTGGAAAGTTCCCTTCAACTGGCTGATTGTCAAATTTAATAATCTAATGTCACCTCCTATTGATGTTGTTGGAAGTAATAAAGAGGAGATAAATTCAAAATCATTTATTTTGTCTCGTAATCAAGTGAGGATTATAGAAAAAATGAAAGATCTTATAGTGTGTAATATTGATAAAAAGACAAATGTGATTAGTATTGTTGTTACTGATCAGGATCCTCTTATTTCTGCAACAATTGCGGACTCCGTTAGAATGAAGCTTCAGCTATTTATTATTGATTATCGTACAGAGAAGGCTCGTGTTGATGTGGATCACTATCAGCAATTACTTGATAATGCAAAACAAGAATATGAAATGGCATTAGCAAAGTACAGTGACTATTCGGATACACATAAAGACATTATATTGCAGGCATATATATCCGAACGTGATAAGTTGGAAAATGATATGTCATTAAAGTATCAGACGTATACTGCAATGAAAGCTCAACTCGAGGCAGCCAAATCTAAATTGCAAGAAAAAGTTCCTGCATTTACTGTGTTGCAAGGGGCTTCCGTTCCTATAAAACCAACAGGTCCTAAGCGTATGGTGTTTGTAATAGGTATGTTATTCCTTTCTGTTATAGTAACGTCTCTATTTGTATTAAAAGGACATATAGTGGATATGTTTAAAGTATAAGTCATGCGGTGAACCTGCTTGCTGTTTTATTGTGTAAACCTTTTTATTCTATCTTGCAATGAGTTCCTCGAAGCGTGTAATAGTTAACACTCTGGCGCAGAATATTCGTTCAATATTGAATATTGTTTTGTCTTTTTATTCTGTCCGTATTGTACTTGACGCTTTGGGTGAGTCTGATTATGGTATCTTCTCTTTGGTTGGAGGAGTGATTGCTATGTTAGGCTTTATTACTAATGCAATGGTTGTTTCTACTCAGCGTCATCTGTCTTTTCTTTATGGGAAAGACGATGATGACGGTGTTTGCAGGATGTTTTCAACGGGTTTGCTACTTCATTATTTGTGGGGTATCCTTTTGGTGTTTGTGTTCGTTCTTGTACGACCATTGATTTTCAACTCTGGCTTTTTAAATATTGATGCATCGCGCCTAGGGGATGCAAATGCTGTATATATAATATTAGTGATGTCTCTGTTTGTTTCGTTTATCACTGCTCCATACAGGGCGTTGTATATAGCAAGAGAGAATATTGTTTTTATTTCAATTGTTGATGTTTTCGATGGGGGGTTAAAATTGGGTTTGGTATTCATGCTTTATAATATCTCCTCCAACCGTCTTATTGTTTATGCATTAATTGTAACAGGAATAGCAATACTAAACTTGATAGCTTTAGCTGGGTATGGAGTGTTAAAATATAGAGAATGCTGCCTCATCCCACGAAGATTTGATTCAAAAATGATGCGACAGATGAGCAGTTTTGCAGGATGGACGATTTATAGTACAGGTTGTATCGTTGGACGTACACAAGGATTGGCTGTTGTATTGAACCATTTCTTTGGAGAGGTCATTAATAGTGCATACGGAATCGCCATACAGGTTACAGGAGCTGTACAATTCATTGCACAGTCTGTCCAAAATGCTATGAGTCCTCAAATAGTAAAGTCGGAAGGTAATGCTAATCGCAATTTGATGTTGTCAAAGTCTGAGTCAGCAAGCAAGTTTGCTTTTTTGTTAATGGCTATAGTGGTTATCCCGCTTGTATGGGAGATGCCTTATATTTTAAATTGTTGGCTTAAGAATGTTCCAGATTATTCTGCCGTTTTTTGTCGATATGTATTGATTGCGGCATTAATTGACCAAGTAACTATTGGGTTGGGAATCGCTAATCAGGCAATAGGGAAAATACGAAATTATTCTTTAGTAATAAATACGATTAAACTTCTGACTCTTCCTCTTGCGTGGTTTTGTTTGGTGAAAGGACTCCCCGCTGAGAGTACAATGTATTGTTATCTTGGGGTGGAAATTCTTTGTGCATGTTTGCGTTTGCCATTCTTGAAATATACAGCAGGATTGTCAATTAGACATTTCGTTGGACATGTTTGTATGCGTGTTGTTTTACCTGTCTTGATGTTAATAATGACTTGTTTTATATTTACACAGTTCATTGACATTGAGTATAGATTTGTTTATACTTTGATTGTCTCTGCCATTCTATGTTTACCTGTTATCTGGTATGTATCGTTGTGTAGGCAAGAACGTTGTACTATACGTGAAATCATTAAAAGAAAAGAACGATGAAAGTGATAATGAAATTTTTTTGGAATTTAGTATATACCTTTTTAGGAAGAATCTCGCCGAAGACATTGGCTAGCATACATTATCGTCGTTCGACGGGGAAGTCTTTGAATTGGAAAAAACCACAGAGCCTTGACGAGAAGATAAACTGGTTAAAGTTTTATGGTGATACATCAAGGTGGTCGGAATTAGCAGATAAGTACAGGGTTCGGGAGTATGTTGCGAATTGTGGCTTTGAGAATATGTTGGTGCCATTGATTGGCAAGTGGGATAAAGCAGAAGATATCGAATGGGATAAGTTGCCGAACCAATTCGTAATGAAAACAAATCATGGTAGCGGCGATGCTTTAATCTGTATAGATAAACAGTCTTTAGATACTGTTTTTTGGACTGCTGAATTTACGCGCTTGCTTGGTTCTAAGTTTGGCCGTTCGATGGGAGAACCTCATTATGATAAAATAGTTCCATGTATCATTGCAGAGCAATTACTTGACAATACAAAACAACCGATTAAGTCAACTTCTTTGGTTGATTATAAGATATGGTCGTTTGATGGTAAGCCAGCATACATTTGGGCATGTTACAATCGGACAAAAGAATCCTGTGTGGTTGGCGTATATGATTTAGACTGGAACTTCCATCCTGAGTATTCTGTGTCATTGCCTCATTATATACTAGCTAAAGAGCCGATACCTCGTCCATATAGCTTGGATGCTATGTTGGAGGCCGCTTCTCGTTTATCGAAGGGATTCCCCGAAATTCGAGTTGATTTCTATGAAGTGGCCGGTAAACCTTATTTTGGAGAAATGACATTTACTGCCTCTGCAGGTTTTAATAGTTTTTATACTTCTGAATTCCAAAATATACTGGGCCGTTTGATTAAGTTATAGTTTTATGTCTATGGTCATGACAATACCGCTAAAGTTTGACATAAAAAACACAAAAGTTTTACCGATATGGTTTTCTGTAATTCTTTTCACACGCATGGTAATTACGTTTACTGTGTTTGGCTTTTTGCAGCCGATATCATATCTGGTCTTTGGCCTAATGTGTTTAAACTTTGTAGTGATAAGTGTTCTCTATATAAAAGGGATGAAGATGTCACAATACGGCTTGGCCGTGTTTATATATATGATTTCGATCGTCGTATTTACGACAATACAGGGCACAGATATAAAAACTGCATTATACGATGTGATGGAAATATTCAGCCTCCTATGTATCTTTGCTTATTATTCTAACCAATGGAAAACTCTGTTGTATTCGATATGTATACTCTTCTCGGCGGTAGTATATCTTAATCTTGTGATTATGGTTGTGTTTCCTGACTGGATGTTTGCGGCAGAAGATGAATTTGATTCTTTTTTATTAGGCGGAAATCGTAACCAGATGGGATGTCGAATGATGTGTGCGATAATATCTTCTATTTTATGTACACCATATAATAAAAAATGGATATTAAATACGATAGGTGTTGCTTTAATATCTGTCATTACATTGCTAATGGTTGGTTCTATGAATTCGATTTCCAATATCATATTATTTAGTTTATTGTGTTTAATCCCTTCCAAAAAACTATTGAAATATGCCCTAGTCGTTTTCTTCGCTTTTTATGTACTATTCCAGTGCCTTGTTTGTTTCCAGGGTGAAGGACTGCATAATAATGAACTTGCAGCTTATTTAATTCAAGATGTTTTGGGTAAGGATATGACATTTACTAACAGAACGGAAATGTGGGATGCTGCGGCTAAAAAATTCGCAGAGTCGCCTATAATCGGATGGGGGCGTGTTGATGCTGATTGGTATGTTTCCGAGATGAATAGTTTTGCAATAGGCCCTCATAATTTTATTTACTCTGTTCTTATATATGGAGGTTTGGTTGGAATGGCTTTGTTTTTGTTATGTTGTGTTGCTGCAATGAAACGAATATGGAGCTATTTAGATCGTACTGCACTATTATTATTGCTCGGAGTTGTCACCTTTTTGTTTATGATGTGTTTTGAGGTTTATAAAGTGTTTTTTGTTTTTTATTTGTTTGCTATGATTTATTATTATCCCGATTTGTACAAGTCCAAAGATGTTGTTGATGGGAATAGTGATATCTCAAGAAAGGAGAGCATCTCAAATGAATAATAAGATATTGCTAACTATTGTAATGCCTGTGTTTAATAATGCGGATTTGACCCGGCAGATGATAGAGTCTATTAGGGCTAATAGTTTCCAATTATGGGAATTGTTGGCAGTTGATGATGGCTCTGATCAAGTTACAGTCTCTGTACTTAATCAAATGTCTTGTATAGACCCTCGTATTCAGATAATACACCGTAATCGTTTGCCCAAAGGTGCACAGACATGCAGAAATATTGGTTTGGAACTGGCAAAAGGTAAATATATTATTTTTTTTGATAATGATGACTATGTATTGCCACATTGTCTCGAAACTCGAGTAAGTGAAATGGAGTCCAATCAATTGTTGGACTTTATGGTTTTTCCATCGGGTGTGATAAGTCAAAATGTTTTTGATGATAAAGCAGGGGAATTTGTGTATGGCTATCCAATATACTCTGATGATATAAACGCTTTTGCTCGACGCTTGTTGCCATTTGTCGTATGGAACAATATTTATAGAACTCAATCTTTGCGTGATGCAGGTATAATATGGGATGAACAATTATTGTCGTTACAAGATGCAGATTTTAATTTACAAACACTATTAAAAGGCCTGAAGTATGGTTATAGCAGAAACAGGGCTGATATTGGTTATAGAATAGATTCCTCCAATGGGTCTATATCAAAAAGAATAGCCTCTAAGGCTCATCAGAAGAGCACAATTTATGCCATTGAAAAGTTCTATCAGTTGTATCATCATAGTAAAGGGCACAAATATGATGGCGCTTTGTTTTTTGGAGTCCTATTCCTTTATAATCGTATTATGAGTAACGGAATAGATGCAGACTTCGCACATTCTATGATTCAAGTGGTGAAAAGGCATTCTCCTATATTTGGAGTATTGTTTCTTTTGGCAGTTAAGTCCACTCTTCTTCTGCAAGTATTCCTTCCGCGAAAAATAGCAAGACAAATTCCAATGTCTTTGCATTTAGTGGATTATCGCATAAGAATCCAGCACAAGATAAAGAAGATTCGCAAATTAAGAGTAGAATGAAAAAAGTTTCAATTATTATAGTTACGTATAATTCGGAACATGATATATATGATTGTGTCAATAGTATCAGAAGGTACGCTGATATACCATTGAGCGAAATAGAACTGGTTATTGTTGATAATGGTAGTCATGGTGTAGATTCGATGTTCGAATGTTTGCGCAGCCTTTGGGGAGAGGATCTCGTTTTGCTGAAGAATACTCATAACGGAGGATATGGTCAAGGTAACAATGTCGGTATTCGTAATAGCACAGCTCCATTAATCCTGATTATGAATCCGGATGTTCGGTTGGCGTCTCATTTTTTTGCAAAACCATTGAAAGCATTCGAATCCGATGCAGGGCTTTGTATGTATGGAGTGAAACAAATGTTGACAGAAACGATGGAAAGCCACTACTCTTTCATGTGTACTTATATGATGAATGGTTACCTGCGAACGTTAATTCAAGCACTATGTAATCGGTTGGAATGGTATATGCCACGTTGGCAGTATTTTTCGGGTTCTTGTTTCTTTGTTCGTCGTAGTATGTTTGAGGAGGTTGGGTTATTCGATGAATCTGTTTTTATGTATGGTGAGGAGGATGATATCCATTGGCGATTGATGCATAGATGGGGCCCCCATTTTCGTTATGATAAATCTATGCGCTATGTGCACCTAACCTCAGAACGTCAACCCGATGCTGACTATGAGATAAAATTTTTACACGTGGCAATGAAGCAAAATGAGAAAAAAGGATATTCTCGTGATAAAACAGTTCGTCAGTTTTTACGCATCTATCGTGTTCTTTACTGGGTTGAATCCGTTAAAGTTTTGGCAGGACATGCAGATGACCGTAAAGTGATGCTGAAAGAAATGTTGAATAGAATAGAGCACATAAAAAGAAAGGAGATGGGTCTATGACGTTTCAGATACTGATGTCATGCATGCATCGTAAAGATATGCAAATTGTGAAAGATTCACAAATCAACTGTGATGTACTAGTCGTTAATCAATGTGATGAATCTCGAGAGGAGCAATCAAGCGAAAGATGCCAGCGAATGATTTATACCAAAGAACGTGGACTGTCGAAAAGCCGTAATATGGCGATTGATAGGGCATGGGCTGACATCTGTCTGCTATCAGATGATGATGAGTTATTTCAACACGATGTTGAAGAGCGTGTTTTGAAAGCATATGCAGACTATCCTGAAGCGGATATTATTGCTTTTAAGGTAGATAATGCAGACACTTTTGGGTATGGGGTGAATAATAGTAAGCGTATATATCCGAACCATGCCTATAAATGTGGGTTGATAGGGTGTTTGCATATTTCAAGCTTGCAAATATCATTTCGAAGGGCGAGTATTGTAGAAAAAGCGATTCGGTTTGATGAACTGATGGGGTCTGGTACTGGGCATGGAGCTCAAGAGGAGAGTAAATTTCTGATTGATTGTTTGCGTGCAGGCTTAACTATATGGTTTGTCCCAATTACAGTCGCAACGATGATTGATTGCGAGGAGTCTCAGTGGTTTAAAGGATTTGATAAGAAATTTTTTATCGATCGAGGATGGGCAACACGCCGTTTTCTCGGTTGGTGGCTTGCTACTTTATATGCATTCTACTATGCTTGGAAGAAACGTTCGATGTATAAACAGGATATCTCTCCCATGTGTGCTCTTGGGTGTATGTTACGTGGTATATTCCTAACCCATTATGAGTAATAATTATGAAAAGAAGTATGAATAAGTCAGTCTTTTTGTTTTGTCTTTGCGAGTTGCTTCTGGTGTATTCGTGTTTAAATGCACAAACCGAATCAAAACGTGAGTATGAGTTAGTATGGCAGGATGATTTCAAAGGTAATTCTATTGATACTTGTTCGTGGTCTTTTTTGAAACGGATTCCATATAATTGCGGAAGATACTGGTCTGACAATGCTAAGCTGTATCGTGTTAGTGGAGAGAAAATACGTATTTTTGCCCGCAGAAACAATGGACTGGCACCTAATGATACAGCTCAATTTCTTACGGGTGGACTTACAACTCATAAAAAACGCTTTATTGGGTATGGTAAGATTGAAGTGAGAGCTAGGATAAAAGGTGGGCAAGGTACCTGGCCTGCTATTTGGACTTTACGTGAAGACGGGAAGAATGATACCAGGAAAAAGGGATATGCAGAACTTGATATCATGGAATATGTGAACAGAAATAGATTTGCGTATCAGACCATTCATACTTATTATACATTACAGCAAGGAAGTAAGGGCCACCAGATAAAGGCCAATGTGAATTTCGAGAAATGGAATACTTTTGCTGTTGAGATTCTTCCAAATCGTATTATTTATAGTGTAAATGGTCATGATACATGTGTCTATACCCGGAATCCTTTTTTAGAAGAAGAAGGGCAATGGCCTTTTGGCATAGATATGTATTTGATGATGGATATGCAGGTGGGAGGCTCATGGGTAGGACATGTTGATCCAAAAACTTTTCCTGCATATATGGATGTTGACTGGGTGAGAATGTATAAGTGGAAAGGAACCGAAGAGTCCCATTGAAAGATAGGCCTACCCTCAATGTTCTCGAGAGTGACTTATTTCCCCTGTCACCGCTCATCCCTTTCGACCGATTTAAAGAATGAGTAGATTCAATATTTAATTGCATTGCTGTCTAGTAATAGTTTTTGTGGTAGCACAAAAATTCTTTACAAATTATTTGGAAAAGGAGAATTATTTTTGTATCTTTGTAGTGTAATTACGCATACTATTCCCATTCCATTATTATAAGTTCGAGGGTAGACGGCTAAAGGCAGACGGTCATCCGCCTTTAGCCGTCCGATTGGATGGCTTTAGTCATCCGACCGGATGACTAAAGGCAACTTCCCTTTTCAGCTAATTCGTTTTCCCTATTGAATTAACTGCTTTTCCCTTTTGAATTAGCTGCCCGTCTTTTGCCATTCAGACAATGGACTTCTAACAACTAAAGTCTTAACTCATAGCTGTCTTCATCCCTTTGGGGTTCACTCTAAACTATAAACTATTATAATATTGACTGTCCGCTAAGAAAGAAGGATATGAAGTATGGAGGTGGGCTTACTTTATCGATTTTCAACTATTAGCGGACACCAATAATTCTATTTGTTGAAAAGAAAAAAGGAAAGTTTTGGTGTCAATATACGTTACAATACACCCTTTTTGGGTGCATTTTTTTGTTGATTGAATAAAAAGATGTAACTTTGTCCCCTGAATAGTTAGAAGGCAATGATAATCTCAATAATAACTGCTACGTATAATAGCGCAAAAACTTTAGAAAGAACTTTTCAATCTGTTCTGAATCAGACATTTAAGGAGATAGAATATTGGGTCATAGATGGTGGCTCGACAGATGGAACGTTAGATATTGTCCGCAAATATGAACCGATTTTTGGGGGAAGAATGCATTGGATTTCAGAGCGCGATAAAGGAATATATGATGCGATGAATAAAGGCGTAAGTCGTTGTACTGGAGATATCATAGGCCTTCTTAATAGCGATGATTTTTATACGACTCCAGAAGTGCTTGAGGATATTGTTCATGCGTTTTCTTCGGATGTCGATGCTGTTTATGGTGACGTTCATTTCGTAAAGATTGATGACGAGAAGAAGGTGCGTTATTATTCTGGATGCCTTTTTCGTCCCTGGATGGTACGTCTGGGTTATATGCCTCCCCATCCGTCATTATATCTCCGCCGTTCTGTATATGAAAAATATGGACTTTACAAATCGAATTATAGAATAAGCGCGGATTTCGAGATCATAGCCCGTTTGTTTTATAAATACAAAATCCCGTATAAGTATTTACATAAGGATATGGTGACTATGCGAATGGGCGGTGTCAGTACTCAGAATATCAGAGCGCGAATCATTGGAGCGGAGGAGGACTTGGACGCTTGTAAGAAGCTCGGAATCTGGACATGCAGGCCAATGGTGTATATGAAGTTTTTTATCAAGCAGGCTCAGGCAATGTTGATTAAAAAGTAATGAACCGAAGTATGGTTACAAATGCGGGAAGTGAGACACGGAACCTCGGAGTTTCTATAGCTAAAGGCTTAACAATCATACTGATGGTGTTAGGTCACACTTCCTCTTTCCCCATTTTAAATGATTTCTTGCTTCTTATGCGTATGCCGTTATTCTTTGTAATGAGCGGGTATTGCTTTAAGACGAAGTATCTTACTGATGGTTCAAAGTATCTTTCCCGTCGTGTGACGGGTATTTATTGGCCATATGTGAAATGGTCGTTGGTTTTCTTGATTTTGCACAATTTCTTTTTCAAGATTCATTTCTATGAGCCGGGGATGATGGTGGGGGAGGCCTCGGTCGTCCCCTATGGATGGACGGAGATGTTGCTGCATGGCGGGGCAATCGTCGTTGCGATGCAGGGACACGATACTTTGCTCGGCGGCTACTGGTTTCTTCATGACTTGTTCTTTGGGTCGTTGTTGTTTTACGTGGGGTTGAAGGTGTTGAAGAATAGGTATGTGTCGGCGTTGGTGTGGCTATTGCTGGCGACGGTTCTGGCGTACACGGGTTGGTATGTGAAGTATGTCGGGATCAACAGCCACCTGTTTTTGGCCGCCTTTTTCATCACGGTGGGGCATTGCTACCGCTTGGGCGAGTGGAAATGGGCCGGGAAATGGTGGTATATTGTCTCGTCGGTCGTGACGGTGTTCTTCGTGAGCCTTTTCTGGCACAGCGACATGGTGTCGTATCGTGGCTGGGAGGTTTTCGCCTACTCGGCTTGCGCCATTGCCGGTGCGTTGATGCTGTTCGGGGTCGGGGAGAAGATTGCGCAGCATTCGGGGAAGATTGTCGATTTCTTGTGCTTCACGGGCGGGAAGACGTTTAACGTGCTGACGTGGCATTTTGTTGCGTTGAAGCTTGTGTCGATGGCGATTATCCTCATCTACGGCTTGCCGATCGAGCGTTTGGCGAGTTTCCCGGCAATCAAGGAGTTCTCGCGGACTTTCTGGTGGGTGATCTATTTCTGCATTGGCGTGGGCGTGCCTTTGTTATGGTCGTATTACTATGATAAGGTGAAGTTGAAGTGGTTTGACAAGAAAGTGTTGAAGTCGGTGGTCGTTGGTGTGTTGTCGTCGACGCTTGCGGCGGGTTCGGTCGGCGTGGGCGTGTTGTCGATGACGCTTGTGTCGTGCTCGTCTGACGATGAGGAGGTGACTTACGACGGTCCTTACCCTTATTATAGGAATAATGCTTATCCGCCGACGGGTGGCGATACGTTGAAAATCCTCAGCATCGGTAACAGTTTTACGGACGATGCCACTGCTTATCTGGGCGAGCTTGTGATGGGAGCGGGGATTGACTCGCGGAAGTGCTGCGTCTATACTGCGACGCAGTCGGGTGCCTCGTTGCGCGACTGGGTTGATACCTACAAGTTCAACAAGGTCGTCAATTTGAAGAGGGTTGTCGGCGACTACGAGATGGAGGTGTCGTCGGGGACGTTGGCGCAGTTGCTTGCTCAGGACTGGACCGTGGTGACGATTCAGCAGGTGTCGTCGTCGTCGGGGAATTATTCGACCATCTTCCCGTATTCGCATCAGTTGGTGGACGTGATTTTGTCCACGTGTACGAACCCTGGCGTGACGATTGGCTTTAACATGTCGTGGTCGTATGCGTCGTTCTATGAGCACAGCAAGCGCTGGGGCGAGGAGTATTGGCGCGATGTGGCAACGACGGCGCGTTCGGTGGTCGAGAAGGATGGTATCGACTTGATGATTCCTACTGGCACGGCGATACAGAATGCGCGGAATACGTCGCTGATGGATGCTTCGGAACTGACGCGCGACGGGATTCATCTGTCGTTTGGTGTGGGTCGTTATATAGCTGCGTGTACTTGGTTTCAGATGCTTTTTGCGCCGATGTATGGCGTCAGTGTAGTTGGGAACGGTGCTACTCATCGTTTCTCGGATTATGAGCTGACGAATCTGGGCCTTAGCACGACGGAAGTGACCGACTCGAATCGGATACTTGCGCAGCGGTGTGCTTACAATGCTACGTTGTATCCTTATTCGATTACTGTTCCGTGATGTATTTACAGAATTTGATTGGTAACGATATTTAATTTGGGTTTATGATGATGAAAAGGATAATTTTATTGGTCTTGCTGTCGGTGGGCGTGTTTACGTTTGCTGCTGCGCAGGTGTTCAAAGGGCATTTTGTGAACGACGAATACAAGATGCAGATGGTGCTGAACTTGTATGCCGACTCTGTGGCGGTACCTGGGATGGACGACGAGATGTGCTACGGTTACATCAACGGGAACACGAATGGGATGTGGGTGATACTGAAAGTGATCAGTGTGGAAAAGGATAAGGCTGTGTTCCGTGCTTCTTGCGACAACGGGAGCGACTCTCAGAATGTGGAGCTGACGTGGTCGGAGGGGAAGCTGGTAATGAAGCAACAGAAGGATGCGTATATCAAGACGGTGGTAAACCGCAAGTATGTGAAGTTGCCGAAGGCGGTGGAGTTTCATGATATAGCTCTTCCGAAATTGCCTGTTCCTAAGGTGGTTCTTCCTAAGTAGTCAGTTTGAGAACGGCTTTCCCCGAATCGTGTTATGTTTGATAATCTGATTGATTCTTTCAATGAGCCGCAGCGCGCCGCGATTGAGTATTGCGACGGCGCTTCGTTGGTTGTGGCTGGTGCGGGTTCTGGTAAGACGCGTGTGTTGACTTACAAGATTGCGTACTTGCTGGAGCATGGCTACGAGCCGTGGTCAATTCTGGCGCTGACGTTTACTAACAAGGCGGCGAACGAAATGAAGGCGCGTATTGCGCGGATCGTAGGGGAGGAGCGTGCTCGGTATCTATGGATGGGAACGTTTCACAGTATCTTCTTGCGCATCTTGCGGGTGGAGCACGACCGGATTCCAACGTTGCGAGAGGGGGACCGCAGTTTCTCGCCGAACTTCACGATATACGACGCGGCCGACAGCAAGAGTTTGGTGAAGTCCATCATCAAGGAGATGGAGCTTGATGACAAAACGTATCGGCCGGGCACGGTGGCCGGACGTATCAGCGAGGCTAAGAATGCGCTGAAAGGTCCGTCAGCGTACGCACTCGACCGTTATTGCGCTCAGCGCGACCTGAATGCGCGGATGCCGGCGATGAGTCAGATATATCAAAGGTATTGCGACCGTTGCCGTAATGCCGACGCGATGGACTTCGACGATATCTTGCTCTATACGTTCCGCTTGTTCGACCAGTGTCCGGACATATTGAGTAAGTACGAGGAGCGTTTCCGCTATGTGTTGGTGGACGAGTATCAGGATACGAACTACGCGCAGCACCGCATCGTGCAGCAGTTGACACAGCACAACCAGCACGTGTGTGTGGTAGGCGACGACGCGCAGAGCATCTACTCGTTCCGCGGGGCAAACATCGACAATATCCTGAAGTTTCAGGAGCTTTACCCTGGTACGCGCCTGTTCAAACTGGAGCAGAACTACCGCTCGACGCAGACCATCGTGAATGCTGCCAACAGTCTGATACATAAGAACGCGGGGCAAATCTACAAGAATGTGTTCTCAAAGCTGGAGCTGGGCGAGCCGCTGCCGGTGATCGAGGCTTACAGCGACGTTGAGGAAGCGCAGATTGTCATCAGGCGCATCATGGAGCTGCACCAGCACGAGGGGCTTGAGTATAGTAGTTTTGCAATTTTGTATCGCACGAATGCGCAGAGCCGTCTGTTCGAGGAAAACCTCATGAAGCAGGGCTTGCCGTATCGAGTGTACGGCGGTGTGTCGTTCTATCAGCGCAAGGAAATCAAGGACATCATTGCTTACTTCCGCTTAGCTGTCAATCCGCACGACGAGGAGGCACTGAAGCGCGTCATCAACTACCCTGCGCGGGGAATCGGAATGACTACGCTTGCCAAGGTGGTCGAGGCGGCAACCAACCACGGCGTCAGTCTGTGGGAAGTGCTCTGCGAACCGGGCCGCTATCAGCTTGCCGTATCGAAAACAACCTACACCAAGCTTGCCGAGTTCGTGCAGCTGGTCAGCACGTTCATGACGAAAGCCGCCGACGAAAGTGCCGACGTGGCAGGACAGTTTATTATCAAGGAGAGTGGCGTGATGCGCGACATCTTTGCCGACACTACGCCCGAGAACCTTTCGCGCCAGGAGAACGTGGAGGAGCTGATGAACGGCTTGCAGGATTTCGTCGCCTCACGCATGGAAGAAGGCAACACAGCCGTTTCCGTCAGCGACTATCTTGCCGAAGTGTCGTTGCTCAGCGACATGGACACCGACAAGTCGGGCAACGAGTCGAAGGTGACACTGATGACAATTCACTCGGCCAAGGGACTTGAGTTTCCCGTGGTATTCGTTGTCGGACTGGAAGAGAACTTGTTCCCCAACCAGATGTCGGCGGGTAATCCGCGCGAAGTGGAGGAGGAACGCCGCCTGTTCTACGTGGCCATCACCCGCGCCCAGCGCCATTGCATCATTACCTACGCTAAGAGCCGGTTCCACTTCGGGCGGATGGAGTTTGCGCTCCCCAGCCGTTTCCTCAGCGACATAGACCCTAAGTACGTACGTTTCGCAGGCGGCTCGATGTCGCGCCGTAGCAGCAATGTGGAATTGCCGTGGACCAAGCAGAAGTCGTCGGTGGATGCTTGGCGGCAGCAGCCTGTTCAGCCATCGCGCACCGCCTGGCAGCCAAAGCCCGTGGAGCAGCAACCGCCGACAGGCTTCACACGCGTGGCGCCATCGGTCAGCACACCTGCCTCGGCAGCTTCGCCCGGCAACTATTCTCTCCAAGCAGGTCAGCGCATCCAGCACGAGCGGTTCGGCATCGGCGAGGTACTGAAAGTCGAAGGTCAGGGCGATAGCATGAAGGCCACCGTCCAGTTCCAGAACGCCGGAACGAAGCAACTCTTGCTGAAGTTTGCCCGTTTCAAGATTTTGTAGCATCCGCACCTTTGCGGTGCTGCCGTTATTACCCTAGAATTTTCTTGCTATATCCTTAGAAATCTAAACCAGTTGGTTTACGAACGAAAACCAGTTAGTTTACGATCGAAAACCAGTTGGTTTAGATTTGTCCGCTTTTTGCTTTAGTTTTTTCTTGCTATATCCCCACTTTCGTAAAAGTATACTTCGAGCTCCGTAAAAGTATACTTTCAGCTCCGTAAAAGTATACTCTCAGCAAAGTCGCGGTAGTCCTCGAGAAAAGGATTGCTGTTAACCGACATAAACAGCAGACGCCAACCATCATGCTTAGTAAGCATCGTGGTCGGCGTCGTCCTACTGCTTCCGGTATTTCCGGCAACAGCGTTATACTTTACAGCCTGCTCTGAATGGCTTTGCTCTCAGCTTCGTAACCAGGCTTGTTGAGCAGGGCAAACATGTTCTTCTTGTATGCCTCCACGCCTGGCTGATTGAACGGATTGACCTCGAGCAGCAATCCGCTCACGCCACATCCCTTTTCGAAGAAGTAAATCAACTGGCCGAGATTATATTCGTCAAGTTGCGGAATAGAGATACGCAGGTTGGGCACACCGCCGTCGATATGCGCCAACTGAGTTCCCAGTTCTGCCTTGTGATTCACCTCGTCTATGTGCTTGCCGGCGAGGAAGTTCAGTCCGTCGAGATTCTCGTTGTCCGTCGGAACTGTGAGCGATGAGTTAGGTTTGTCAATCGATATCACCGTCTCGAAGATGGTACGCTCGCCGTCCTGAATCCATTGCCCCATAGAGTGCAGGTCGGTCGAGAAATCCACGCTCGCAGGGAAGATTCCCTTCTTGTCCTTACCTTCGCTCTCGCCGTAAAGCTGCTTCCACCATTCGCTCATGAAGTGGAGCTTCGGCTGGTAGTTCACCAGAATCTCAATCTTCTTGCCTGACGCATAGAGCGCATTGCGCACGGCGGCATATACAGCACACGGATTCTCGGCCATCGGAACGTTGATGTCGCACTCGCGCTCCATATCCTGAGCACCCTTGACCAGTTGAGCGATGTCGTAGCCTGCACAGGCAATCGGCAGCAAACCAACGGGAGTAAGAACGGAGAAGCGTCCGCCCACGTTGTCAGGAATGACGAATGTCTTGTAGCCTTCCTTGTCGGCACATGTCCGCGCAGCACCTTTCTTCGCGTCAGTTATCGCAACGATGACTTTCTTTGCACATTCCTTCCCCATTTGCTCCTCGCAAAGCTTTTTGAGAAGACGGAACGTGATGGCGGTCTCGGTAGTGGTTCCCGACTTCGAGATATTGATGACACCAAACTTCACACCTTTAAGATACTCAATAAGCTCCGTGAGATAGTCCTCGCTGATATTATTGCCAGCAAAGAGAATGCGTGGAGCGCTCGATGGCTTGAGCCAGGTGAAGTTATCGTCCAACGCAGCAATCACGGCCTTGGCACCGAGATAACTACCGCCGATACCTGCCACGACGATGGCATCGCAGTTGGCTTTCAATGTGTTTGCAGTATCGTTGATTTCTTCGATGAATTCAGGCGTGATGCTCGATGGCAGGTGCAGCCATCCCAGGAAGTCGCTGCCGGCACAAGTACCGTCCTCCAGCGCCTGTTGCGCAGCCTTCACGCCAGCTGCGTATGATTCCACTGCTCCTTCGGCAAGGAATTGTGTTGCTTTGTTGATTTCGAGTTTCATAGTTCGTTGTATTTTGATTGTTATCTGAAAGAGTCGCTCAGGATTTTAATCTCCACGGTGGGCGAGATCCGTTCGTAGAGGATGTTGTACATGGCATCGAGGATAGGCATGTTGACGTGGTACTTCTTGTTGATCTGCTTCATGCAGTAAGTGCCGTAGTAGCCCTCGGCAATCATCTCCATCTCTAGCTGCGCCGTTTTCACAGAGTAGCCGCGGCCTATCATCGTTCCGAAGGTGCGGTTGCGGGAGAAGTTGGAGTACATCGTCACGAGCAAGTCGCCGAGGTAGGCCGTATTGATCACCTTCCGGTCGTCGCGCCGCTCCACGCTCTGCAGGAAACGGTCCATCTCCTGCACCGCATTCGCCACCAAGACCGCGTGGAAGTTGTCGCCATACTTCAGACCGTTGCAGATGCCCGCCGCAATGGCATATACGTTCTTCAGTACCGAGCTGTACTCAATGCCCTCGATGTCGGTGCTCACCGACGTCTTCACAAAGCGGTTCGTCAGCAATTCAGCCACCGTCCGCGCGTTGTCGATGCTGTGGCACCCCACCGTGAGGTAGCACAGACGGTCCATCGCCACCTCCTCGGCGTGCGACGGACCGCCGATGGTCGTGATATTGTCCTCCGGCACGTTGAACGCCTGCTGGAAATACTGCGAGATGGTAATGTTGTCGTCCGGCACCAATCCCTTGATGGCAATGGCGATGAGCTTCTCGCGTATGCTCGTCTTCAGTTTCTTCAGATGGCCCTTGAGATAGGGCGATGGAGTGACGAACACGAGCGTGTCTGACTCCTTCACGATCTTGTTCAGGTCGGACGAGAAATCGATGCGGTCCGTGTCGAAGTGCAAGCCCGTCAGATACGCCGGGTTGTGCCCCAATCGCTTGAACTCCTCGATGCGGTCGTCGCGCCGCATGTACCAATTGATTCTCTCCTCGTGCTTGAGCACGATCTTGGCCATGGCCGTCGCCCAACTGCCTCCGCCGATGATGGCAACTTTTCCGCAACTGTTAAACTGCATATCTTAGATGATTAATGATTCTTCGTAAATAAGTTCTGTAAAGCCCGACAGGGTGGGAGAGCCCTCCGCGGCTTTCGCAATGCTTCAGCCCAAGCGGGCCGATGCCTCCATGATGCCCATAAAGCCCATAGCGCCCATTAGGCCCATCAAGCCCTATGCCTCGGCCTCCTCCGCCTCGCTGTCGGAAGCTTGCTTCGCTTTCGCGTTGCTTCTGCTGAATTTGGCAGATTCCTTTTTTATGCCCATTAAGCCCATATTGCCCATTAGGCCCATCAAGCCCTAGGCCTCGGCCTCCTCCGCCTCGTTGTCGGAAGCCTGCGCCTTCCTCGGCTTCATCTGCGGGAAGAACAGCACCTCCTGGATGGCCATCTTGCCCGTCATCAGCATCGTGAGGCGGTCAATACCGATTCCGATGCCGCTCGTCGGCGGCATGCCGTACTGCAGCGCACGCAAGAAGTCCTGGTCGATAATCATCGCCTCGTCGTCGCCCTTGTCCGCCAGGCGCATCTGCTCCTTGAAGCGCTCCTCCTGGTCGATCGGGTCGTTCAGCTCCGAATACGCGTTCGCCAGCTCCTTCCCGTTCACCATCAGCTCGAAGCGTTCCGTCAGCCCCGGCTTGCTACGGTGCATCTTCGTCAACGGCGACATCTCCACCGGATAGTCGATGATGAACGTCGGCTGGATGAAAGTGCCCTCGCAAAACTCCCCGAAGATCTCGTCGATCAGTTTTCCCTTACCCATCGACTCGTCAACCTCAAGCTTCAGCGCGCGGCATACCTCGCGGATCTCTTCCTCGCTCTTGCCGTCCAAGTCGTAGCCCGTCTTCTCCTTGATCGCATCAAGGATGGGCAAACGGCGGTACGGCGCCTTGAATGAGATTGTCTTGCCGTCAACCACGCTCTCCGTCGTGCCGTTCACAGCAACACAGATGGTCTCCAACAAGCGCTCCGTGAACCCCATCATCCAGTTGTAGTCCTTGTACTGGACATACAGCTCCATGCACGTGAACTCTGGATTGTGCGTACGGTCCATTCCCTCGTTGCGGAAGTTCTTGCCGATCTCATACACGCCCTCAAAACCGCCCACGATCAACCGCTTCAAGTACAACTCGGTCGCGATTCTCATGTACAAGTCGATGTCCAAGCTGTTGTGGTGCGTGATGAACGGTCTCGCAGTCGCGCCGCCCGCAATCGACTGCAGGATCGGCGTCTCCACCTCCGTGTAGCCCGCATCGTCGAGCACCTTCCTCAACGTCGAGATCACCTTCGTGCGTTTCTCGAACGTCTCCTTCACCCCCTCGTTCACAATCAAGTCAACGTAGCGCTGCCTGTAGCGCAACTCAGGGTCCTCGAACGCGTCGTAGGCCACCCCGTCCTTGTACTTAACGATTGGCAACGGGCGCAAGCTCTTCGACAGCACCGTCAGCTCCTGCGCGTGAACGCTGATCTGCCCCGTCTGCGTCCGGAAAACAAAGCCCTTCACCCCGATGAAGTCGCCCAAGTCCAGCAGCTTCTTAAATACCACGTTGTACATATCCTTGTTCTCCTCCGGGCATATGTCGTCGCGCGTCACATACACCTGTACGCGTCCCTTAGAGTCTTTCAACTCGATGAAGGACGCCTTTCCCATGATACGCCGGCTCATCATGCGCCCAGCGATGCAAACCTGTCTCAACTCCGTGGCTTCATCGCTGAACTCAGCCACGATGTCGGTTGAAAAAGCGTTGGTCGGGTATTCAGCAGCAGGGTAGGGGTTGATGCCCATCTCCTTCATCGCCTGCATATTCTGGCGCCGCTGAATCTCTTGTTCGTTTAATTCCGTTGTCATATATTTTCTGATTATTTGATATTCATCGATGACGAGATATTCGTCGGATAATGCCTAAATTCACTGCAAAGATACAAAAAATATGTGAAATCCATTGAGCGAACACTGAAAAAAGCCGATTTCTTGAAACTTTACGTTGCAAACGCATCAGTATTTCACGAAAAATTACTATCTTTGCCCTGTTTTAAGACACAAATCAATGCGTGAGTTGCTGAAAAGCAAGGCAAGAAGGATAGAACTGGTATTAGCATTAGTACTCTTCCTCGCGGAGGGTTTTCTATACCTTACGTTCAGGTCGACGGAGCTCAACATGTTCCGTCTCTACGAGCATGCAGGTCCGTGGGTCAATAGCCTGAGAGAGTGGGGTAGCAGTCTGAACATGCCATACTGGGTCCGCTACAACCTGCCCGACGGCTTGTGGTTGCTCTCCTATCTGCTCCTCGTCGACGCTATCTGGAACCGTTTCGACAAGATGTCGTGCGTGTGGTATCTCATCATGCCAGCCATCGCTTTCGGCTCCGAACTGGCGCAAGTGTGGTGGGGACTGACCGGCACAGCCGACATGATGGACTTTGTCTGCTACGCAGGGGCAGTTGCCGTCACGCTCATTGTCGTCTATTCCAAGAATTATATCCGCAAACGTATCGCAGCCTATGCTTAAGAAAAACGTAGTAAAGACCATCCTCTCGTTTGTGCTCGCAGCCGTTTTCCTCGTCTCGGCATGCGGCTCGATCGAAGGCCCCGAGATATGGATCTATGCCTCCATCATCGGAGTAGCGCTCATCGGATATGCCGTCTACAGTTTTGTAAGCGACAAGCCGAGTGCAGACGAAACATAAAAGGATTGCCCCTTCTCCGGCAATCCTTTTATTGTACTTTACCCCTAAGTCGTGATACCTTATTTAATATAAGAAGGATCAAGACCCTCGATATTGAATTCAATCTTCTGCGTACCAGCGTTCGCAAACTCGATTTCCACCTTCAGCTTCTTGCCCTTCTTCAGCAATTTCTTGAATTTGTTCTGGTACGAACCCGATGGGAATTTCAGCGAGTTGGACGTGTAGTTGTTCGAACCCTCCAGAGCGTAGAAGTTCTCGCTCTCGTCGTCAACCTGAAGCAGCACGCGCTGCGTTACGTTGTAGTCCACCTTGAAATCCTCGCCGGTCGATTTGAAGAAATAGCTTGTGTTGCCGCGGAATTCCATGACGTTGAGCGACACTGTGATGTCCCCCTTCTCTCCTTTGATGACGGTTGGCGACTGACACACCGCATATTTGATCATCTGTCCGGGAAAACTGCTCTCCTGTTCTCCGACTATCCAATTTGATTTTGGCTTATCCTCCTGTGCCATCATTCCCAATGAGAATGTAAGCATGCAAAAAGCAAATAATAGTTTTTTCATGACCTTCTTGATTTTAATAATTGATTTTTACGCTGCAAATATAGAAGATTCCTATTTATCCAACAAATATTTTTCCCTAAAAAAAGCCTTTTTTCTTTAATTCATACATTTTTCCCCTTCAAACGTTCACTATTTAGAATAAAATCACTATCTTTGCAAACTAATTGATCACAACTATAAAAAGAATAATATGGATCAGGATTTATTGAAACAATGTGAAGCAGAAGCCCAAAAGTGGTTGTCTCCTTCTTTTGATGCCGAAACACGCGCTGAAGTTCAGGCAATGTTGGATGCTGACGACAAGAGCGCGCTCATCGATGCCTTCTATCAGAATCTGGAGTTTGGTACAGGCGGTCTCCGTGGTATCATGGGGGCTGGAACCAATCGTATGAACAAGTATATCGTTGGTATGGCGACCCAAGGTTTTGCCAACTACATCAACAAAGCATTTGCCGGCAAGGCGGACACAGCCGTGGTTGTTGGCCATGATTGTCGAAACAATTCCCGCCTTTTTGCCGAGACCGTGGCCGACATCTTCTCTGCTAATGGCATCAAGGTGTACCTTTTTGAGGGCTTGCGTCCTACGCCGGAGATTTCGTTTGCCATACGTCAGTTAGGCGCTCAGGCAGGTGTGAACATCACAGCAAGTCACAACCCACGTGAGTACAACGGCTACAAGGCATATTGGGACGATGGTGCTCAGGTATTGTCTCCGCACGATACGGGTATCATCGACGAGGTAAACAAAGTGACAATCGATGATGTGAAATTCGAGCCAAACAACGACCTCATACAAATCATAGGAGGCGAGATGGATATCGACTATCTCAACGCCGTTCATGAGGCTATGGTTGACCAGGATGTGATTCTTCGTCAGAAGGACCTCTGCATCGTTTACTCTCCATTGCACGGAACCGGACGTGTCATCATTCCTGCCGCTCTCCGCAGTTGGGGATTCCAGAATATCAATGTTGTGAAGGAGCAAATGGTTATCGACGGCAACTTCCCGACAGTTGTTTCTCCAAACCCAGAGAACTCCGAAGCGATGACGCTCGGAATGAAACTCGGAACCCGTCTCAATGCCGACCTCGTCCTCGCATCCGACCCCGATGCCGATCGTTTGGCCGTTGTGTGCCGTGATCCAAAGGGCGAGTGGTGCATCCTCAATGGCAATCAGACCGCACTGATGCTCTCCTATTATATTATTGAAAACAAGAAGAAGCTGGGGCAGCTCAAGGGCAACGAGTTCATGGTGAAGACCATCGTGACAACGGAAACCATCGCAGAGATTGCAAAGCGCAATAACGTGGAGATTCGTGATTGCTACACCGGATTTAAGTGGATTGCTCGCGAAATCAAGATATCCGAAGGCGAGAAGAAATACATCGGAGGCGGTGAGGAGAGCTTCGGCTACTTGCCATTCGACAAGGTACGAGACAAGGATTCACCAGCAAGCATCTGTCTGCTCTGCGAAATCGCAGCATGGGCAAAGGACAACGGAATGACGCTCTACGACCTGTTGATGAACATCTACCTCGAGTACGGATTCGCATATCAGGATGCTGTTTCGGTAGTGAAGCCAGGCAAGAGCGGTGCAGACGAAATCAAGCAGATGATGGAAGACTACCGTAACACTCCGCCTACAACCCTTGGAGGAAGCCCTGTCACTTGTGTCAAGGACTTCAAGACTCTGAAGATGGTGAAGAATGGGGTAGAAAGCACAATCGACATGCCAGCTTCCAGCAATGTTTTGCAGTGGTTCACAGAGAATGGTACGAAGATTTCCGTTCGCCCTTCAGGCACAGAGCCTAAGATTAAATTCTATATCGAGGTGAAAGGCGAAATGGGATGTGCAAAGTGCTACGATGGCGCAGTCGCTACAGCGAAAGAGACAGTTGCAGCCATCAAGCAAGACTTGAAACTCTGATCTTTCAACTCTCATTAATACACTTCCCTTCGGGGAAGTCCTGGTCCGGTAGCTTAGCTGAATAGAGCGTCAGATTCCGGTTCTGAAGGTCGCGGGTTTGAATCCCGCCCGGATCACAAGAAGGATGTGTAAACCATGTTGGGCACTATTGTAAATACGTCAACCATCATTCTTGGTAGTTTGATTGGTGCGACCCTGAAACGAGGTATCCGTCCACAATACCAAGAGGTGGTGTTCATTGCACTTGGCGTTTGTTCCATCGCGCTTGGACTGAACGCCTTTGTTCATTTCATGCCCAAAAGCCATTATCCGGTTTTATTCATTCTCTCGATGGCAATAGGCGGGGTAGTGGGGGCGATGTTGAAGCTCTCCGAACGATTCAACCGTCTGGTTGACCGCAAACGAAAAGCCAACGATGACAGCCCTCGCTTGTCGGAAGGTCTCTCAACAGCCATTCTTTTGTTCTGTATCGGAACATTCTCCATGTTGGGACCTGTCAACAGTGCGCTGCTTGACGACAACACATATCTTTACACCAATGCTACACTCGATTTTGTGACCTCGATGGTGCTGAGTGCCACTTACGGCTATGGTATAATGTTGGCAGCTCCTGTATTGTTCTGTTGGCAAGGCATGTTCTACCTTACCGCCAAAATATCGGCTTCTGCCATAAGTGATGACCTCATCACCGAGCTTTCGATAGTCGGAGGATTGCTCATTATGGCGAGTGGTATTACCATCTTGAAGCTTCGCGACTGTAAGACACTTAATCTTCTGCCTGCGTTGTTCTTACCTGTCCTCTTCTTTTTGTTTCGAGGACTATTTGTTCAAATTTTAATGCATAGTTAAACCTACAAGGATATGAAATTAAAAATGATGACATTCGCAGCGTTGGCTGCAACTACACTGGCTGCTTTTGCACAGCATACAGTGACAGCTAAACTGAGTGATTTGAAAGACGGTGAGATAATGGTCCGTTATGTGGACCTCGCAAAAAGAACCATCTCGCGCATTGATACTGTAGCGGTGAAAGATGGTACATTCTATCTCGATGCGAAGGGCGACAAGGCTCTCTTTGCTGAGATTACCGTTCGTGAATTGGGATCACTACCCATCTTTGTTGTTCCAGGCGAGCAGGGTGTACTTTCCGGTACGTTCAATCATGCAGAGTGGTCGGGTTCGAAGTTCTATGCCGATCTTGGTAAACTCGTGAAGCAAACCGATCCGCTCCTTAATGAGATGCGCACCATCAACGATGATTTCAGCAAGAAAGTACGAGACGGTGCGAATGCAGATTCTCTCAGAGCAATCGTCATGCCAGCGTTCCAGGCAGCTAACAAGAAGGTGGACGACTTGCAGATGGACTTTATCAAGAACAACCCAGCTAATGATGTCAGCGCATCGCTGCTGATGGACATCGACGACAAGGAAGGGGGAATCAACCTGCTTGCGCCATCAGTGAAAACAGGAAAATTCTCAGAGTTCGTTTCGGCTATCCAGACGATGGTTGACAGACGGAAAGCGCAGGCTGAAGCTGCTCAGAAGGTGGCACCAGGCAAGATGGCGCCCGACTTTACGTTGAAAACACCTGCAGGTACCGACCTCAGTCTTTCGTCACTGCGTGGCAAATATGTCATCCTCGACTTCTGGGGGTCATGGTGCGGATGGTGCATCAAGGGCTTTCCTGACATGAAGAAATACTACGAGAAGTATAAGAGCAAGTTGGAAATACTTGGTGTGGACTGCAACGACACTCAGGATAAGTGGAAGGCTGCCATCGAAAAATATGAACTCACGTGGAAACATGTCTACAACCCCGATAACAGCAGCATAACGAAAGATTACGCCATCGAGGGCTATCCTACGAAAGTGATTATCGATCCCGAAGGTAAGATAGTAAAGACCATCGTGGGCGAAGATCCAGCGTTCTACACATTTCTTGACGAACTATTCAAATAGATTTTTTATGGCTGAACAGAAAGAACAAAGAGTCTACCACTGCGGAGAATGTGGTGGAATTATCGAGAAACGACAGATTTTCTGTCCTACATGTGGAAAGAAGTTAGATCATTACGATTTTGAAGACTAACCTCTTACCTCCCCCCTTAACCTCTTAAACTTCAAAAGAATATGGCAATTAAGACAATAGGCATACTGACATCAGGTGGCGATGCTCCAGGTATGAATGCAGCCATCCGCGCTGTGACACGTTCTGCAATCTGTAACGGTTTCGATGTCTACGGAATCTATCGTGGATTCGAAGGTCTGATCAATGGCGAGATAGAGCATTTCACCAGCGAGAGCGTAAGTAATATCATTAGCCGGGGAGGAACCATCCTCCGCACGGCTCGTTCCAAATCCTTCATGTCTCCCGAGGGACGTGAGAAGGCATACAAGCAGATGCAGCAGCATGGAATCGACTGCCTATGTGTAATCGGCGGTAATGGTTCGTTGACTGGTGCGAAAATCTTTGCAGAAGAATACAACGTACCTTGTATAGGTCTGCCTGGTACCATTGATAACGACCTCGATGGTACCGATTTCACAATCGGCTATGATACCACCCTCAATACCATTATGCAGTGTGTCGATAAGATTCGTGATACGGCAACCAGCCACGAACGTGTGTTCTTCGTCGAGGTGATGGGACGCGATGCAGGCTTCTTGGCTCAGAATAGTGCCATAGCAGCAGGTGCTGAAGCAGCAATCATTCCTGAAGAACAAACCAAGGAAGACCAATTGGCACACTATATCGGACGCGGTATGCGTAAGAGCAAGAGTTCCAGCATTGTCATTGTGAGCGAAAGCCCTAAGTGTGGAGCAATGCACTATGCAAAGCGTCTGCAGAAAGAATACGAAGGCTACGATGTTCGTGTCTCTATCCTCGGACACCTTCAGCGTGGAGGCTCACCAAGTGCTCGCGACCGCATCCTTGCCAGCCGATTGGGTGTAGGAGCCATTCAGGCAATAAAGGAGGGGCAGCGCAATGTGATGATTGGCGTAAAGAACAATGAAATTGTCTATGTGCCGTTCTCACGGGCCATCCTGGGGCAGAAGCCGATGGACAAGAGTCTGCTTACAGTGCTTGATGAGTTGTCTATTTAGTCGGGCAAAGTGACCAAATGACCAAAGTCACTGATAAAAAGTCATTACAAACTTACAAAAGTGTGCGTTTTTACGCACTTTTTTTTTTCGAGTGCATTGTAAGCTCCACTTAGCAAATAGGACTTCATAAAACGAAATCTCAAAAAAAGAGAGAAAAATGCATTTTTCTTGTGTGTTCTAAGGTGACCTGGCATCTTAGGATAACGCTGAATGATGGCGCAATTCCGAGGCGTATTTTGTTAATGTATAATGTATAATGAAAAAAGGTGCAGTAATTTGTGAATTTGTGAATTCGTGAATTTCGCCGTTTTTTGATTGTGAAAAAATCCTAAAATTAGAAAACAAAAGAATATATATTATATATATACTTTTGAACATTGTAAACTAGACTTGGCAAAAACAGAATTCACGAATTCACAAATTCACACATTCACACATTTATTTTTGCTCACGTCCTAAAAAATTCGTAACTTTGTAGTGTCAAAACAGCGGGAAAAGTGCCGGAGTGCCGAGCATACACCGAACATACACTGAGCAAGTACTGCCCCTTCCTAACCCTCCCCTAAAGTGGAAGGGAGTAGAAAGGAAGGAAGAAGCCCCGGGGGATTAAATGGTAAATGGTGAATTTGTTACATTGTTACATCGTTACATTGTTACATCGTTACATTGTTACATCGTTACATTGTTACATCGTTACATTGTTACATCGTTACATCGTTACATTGTTACATCGTTACATCGTTACATTGTTACATCGTTACATTGTTACATCGTTACATTGTTACATCGTTACATTGTTACATTGTTACATTGTTACATTATACATTATACATTTTACATTATTCCCGTTATTCTCTCAGCAATTTTATCTGCATTCATGCTGCGCGCACTAGCATCGAAGATTTCCTTGTACAGGCCACCTTGCTGATAGACCTCGTCGGGTGAACCGCTTTGTTCCACATGTCCCTTCTGGAGTACGTATATCTGGTCAGCATCAATGATTTGCCCGATGTTGTGCGAAATGATGATGACAGTTCGTCCTGCCTTGATAGCATCGATGCTCGCCTTGATCTGCTCTGTCGCCACGGCATCAAGACTGGCGGTCGGTTCGTCCAGGAAGATGATGGGCGGGTTCTTGATGAACATGCGTGCTATGGCAATACGCTGCTGCTGTCCGCCGCTCAGCTGTAGCGCCTGCGATTCAAATTGGTTTGGCAACTGCATAATCTGGTCGTAGATATAAGCTTGCTGGGCTGCTTTCACTACCTCCTCATGAGTGGCATTGGGATTGCCGTACTTGATATTCTCTTCGATAGTTCCGTTGAAAATATGGTTCTTCTGCAACACCAAGCCTACATGCTCGCGCAACCAATGTGTATCCCAGTCCTTCAGTTCTACGCCATCAAGTTTGATGCTGCCACAATCGGGATGGTAGAACTTGTCTAACAGGTTTACGATGGTTGTCTTGCCGGCTCCGCTCAGTCCTACTAATGCAGTTATCTTGCCTGGCATAATGTGCATACTTACATCGAACAAAGCCTTCGTGCCGTTACCGTAAGTGAAATCCACACCATTCAGCTCGAAATCACCCTTCACAACGTCAGGATGGTACTTGCCGGTATCTTCCACCTCATGGTGAGCATGCAGGATGCCGAAGAAACCTTCTGCATAGATCAGGGCATCGTTCATGTCGTCGTAGATGCGATGTAGCTGACGGATGGGGGCGCTCACGTTGGCAAACAGCATTACGTGATACATGATTTTTCCGATACTCATGCCTGGGTAGTCTATCAGCACCAAGTAAGCTGTGAGTATGATAATCAGAACTGTACCTATCTGCTCGAAGAAACTTTTCAAGCCATCGTAGAGATAGCTCCAGCGACGAGTACTCATTTGCTGGTCGGTCATAGCCTGCTGTACAGCCGTCTGCTTCTCCGCCTCAATTTGTTCACGGTTGAAAGACTTGATGACACTGATACTCTCCAATATGTTCAGGATTCCCTGGCTCACAGCCTGATGACTGCTGAAGATACTCCTTCGTCCGCCTTTCATGCGTTTGGCCTGACGATAGGTGATATAGAAATACACAGGCACAATGAACAATGCCACCAAGCCCACGTAAACGTTCGCAGCAAACATCAGTGCTAAGGCGAGGATAGCGCTAGTGAAGAGAGGTAGAATGTCAATAAAGAAGTTATTCACGGTGTTACTGAGGCTCATCACACCTCGGTCGATGCGAGATTGCAACTTGCCTGTATCGTTGTCCTCAGCCGAAAAGAACGCCATACGGAAGGTAAGAATCTTATCGACCACCTGCAGCGACAAGTCACGGCTCACATAAATGCGCAACTTCTGCCCGAAATAGCGTTGGAAGAACGTGATGAAGGCAGATACGACCTCCTTGCCCAGAAGCACGGCGCTAATAATGACCAATATCTCTACGGCTTTGCTCCACTGGAAGTTCACAGTCTGTATCAAGGCATTGATGGCATCAACCGCCTTGTCGAGCACAACGGCATTCACCTGCGCCATCAGCGAACCGATGAAGGTCAGCGTGACAGTAGCCACAATCAGCACCCTATAGGGCTTCACAAACGGCCAAAGGTTCTTAAGCAGACCGAATATGTTCATTTTCTCTGTATTCATACTTTGAAAAATGAAAAATGAAAAATGAAAAATCGTAAATGGTAAATGAGAGATGGTAAATGGTAAATGGTAAACAGTAAACTGTAAACGGTTGATGTAGAATGAAGATGATAACAATGGCGGGAAGCTGCGATGTGCAGCCCCCGCCCTGCTCAGAGTTACACCTTAATTATATATAAGGCGTCATGGTTACTTCACGAGGACCTTCACACCGTTCTGGATGTAAACGCCCTTTGTCGGCTTGCTCACTTTGCGACCAGCGAGGTCGTAGATAGCACCCTGTGCATGCTCTACATTCATTTCAGTAATGCCCTCAGGAAGTTCAGGCAGTTCAACATTACCTATAGATACGCACTCAAGACGGAAGTTGTCGAGTTTGAACCATCCGGCACATGCATGAGGATGTGCGGTTCCGTTCATATCGACGTTGTTAGTACGGAAACCGATCTTGGCCTTTCCATCCTCACCTACACGGAAGTTGAGCGACATAGGACGTGCGAGCGATGTGTAATCGTACGAAACATCATTGTCGTAGCCTGCGTATGAGAAGTATGTAATGTCTTCGTTGGTGTTGTATTGCTGCAATGCCTGAGCAGTATACATATCCTCAGTGAAGTTCTCACCGTAGTCATAATCGCGACCGTACATCTGAACGGATTCGTTACCGAAGATACGCTGAGTAGTGATGTTCATGCCACCCCAGTCGTGCTGTACGACAACATCGGCTGACAAGCGGTAGATACCGGCAGGAAGAGTGAGTTCCTGATAGATTTCAACAGTTGGGACATTGTCTGCCCATACACCCCAAACATGCTCTCCATCTGTATACTGGTGGTTATAAGTCTCTCCTTCAAATACTACGTCGATATTATCGCCACGATTGATTGCGCACCAGCTACTTTGACCTGCTGCACGAGTATCAGCAGCTGTGAAGACTTCTGTACCGTTGATGAAGAGATGCCAACCTGCTGGTGCACCTTCTGGTCCGTCTGAGTTATTACCGTTTTGAGAAGAGAGGTCTTCGAAGCTTGGGTTCTTGAGATACTCGGTCAGATCAGAACCAGCCTCGATGGTGTCGCTCTCCTTACATGCCTGAAGTGCATCGGCAAGGCGTTGGATAGCAGCATCGACTTCCTCCTCAGTCGTGTATTCCTCGTTGTCCCAGATTTCTTCGACCTCCATGATTACGTCGGCATATTCGCCTGCGCCAGCCTTTGCATCATACTTCTCGAGGTTTGCGTATGCATCGTAGAGGGCGTCGCTGAGACGTTCGTAAATGCTTACAGCTTTCTGCACCTCGCCAATCATCTGATTGACAGACTCGATGGCGCCATTGATGGTAGAAGGACTATCAGCAGTTGTCACCTCGTTCACGGTAGAGAGCAGCGTCATAGCATTTTCGCGAACATCAGGGAACATCTTGACACTCGTCTCGCTCACGACCTCAGAGAGGTTGTCGCGGAAGAATTTCAGGATAGCCATAGCATCCTCAACGAAGAAGCCTTCCTTACGGATGCGGAAATTGTCGACCTTGAACCATCCGTCACCACCTGCACCGTTGCGATCGGTACGGTTGGCAGCTGCGAGTTCACGTCCGTCAGTACGAACGCCAAAGGTCAGCGTACCGTCGTAAACATACGCTCTCACCTCCATCGGAAGAAGCTCGGTATCGGTCACAATCTCATCGTTACCTTGGAAACCATAGACCTCGGTCATGTCAAGTTCCTCTGGGTTGTAATCGTCAGCATAGCCGAAATAGGTGGAGTTGTAGTTACCGAAAATGCGCTGAGTGGTGCGACGAGAGCCTCCCCCGTTAGCACCTGCCATCATGGCAGCTGTAATGGTGTAAGTACCGTTCTCAAGGCCCTCGATGGTCTGGCTGATTTCATACTCTGGAATACTGCCGTTCCAGATACCGAAGATGTATTCGCCATCCTTCAGACCTGTAGCGTCGGCATTCTGTCCGTGCCAAGCAGTGATGCCTGCATTGCGCACTTCGCTCGTAGTTGTCACCTGCTGTCCATTGATATACACGTTCCAGCCAGTTGGCGCACCTTGCACGCTCGAGGTAGGTTCGCCGTTCTGGGCTGAGAGGTCTTCGAACGACATGTTCTGTCCCATTGCGGTCATGTCACCAATTCCTGCCTTGAAGTCTGCAACTGCTTGCTTCAACTTCTCCGTAGCTGCAATGACTTTCTCAGCATTATACTCGTTGTCGAAAGCCTCGTTAGCTTCTAGGATTTCTGTCTGAAGCGCTTCCTGCACTTCGTCGTCGTACTTAATCTCCTGCAAAGCCTTGTGGAGAGCCACTTTGCTGTTGAGTATCTCTGTCAGCACATCGATGCCCTCCGCATCAACATCACCACCATTGTAAATGGACAATGCAGCGTTGTATGATAGTACCATACCGTCTAACGCATCTTCTTTCAGCCATGTGTCATAGAATGAATTGAGGGTGGCAAAGACAGAAGCCTTCTCAAGAAACGCAGGAACGTTGTCAACCTCGAGGAACGCCCAGTTACAAGAGCTAGAATCGGCCATAACAACGCGATTCTCGTCAGGATCGTCAGAAATGTAAACATTATCCCCGTACTCATCCTTCAGCACTCCACCACAGAAGTCTGGATACCAAGAGTTTCCGTAATATGACGCAACAACATACTCGTTGCCTGCATTCATATGCATATTATAACCTAGGGTCTGAGCATTGTTCCCTGCACCTGGCAAGACGAAGTAGAAGCCGTCGTAGTGGCCAGGTTTAACAGTCCAGTCGCACTGCTCAGTAGCATTCACGTTCACGTTGCCCGAACCCTCAGGGATGTTCATGTAGTAACGGACTGTCTCAGTAGTCGTAACGTCATCAATCGTAGTCGTCACTTCATTGTCGTAGTAGAAGGACCATGTACCGTCGCTGTTCTCCTGAGCTGTAAGTTTCACGGAGAAAGGACTCGTACTGCCATTGGGCGAGTAGATAGCACCGTCCCAACTGGTACGGATCATCTGACCTGCCAATTTGCTGTAGCTAAAATAAGTGTAGGTCTTACCGGAAGTAAGCACATCGCCGCCCGGAGCAATCGGACGCGGAGCTTGTGCCCCAACACTCAAGGATGTGGTAATCATCAATGACACCAACATCAGAAAGGAGTAGATTCTTTTCATGCTTGTTTGATAAATATGATTAGTAAATAATAATTTGTCGCTACAAAGGTAGGAAAAAAAAGACAAACAAAAGAGGATTAATGGTCAATAAGTTACAAAAAAGGGCGAAAATATGGAGCGAAGTCAAGAATTCTATTCTTTTTCGCTCCAAACATAACGGTATGAACTGCGACATCATAACTGCCTTCCCCAGTAATTTTGACATCTCCACTCATAGGCAGAAATGACACACTTAGCGATGCAACATCTTCTTCACATCATCGCGAGTGAGCACGTAGTCGTGACTGAAAGCCTCGTTCCACCATGCAACATCAGCATTGGCATGACGGGTTTGACCGAAACGGGCACCTTCAACGTTGCTTGTGACGGCGTAGTCGTACCACGGCATGAAGAAGAGCCACCGGGCACCTGCCGACCACTGCTCGCCTATCTGAGCGACTGAGCCGCACTCCGAGAGAGCAGCAAGTTTAGAAGGAGAAGACTCGCGCAGGAAATTGAAGCACTTGGTACGGATGGTCTCGGCATTACGCTCGTTATAGATATCAATACTCACGATGTCTACATAGTCGTCACCGGGATACCAGCGATAACCGTCGCTATACGGTTTTCCCCATGCAGCGCTTTGGGTCCATACCCAAATGAGATTATTCACCCCCAACTCCTGAAAACGACGATACATGGTGCGCCAAAGCTCGTTGCAACCCTCGGGGTCGCGTCCCCACCAGAACCACATGCCCCCAGCCTCATGGAGAGGACGCCACAACACGGGAATGCCCTTCGCCTTGAGTTTTAAAAGTATCTGTGCCACACGATCGATGTCGCTCATCATGATGCGGTACTCAGGAGAACTGGGATCGGATATCTTCTTCACGTCGAACGTCGTTTGCTCATCCTCCTTACCGTTGTCAGTACCCCAGTAGAAAGCAACCTTACCGTTCTTTCCGCTGCGAGCAGGCACGTTCCAATGCCAGCAGATGCTGACAATGCCTCCCTGACTGTGCCAGTCGTCCACTACACCAATGTTGTCATAGTCAATCCATCCTCCGGGCGATGAGAGCGGCAGATGAATAAAGTCGAACGCAGCAATAGCAGGCCATTTCCCAGTATGCTTATGCACCCATTGAGCCTCGCTAATGTTCCAGTTCACACATGCCATCGCTCCCGACAGCATTTTCTTGCCATTGATTTGCCTGAGCAACTGCATCAACTGCTTCGCCTCAGCCGATTTCTCAGGTTCAGCAGCCATCAAGCCTGCCGACATGAGCAATATGAAAATGAATGAAATAATCTGCTTCATAAGACTTATATTTAAACACCATACACTTCTCACAACAAAGGAAAGCACACATCACTTCCGAGGACGGACCGTGTAAGTGATTTCGTAGCAACCGTCATCCGTCTTCGCAACAGCACCAAGATCCATGTCGTTCTCATTCATACAATGCACAATACTGTAAAACTGCTCAAACGAATCGACCGGCCTTCGAATAATCAACGTGGCCTCAGTAGCGGTTGCAGGACGAAGCATCAACTTGCTGCAGTAGACTGTGGCATCCTTGTTCAGTTCAATCGTACTGCAACCACGCAGTGAAAGAACACAACTATCGCCAAGAGCTAAATACTCATTAGCATTGAGAACACATGTGAAATCATTGAACGTGAATGCAGTTACACGTGGGGCAAGTATGATGGAAAAGCCCGAGCACCGGCTCGAGAGTTGTACCCCGTTGTTCAAGAGCACAATCTCATTGCCACGGATTTCAGCATTGCCTATAAAATGCGGTGCAACAGCCCCACTCCCCTTGGGATTAGTTGGATTTTTCGGTTCATCATCGCTGCATGCAACGAGGCACGTCATCATTGCCCCGAATATCAGCGCCAAAGTAATTGTTTGCTTCATTCTTCTGTTGATTATCATTATTATACATAAAAATCATTTCACTAACGAACGGTTCACCGAATCTATGTAGTCCAGCAACTCTTCGCGACCCTGACGACTTTGCGCGCTCGTAATAAAATAAGGTGGGAGTTCCTCCCATTGTTCCGTCAGCACTGACATGTATTGTTCGACATTCGTCAACTGACGCGACTTTGTAATCTTGTCAGCCTTTGTAAACACGATAACGAACGGCACGCCGTTCTCGCCAAGAAATGTCAGGAAATCCAAATCCTTGCGCTGCGGCTCGTGACGGATATCAATGAGCAAACACAAGCACGTCAACTGCTCTCGCTCCAACACGTAATGTGAAATGAGGTTCCACAACTTGTCCATCTCGCGTTTTCCTCGCTGTGCATATCCATAGCCAGGCAAATCGACAAGATACCAGCTTTCGTTAATGAGGAAATGGTTGATTAGCATTGTCTTCCCAGGCGTGCTAGACGTCATTGCTAACTTGTTTCGCCCCGTGAGCATATTGATGAGACTTGACTTGCCCACATTCGAACGTCCGATAAAGGCATACTCCGGCAAATTGGTTGCCGGACACATATCTGCACGCGGACTACTAATCTTGAATTCTGCTGTTTTGATTTCCATTATTGCGCAATATTTTCTGCAAAGTTAATGAATTTATTGACAAATAGCCACTAAAAACGAGGCAAAAGCAAAAAAAAGGAGAAATTATTTGGGTAATAGATTATTTTATTGTACTTTTGCACTTGATTTTGGAAGTAAACCAAAATACAATTCCTAAATAACATCATTTTTCGTATCATTTCCAATCACCGTAAGGATTAATATGTTGGTGTGGAATGTGCATAGCGAAAAGCATATAAAGGCTACAAAAACTTAACACAATGTATAGTAAATCAGAATTACAAAACAAAAGCCTGGAAGAATTGCAGGCTATTGCTGATGAGTATGGAATCAGTTCTAACAAGAAAGACCACGCTGCGTTGATGTATGATATTATCGACCACGAGAGCGTTTCGGCAGCACAAAAAGCTACAGACAAACCAAAGAAACGTAGTAGAATCAAAACCGTCGACCTCGTCTATTCAGCTAACCAGCTGAAAGCCAAAAAGATTGACAAGCAGAAAACTGTTACGACATCCAACACCCTATTTGACGACCTCTCAGATGAAGAAAAAGAGATGTTGGAACAACCCGCAGCAGAAACAGCTGAACCTTTAGTAGAAACAATTGCTGAGGAAACTCCCAAAAAGAAACGCGGACGTCCCAAAAAAGAAGATGCTGAAGCAGCGGCAGAACCACAAGCAGAAGAGACGCCAAAGAAAAAGCGTGGACGTCCAAAGAAAGAAGAACCAGCTGCCGAAACCGTAATGCCTCAGCCTGCTGAACCTATAGCAGAAACAGGGGGCCCTCTCCCACTCATCGAGGCTCAGGAATCAGCAAAGCAAGACGAAGAAAAACCTAGACAGAAAACATCCCTGATGGATTTCAGTCATCCAAAGCAAGAAGAAACTCCTTCTGTCAGCGAAACGATACTTGCTATGCCTGCTGCAAAAACTAATAAGCAGACCATAACAATTGACAACGACACAGACTTCATCATTATAGAAGACATTCCAAACGAATACCTTGATGAAGAACATGCCCAACTCAACTATTTCAAGCAATTCAACCACGACCAACATAATAGCTACGAGTCACAAGACACTCAAGACTACACCTTTGACAACGAAAACCCACAGGCAAGCTACGATACACCTGACTTAGAGTTCGAACCCTATAATTTCAACGATATTGTAACCATCTCAGGCGTCCTCGATCTTTCAGGTGACTTCGGATTCCTCCGCAGTTCAGACTACAACTATCTCTCTTCGCCTGACGATATTTACGTGAACCCTTCACAAGTACAGCACTACGGACTGAAAACAGGCGATGTGGTCGAAGGAACCATCCGTCCTCCACGCGAAGGTGAAAAGTTCTTCCCGCTAGTCAACATCAACAAAATCAATGGATGTGAACCTGCAATAGTCAGAGACCGTGTGCCTTTCGAATACCTCACTCCATTATTCCCTGAAGAGAAATTCAAACTCTGCAGCGGCAAGAACGACTCCCCATCATCACGAATCGTCGACCTCTTCTCACCAATAGGGAAAGGGCAACGCGCACTTATCGTTGCCCAACCGAAGACTGGTAAGACATTGTTGATGAAGGATATCGCCAACTCTATAGCACGCAATCATCCTGAAGCTTATCTTATGATGCTGCTCATTGATGAACGTCCTGAGGAAGTTACCGACATGGCTCGCACCGTAAATGCTGAAGTCATCGCATCAACGTTTGATGCCCCTGCCGACAACCATGTACGCATTGCAAATATCGTTCTTGAAAAGGCAAAACGTATGGTTGAATGCGGACACGACGTGGTCATCTTCCTTGACTCTATCACGCGTTTGGCTCGCGCATACAACACAGTCAGCCCAGCATCTGGAAAGGTGCTAACAGGTGGTGTTGATGCCAACGCCTTGCAAAAGCCAAAGCGATTCTTCGGTGCTGCACGTAACATTGAAGGTGGAGGTTCACTCACCATCATCGCGACAGCACTCATCGATACAGGTTCGAAGATGGACGAAGTAATCTTCGAAGAGTTCAAGGGAACAGGAAACATGGAATTGCAACTCGACCGCGCCCTTTCCAACAAACGTATATTCCCAGCTGTCAACCTCATCGCATCAAGTACCCGTCGTGATGACTTACTGCAAGACGAAAATACCCGTCGCCGCATGTGGATCATCCGTAACCATATTGCCGACATGACCAACCTCGAAGCAATGGATACAATCCTCAAGCATATTGAGCGAACCGAAAGCAATGAGGAATTTCTCGCCACCATGAACGGATAGTCCACTACAATGGATAAAACTTCCGACTTTAGAAAAGAATTGCTCAAAAAATGCCACGCATCGTTCTTTTTTAGACCACAAAACTACAATTGCGAACAGAAAAGCAACATAATGTGACATTTTTTAGAAAAAAGTTCAAAAAAACACTAAAAATATTTGGAGAATAAATATTAATTGTATAATTTTGCACTCGATAAGCTATAAGTAATATAGTTTTGCTATAAGGTAAAGACTTTTTCATAAAACTAACGAGCCGACTGAGAAGTTAGCTCGTTTTTTTTATTACTGTCCGCTAAACTTTTCACATAGTTATAAAAATTAGGGCTGGAACCATTTGCAGGTTTCAACCCTTTTGGTTACAATTGCAGTCGCCAAACAAAAACAAATATAACCATGGGCAAAAGTACACTTTTTTCGGACAGCAATAATAGTTTTTTTAAGACATAAGTCGGGACTTATTCGGACTCCTTAATGTCATGTAATAAAAAAAGAGTTGTGTCTTCACGAGGGCACTGAAAAAGTCCCCATAGACTCTTTTTAACAATTAAAGTCTGCACATAGTCACTAAAAATTTGGCTATGTGCAGATTTTTTTGTACCTTTACAGCATAAAACGTAAAGGTTATGCTGT